>OICV01000146.1_pt1 | contig 36730 bp, 60 predicted proteins | sample 1581361 | NCBI WGS metagenome assembly OICV01 (sample SAMEA3882551, study PRJEB24775) | human gut metagenome | biome: human-associated habitat; feature: intestine environment; material: feces | place: Netherlands | collected 2009/2010 | reverse complement strand
TTAATAATTATTTAATAGATATTCTAGAAGAAATAAAAGAGGATATAAAAGCTGAGCAAGATAAGAAGCAAAAAACTATTGTAAAAAAGGTACAAATAGGAAATAAAGTATATAGTGTTTTAGGAGAATACATTCGCTCTAAAAACGAAGCTTCTGAAAATATAACTATTTTATATTTTATAGACATAACACAATCTATAAAAGAGAAAAAGAAATATGAAGATTCTAAAACTTGTATAGGAATTCTAACAGTAGATAATTACGAAGAAATTATACAAAGAATAGAAGTAGAAAATAGACCACAAGTTATTGCAGAAATAGAAAAAGTAATTTACGAATGGGCTTCTTCTACAGGTGGAATTGTTATAAAAAATGACAGAAATACATTTATATATGTTTTTGAATATAAATATTTAAAAGAAATTAAAGAAAACAAATTTGGTATATTAGATCAAATAAAAGAAATAAATGTGGAAGCTGGTATTCAGCTAACTCTAAGTATTGCGATATCAACAGATGGTGAAACGAATTACGAAAAATATAAAACAGCGTTAGAAAGTATGGATATTGTACTTGGAAGAGGTGGAGACCAAGCAGTTATAAAAGAAGATGGTAAGTATGTCTTCTTTGGTGGCAGAACAGAGGAAATAGAAAAAAGAACAAAGGTAAAAGCAAGAACAGTTGCTCATGCTTTGGAAAATTTAATAAAAGAGTCAGAAAATGTTTTAATTATGGGACATTCTAATGGAGATATAGACTCTATGGGATCAAGCCTTGGTGTTTATAGACTAGCTAAAACATTAGAAAAAGAAGTAAACATAGTTAATAACACATATGGTATGACATTAAGCAAATTTATAGAAGAACTAGAAAAAGATGATGAATATAAAAATGCAATAATTTCTAAAAATGAAGCTTTAAACAAGGCTACAAATAAAACTTTACTAATAATTACAGATACACATAAACAAAATTATGTGGAAGTTCCAGAATTGCTAGATAAAGCTAGTGAAATTGTTATTATAGACCATCATAGAAGAAGTACAGATTATATAGAAAATGCAACTCTTACATTCCAAGAAGTATATGCATCTTCTGCTTCTGAATTGGTAACAGAAATTTTACAATATACAGATGTAAAAATAAAATTAAAACCAATAGAAGTAGAAGGACTATATGGTGGAATTATGGTAGATACAAAGAACTTTACTTTTAAAACAGGGGTAAGAACATTTGAAGCTGCAGCATATTTACGTAAATGTGGTGTAGATATAATTAAAGTTAAGAAATGGTTTCAAAGTGATTTAAATAGTTATAATGAAATAGCCAACATAGTAAGAAATGCAGAAATGTATGAAAATTCTATAGCTATTGCTATATATGATAAAGAAGATAAAGACGCAAATTTAATTTGTGCAAAAGCAGCAGATGAATTATTAACTATTTCAGACATAACAGCTTCATTTGTACTTGGAAATGTTGGAGATAAAATATGTATAAGTGGTAGATCTATAGGTGATGTTAATGTTCAGCTTATATTAGAAAAACTTGGTGGTGGAGGACATATAACTTTAGCTGGAGCTCAAGTTGAAGGTATGACACTAGAAGAGGTAAAACAAGAACTTATAAACAGAATTAATGAATATTTTTCGGAAATTTCAAATTAGTAAAAAAACTTATTAGCTTATAAAAAAGTTAATAAGTTTTTTTATATGTTAAGAATCTTATAATATGAAAAAATGCTTGTGTTTGATAATTATTGCATACCTTAAATTTTATGAATTTATATTGGATAGAAAATTTTAGGTGAGTTTATAGGAACTACAAAGTAAACATAAAGTAGAAATATAGATATGCACATATTATTTTTACCATGGCTAATTTTTATTTAAAAATAAGCCAAAATTATTGTTGATAAAAATATGTGGATATTGTGGAATACAAAAAAACTATGTGGATAAAAAAAAGACTTGTGACACGAAAGTACTAAAATAAAAGGGTGGATAATGTGGATAACTATGTGGATAAAAATAAAATCGACATAAAAACAACAAAATATAACAAAAAGGTTTATAATACGATAAAATATTTAACTATAAAATTTAATTATAAAAAATTAAAAATATAATAAAAAAATATTTGAAAAATAAAATAATATATGTTACTATGTAAAAAAACGGGGTGATAATATGTCAGATGATAAAGAAATAGAAGTTGTAAATGGAAATGGTGAAGAATTAGAAATTTCACAAGTATATGAACATTTAGAAATTGAAAAGCCAAATATGGAAAAGAAAAAAGATATAGTAGTTCCAAAAGTAAAGAAAAAGGAAGAAAAAGAAGAAGATAAAGAAAAAAAATAGAAACAGTATGTTTCTATTTTTTGTATAGTAGGAAAAGTTTCTGTACTAGATAATTATAGCGAACCTTAGATTTTCTTAGGATTTACATTTGTCAGAAAATCTTAGGTGCACTTTTTGTGATAAAGAATGGTTAAGTTATTTAGTTTTTTGTTACAGTAGAATTTTGAATGCACATTTTTTAAAAAAATATAATTTTTGCCAGAAACTATTGACATATTATTATAAAGATGTTATCATATATCTTGTTCGAAGAAATGGGTCAGTAGCTCAGTTGGATAGAGCATTGGCCTTCTAAGCCAAGGGTCAGGGGTTCGAATCCCTTCTGGCTCACCATTTTAAAAAACTCTGTAAATGCTAATTCAAAGCATTTTACAGAGTTTTTATTTTTCAAAAGTATGCAATAAGTATGCAGTAGCATTAAGAAATACGATTTAACGTTGCTTTTACATAATCAAAAGTTGTATCTATATATGTTTCTTCTGTAATTTTACTACCCTCAACGTGACCCGCTAAATATTGGATTACATTTAAATCCATACCAGTTTCCTTCCACCTAGTGATAGCAGTATGTCTTAATCTATGTGTGCTTAACTTATTACTTATTTTATATTTTGCATTAAGTCTATACAGGTATGAATTTACTTCTGATGGAGTAGTGTAAGTATCTTTTTTATAATCCCAAAATAAAAGATTATGAATATTTTTTATGCTAGATATTTTTTTTCCTTTCGTAATTATTGGAATTAGATCTTTAAAAGTTTCATTATTTAAAGGTATATATCTTCTTCCATTATCAATTTGAGCTCTTTTATTGTATGTTTTAGTGTGCTCACTCCAGATAGTTTTATAGTTATCATCTTGAGTAAGTGTATTATATACATAAAATGTTTTATCTTTTATATTGAAATCATCTATTGAACGAGCTAATACTTCTCCAATTCGCATACCAGATATCAATTGCATTTTTATTATATTTCTATAAGGATGATTTTTTTCTTCATTATCTAAAACGGATATTAATTTATCATATTCGCTATGTGTTAACGCAGTAACTTTTTCTGTTTTCTTGTTTGACAAAGGTTTTCTTAGTGTTTCATCTTGCATTATATTATAGATTAAAATTCTTCTAGAAGGAGAACAAGCAATAGAAAAAGCTTTATTTAAAAGAGTCCATATCTTATCTATAGTATTATTCGCATAATTCATTATTTCTTTTTTTGCTTCCTCAACTTGTTTAATAGTAACTTTTTGAATTGGAATATTGCAAAAATTTGAGCATGTTTTCTTAATTTGTTCTAAAGTTTCTAAATCTCTTTTATATGTTCTTGGACTACTAATTTTATCAATATGTTTTTGCTCAATATGTTCTTTGCATAAAGATACTACTGTTTCTGTATTTTTTTCTATATAAGTACCAGTATTAATTTTATTTTTAGTTTCTGTTACTCTTGCTTTAAACGCTTTTACAGACTCTTTTTTTCTTTGTTTTAACGTTTTTCTGGAATCATTTGTTACATATTGAAATACCCAACATTTTAATGTATCACTATAATATAATGATCCCTCTCCATTTCCTACTGATTTTGTTTTTTTATTTCTTCTTTCCATAAAAATACCTCCATTTTCAAATATTTAAAGTAAACACTTGAAAATGAAGGCGTTAATATATTATAATATAAACGTAGTCACTTTCGAGTGTCTATACGAGGGAAAATAAATGTATCAGGTCGCAAGTTTGATTACATGTATTTTCCTGTTTTTTTATATTTTTCCATATTTATCAATATAAAAGTTAATACAATTATTCATATAATTTGTATCTACATTAAAGTAGTCTGACAAGTCGTACAAGTTAAATCCTTGTGCGATTTTTTCTTTTAATTTACTCACTGGAACTAAAACAGAATATGCCCACTTCATTGCTCTATGTTCGCATTTATTCTTTTGTATTTTGTCAGAATTTATATAATAAAGTGCATCACAATAATAATGCCCTAGTTCTTCTGCAAGTATTTCTTTTTCTTCTATACTATTTTCTATTTTATGCTTGTCTAAGCCAATATAATAGTTATTATCAATTTCAAATATTTTTGCCTTACTGTTACTCCATTTGTAATTTAAAATGTCTATATTTTCATTCTCAGCTAATTTATACATATCTAAAACTTCCATATTAATCCTCTTTTGATTTTTTCTTATTTCTTATAAATTCAACAAATCTATTCACTTCTTCAATTTCAATTTCATTTAGTCCATCAATGTTTATCCCATTTTGAGAAGCATAACGAAAATCCTCATTCTTAGGTTTTTTTTCATCTTCTATTAAATCTATATAACCAGCTTTTTCATATAAATCTAAATAATTTAAAGAATAAATAGGAGCTAATTTCTTTAATATTATAGCACTAGGTTTTCTTTTTCCGTTTTCCATTAGAGAAAGGTAACTTTGTGAAATATCGCAAAGCTTATTAACGTCATAAGTACTATAACCTAAACTTTCTCGAACACTTTTTAGATATTGCCCAAGTTCTTTGTTGCTTAGCATACTAAAACCTCCTTTTTATAAACGATATTATACTACAAATAATTACAAATGTAAATATTTTTTGAAAAATTCAAAAAAAGTATTGACAATTGTAATTGGGATGTTATAATAATGACAAAAGTAATTAAAAAGGAGGTGAAATAATGGCTAATAGAACAGTACTAGTAAAAGATATAGATTATCTAATAGAAATGATTGTAAAAGCTGGATATTCTTACAGACAACTAGCAAAGGAATCAAAATGTTCACAAACACAAATTAGTCTAATATTAAAAGGGGAAAGAAATCCAAGTCCAGAAAATGCAGTAAATATTTGTAAAGCTTTAAATTGTCAATTTGACGATATTTTTTTAATCAATCTTAATGACAAAAGTAATCAAAAATAACTTGCGACCTGATACAGAAGAGAGGTGAGAAGATGGAAGAGTTATTGAAAGAGCAGAGACTAACAAACGAATTATTAGAAAAGTTATTAAAGCAGAAAAAAGATCCAAACGAGTTACTTACTATTGAACAAGTAAAAAAAGAAACTGGCATTGGTACAAACATGGTTCAAAAAATGTTTAAGGATCCAGAATTGCCAGTACAAAGATATACACAACCATTTAAAGTAACGCGAAGAGCTTTAGAAGATTATTTAAACAAACCACATGATTATTTAAAAAAAGAGGGATAAAGTTAACAGGCTAACAAAAAAATTGATTATTTACTAGGAAAATTTACCAGAAAAGCAACAACTTTTATAGGAACAATATTTTTTTGGAAAGATTGAATTAGTATGTTTAGCACACATATTTTTAAGATAGAAAGGAGTAAAAGAAAATGAGTAAACAAATGAAAAAATACTGTTTAATAGGAAAAGCTGTATGTACTATATTTAATGATGTAATACCTACAACAGCAGTTATACTAACAGGCGCATTAGTAGTTATGAAAATATTTATAGGATAAGGAATGGAAAGATGGAAGAAATAATAATAAAACTAAATGGATTAACATATTCTGAATGGACTTTTATTAAAGAAATTGTAGAAAGTAATTTTAATAGACAATTACAAAAGAGTTCTTTCGAAGCAGACGAAAAAACTCTTAAATCAATAAATGATAAATTTATTTATTAGTAAAGAGGTGAGAAGATGAAAATAAAAATTGAAATAGAAAATACCGAAAGAATAAAAGAAGCAAAAAATGCATTAGATGAAATAATTTCTATGAATTTAGAAAATAAAGAAATGGAACTTACAGAAGAAAATTTAAAAAAAGCAAAGGAAATAAAAGATATTTGTTCCAAAGGTTGGGTAAGAGCAGAAATAAAAATAGTAAGTACTGCTGGAACAGAACTTACTAAACTATTTTAATTATTTTTGTTGTTAAGGGCTTCTAAACAATAATAGACTTGTTTGGATAAATCTAAAAGAGCTTCTTGTTGCTGAGATGTAAAACAGTCATTTTTTATTATGTTTTCAGCTTCTTGATTAAAATTAATAAGGATTTCTTCGATATTAGACATTATAATCACCTCCTTGTAGGAGATTATAATACAAATCTAAATAGAAAGGAAGTGATAAAGATATGGATAGATTAGATAAAATATATATTTGGCATGTTGTTACATTAGCAAAAATGAAATTAAAAAAGAAGGAGGCAAGAAAATGAGTACAATAATAATCTTTTTATTACTTGGAATAGTTGGAATATTGTTAGCATATGCAGTAGTTTCTACAGAGATATATACAGACAAATTAGACGAATTAGAAGAAGAAATATATAGTACAAGATGTAAAGCAACTGTTAACTCTAATAAATTATTATTAATAAAAAAAGAAGTAGAAAATATAAACTTAGCAGAAACAAGTTACTTAGAACTATACAACAGTTATAAAAGAATAAAAAAAGTGGTTGCTAATGCAGACACATTAACAATCACAAAAAATTTTATTTCAAGAAAGTATAAATAAATAATAACACAAATTTTATAAAAATGCAAGAAAAGAGGAAGAAATGGATTTATCTAAAGAGTTTAATCCTGTACCTAAGCCACCAAAAACAAAGAAAAAAAGACAAAATAAAATAAAAAAGAAAAGTAGTAAATTAGCAAAACTAGAACGTAATAGATATAGCATAATTACATACAATTTAGATATTTGCTATATATGCCAAAAACATAGAAAAGAACACCTAGACGAAGTTTTTGGAGGTAGGAATAGGCAGACAAGTATGAGGTATGGACTAGTTATACCAATATGTTTTAAATGCCATAGAAAATTAACAGATAATCCACTTCTAAAGAAGGACATACAAGAAGAAGCAAAACAAAAATTTATAAAAAAATACAGTGAAGAAAAATTTATTAAGGAATTTGGATAGACAACAGGAGCAGACACAATTAAGAAAACTGCTCCTATTTTACTAAAGAAAGGAGAAAAAATGGCACAAAAAAGAATGTTTAGTAATTCTGTAGTCGAAAGTGATGAATTTCTAGAAATGCCAGATAGTTCTCAAAATCTATATTTCCATCTATCTATGCAAGCAGACGATGATGGTTTTATAGATAAATGGAAATCTATAATGAGAATGACTGGAAAAAAAGAAGATGATTTAAAGATATTAATAGCAAAAGCTTTTGTAATCCCATTCGACACTGGAGTTATAGTAATAAGACACTGGAGATTAAATAACTACCTACAAAAAGATAGATATAAAGAAACAATATATAAAGATGAAAAATCTAAATTAATAATAGATGAAAGTAATGTATACAATCTGTATACAGACTGTATACACAGTATAGATAAGAATAGATTAGATAAGATTAGTATAGAAAAGAATAGTAAAGAAAAAGAACAAGAAGAAAGCGAAAGTTATGGTGACGGTTTTCTAGAAAATGACAGTTGTGAAGACGATTTTCAAAAGGTTTTAAATTTTTACGAAGAAAATATTAATCTTCTAACACCGTATACGTCGGAGCTTCTTAAGGATTTTACAGATGAGCTAGGAAAAGATTTAGTTGTTTATGCAATGCAGATAGCTGTAGAAAATAATAAAAAAACGATTAGCTATATTAAAGCAATTTTAAACAACTGGGCTAAAGCTAATATAAAAACATTGGCAGAAGCTAAAGAAGAAAATACAAAGAAAGCTGAAAAGAAAAATAAGAAGACTGCAAAAGAAGACTTAGAGGTGGTAGATACATCTAGTTTAACAGAAGAGGAATATTTAAAAATGGTAAGAGGTGGTAATAGTGCAAGATGAAGAAATGGAAAAAGCAATGCTGTATTACCTAATATTCCAAAATTTTGAATGTGATTTAACAGAGTTAGATTTTACAACAAGATTAAATAAAAAAATATTTATAGCTATACAGAGATTAAAACACGCAAAAGAAGAAGTAACAATGTTAACGGTAAAAAATAAATTAACAGAAGAAAAAAATATTTTAAACTACTTAGCAACATTAGGAGATAATATATTTGGAACTACCGCAGAAAGTATATATAAAAGTTTAATAGAATTAACTAAAAAAAGACAAATGCAAGAATTAATTAAAGAAGTTTTACCAAAAATAAAAGATTCTGAAAATATAGACATAGAAATAGAAAAAGCAATAAAAGAGTTAAACAAAATTGAAGACAGAGATATTAAAGAAGAAAGCATAATGGAACAAACCAAAGAAACATTAGACATAATAGAAAATAATATAAAGAATAAAAATGATTATAGTCTATATACAGGAATGCTAGATTTAGACCAACTAACGTGTGGACTCCACAATGAAGAATTAACAATAATAGGAGCAAGACCAGGAATGGGAAAGACAACATTTGCATTGCAGATAGCAGAATATATAGCCAAAAAGAAAATACCAGTAATGTTTATAAGTTTAGAAATGTCGGACAAGCAAATAATAACAAAACTTATAGCAAGAAATGCAAGAATAAACAGCACAAAAATGAGATTAGGAACATTAACAGACCAAGAAATGCTAAAAGTAACAGAAGAAGCTTGTGAGATAGCAGAAAGACCTTTATACATAACAAGTAAATTAAGAACAATCCAACAAATAGAAACAGAAGCTAGAAAACTAAAAAACAAAAAAGATATAGGATTAATAATAATAGATTATATACAGCTAATTAAGAGCGCACAAAAGTTTAATTTAAGAGAACAAGAAGTAGCAGATATAACCAGAACTTTAAAACTTCTAACACTAGAATTAAAAATACCAATAATAGGACTATGCCAACTAAATAGAAATGCAACAAGACAAGAACCAATGCTGTCAGACCTTAGGGAGTCTGGAGCGATTGAACAGGATGCGGACAATGTAATATTTATTTACCAAGAAGAGGAAACAGAAGACGCAGCACCACTTGTAACAATAAAACTAGCAAAGCAAAGAGCAGGGGAAACAGGAAAAGTAAATATGGTATTTAGAAAAGTATATAGTGAATTTGTAAATATAGTTAGGAGATAAAAAATGAAAATAATAAACACAGAAGAATTATTAAAGTTAAAAGATACAGACAAGATAAAAGTTATAAAACAAATTATATTAGGAGAAGTAAAATTTATAGGAGGTACAGATGCAAAGAAATAAAATAAAGAATACAGTCTATAAAATTTTAGAGAAAGATACAAGAGCAAGAGAAGACGATAATTATTTAATATACAAAACAGTAGAAAAATTATTTCCAAATATATCTATTATGTTCTTTAATACGGCACTGCAAAAACTAGCAGAAAACAAGATAAGTTTTGAAAGCATAACAAGAGCAAGAAGGAAATTTTTAGAAGAAAGACCAGATTTAAAGCCTAAGAATAAAACTACAATAAGAAAAGAAGAGGCTATATTATACAAAAAGGAATATGGAAGACATATTCCGAGGATAGATTAGGAGGATAATAAAATGTTTGAATTTTTTGAAAAAGTAGATGGAGAGATAGGATTTAAATTAATAAATAATTTTGGAAATAAAGTTGAAGAATGGATAAAAGGAATCTTTATAGAATGTAAAGAAGTAGATAGTGGAAACTATGCACGAAATGCAAGTAGTGGAGACCGTGCACAAAATGCAAGTAGTGGAAACTATGCGCAAAATGCAAGTAGTGGAGACTTTGCAAAAAATGCAAGTAGTGGAGACCGTGCAAAAAATGCAAGTAGTGGAAACTATGCACGAAATGCAAGTAGTGGAAACTATGCAAAAAATGCAAGTAGTGGAAACCATGCACAAAATGCAAGTAGTGGAGACTTTGCAAAAAATGTAAGTAGTGGTAAAAACTCAATATGCTTTGATTGTGGATACAAAGGAATTATAAAAGCAGTAAAAGGAACATGGATAGCATTAGCAGAATATAAAAGAAATAAATGTGGAGATTGTATCCCAATATTTGCAAGAAGTGCACAAATAGGAAATAAAGAATACAAAGATTTTGATGGGAGAGTACTTAAAGAAGATACATATTATATTTTATGGCAAAGAGAGTTTTATCCAGTTATAGATTTAGATGGAATATTAACTATAAAATTAACCGAAAAGAAAAGAGATAATATAACTATAATTAAAGCAATAGATGTAGATGATATTTATATAAAAAAACCTGAAGAAATAAAAGAAATATATATAGCAAAAGAAGATGAACTAATAGCGCACGGATATACATTAAGGGAAGCTATAGAAGACTTAACGTTAAAAAAACTAGATAATATAGATACAAATGAAATACTAAGAGAAATAAAGAAAACTGGGAAAGTTACAAGAAGCCAGTATAGAGCTATAACAGGTGCATGTTCTTTCGGTACAAATAAATTCTGTGAGCAACATAATATACAAGACTTAGAAGAAATAGAATTAGAAAAATTAAGGAAAATTTTAATAAATGACTATGGAGCAGAGAAATTCTGGAAGTTAATAGATGAGGAATAAAAATGAAACAAATAGACAAAAAATATCTTTGTTATTACTGTTTAGGTTGTAACGTAGAAGAACAAGAAGATTTTACCCCTAGGCAGAGATGCAGAAACTTTGTGCCACGGACATAAAAACTGGGAAAAGATGTGGAGAGAGGAGCTAAAAAAAAGTGAACAAGTACAGAAATAAAAAAGTTATAGTAGAAGATTATGGATTTGATAGTATACAAGAGAGCAGAAGATATAAGGAGTTAAAATTATTATTAAAAGCTAGACAAATAAGTAATTTAGAATTACAGCCTCATTTTTTATTACAAGATAGTTTTAAGAAAAATGGAAAGACATATAGAAAGATAGAATATATAGCAGATTTTAAGTATATAGAAGAAGGAAAGACAATAGTAGAAGATGTAAAAGGTATGCAGACAGATGTATTTAAGCTGAAACGTAAGCTATTTGAAAAGAAATATCCAGATTTGGAGTTAAGAATAATTAAATAAGAAATGTGAGGAACTAGGATGGATAAAGATTGGATAGGAAATAAAAAAAGTACGTTTGTACAATTAGGTGCTAGTAATCATACGGTTAAAGATAGAGAAATAAATGATTATTATGCAACAGATCCTAAAGCATTAGAAATATTTTTAGATAAATTAAAAAAAGATAATATAGAATTACATAAAAGTATTTGGGAGCCAGCATGTGGAGAAGGACATTTAAGTAAAGTATTAAAAAAAAGAGGATATAATGTATATAGTTCAGATTTAATAGCTAGAGGATATGGCTAGGAAAGTGATTTTCTACAAAAAAAGTTAGCAACTTAAATTTAGATATACTTACTAATCCGCCATATAAATATGCAAAAGAATTTGTAGAAAAAGCATTGGAAATACAAGTAAATGGATATTATACGATAATGTTTCTAAAAATACAATTTTTAGAAGGACAAGCTAGAAAAAATCTATTTAAAAAATATCCTCCTAAATATGTATATGTTAATAGTAAAAGACAAATTTGTTATATAAATGGAGATATGAGTAAAAAAATGAGCAGTGCTAGCTGCTATTGCTGGTTTATATGGGAAAAAGGATGGAAAGGAGATCCAAGTATAAGATGGATATAGAAAAGAACATAAAGATATTAGAAAAATTTAAAAATAATGAGATGCAAAGAGATAAATTAGAACGAGATAACAGATGTGGTGGTTGGAAAATAGGAGATATTTATAAAAAATTAGAATTAGATATTGCAATAGAACACATATTAGCAGAAAGAGAAGAAGATAAAAAGAAAATAGAAGAATTAGAGAAGAAAAATAGAATATATGCACTTGAAGGAAGCAAAATAGCATTAGAACTACATATAAAAGATAATTACATACCAAAACAAAAAGTAAAAGAAGTTATAAAAAAGATAAAAGAAATACTAGATATTGCTGAAGAACAAATTGAATCAAAAATTATTATTGCAGATAGTGACAGTTTGAATTTTGGTAGAAAACAAGCACATGGAAAAGACATAGAATTAATAGAAAGATTATTGGAGGATAAATAATATGGAATATATAACTTTTAAACAATTCATATATACTATAAATATTAGAGATTGCTATACAAATAAAAATAATAGGGAAACTTTAGATAATTCAATTATAAGAATTAATTGGAGTAAAAAAGGTGATAATAAAAAAGATTTTTATTTAGATATAGGTTGGTATGATTATTATAATAAAGATTCTGTATGGGAAATATTAGAAAGTTATTTATCAAAACAAATATTAGATAGTGTTGTAACAGATTTTAGATTTAGTGAAGAATTTAATTGTATTGAATTATGGTTACAATTACAGCCTTTAGAATCATTACAAGAATATCAAAATTAATAAGGAGAAGTAATATGGACATATTTATATATATTTTTTTAGGAACATTATTAGCAACAATGATATTACTAATAGGAAGTGGATTTTATTTAATGTTTAAAATAATAAAAGAGGAATTTAAGGAGGAAAAATAAAAATGTATCAAAAATGGTTTAAAAAGTTTTAAAAAGTTTGAAAAAGTAGAGGAGGAGAAAATGGAACATATAACATTAAAAGAAATGTTTGATATTTTAATAGATTGTATTTTAAACAATAAAGAACAGCCTTTTTTCTATTATAAAAGGGAAAATGAATATGTATTAATACAAGAAGTAGATTTAATGGATTCTAGGTTTAGAACAGTTGATGATGATTTTTCTGAATATAAATGGGAATTAGAAGAAAGCAATATTTATGTAGAGAATGAAAAATAAGAGGAAGTGAAATAATGAATAAGAGAAATATAAAATTAGGAGATGCATTATATTGGAATACAACTGGTGCTTATAATACTAATATATCATTGCAATGTGAAGTGATTGATATTGGAGAAATATGGATATGGGTACATGTAAATGGTTGTTTAGCATATAATAATTTAGTTCCTGAAAATTTAAGTAAAGAACCTTTATATAAGGTAACAAATAAGAAGAAGGTGAGTAGATGACTAAAGAGCAAGAAGAGATAATTCAAAGAGTAAATAGCGATATAGATTCTCCACTTTCTGGTGGATATACAACAATAGTGCTCACAGATGATTTAGAAGAAATCTTAAATATGCTAAAAGAAAAAGATGCAGAGATAGAAAAATATAAGAAATTATTAGCAGATAATTTAGCTAAAGGATTAAATAATAGTCTACAAGCTAAACAAAAAGCAAATACAGACTTAGAAGATTTAAACGAAGGTTGGAAGATAGAATTAAAAAAGAAAGACAAGGTTATAGATTTAATGGCAAAATATATAGCAGACATAGACAATGAAGATATATGTTTTGAAATAGAAAACAAACATTGTGATAAAAATATGGATTATGGAGAATGTGAAGATTGTATAAAACAATATTTTGAAAGAAAAGCGACAAATGACGGTTAAGAGCAATATTTTTTTGAAAGGAAAGTGGAAGATGAGCGTAAAAGGTAAAGTTAAAAGAAGTAACAAAGAGATTAAAAGATTGCAAGATGAATTAGAAACATATAAATTATCTAATAGTAGATTAAGAGAAAAGCTTGATTCTCAAAAAGACAATAAAATACTTGAAAATATAATAAAATTTGCTGTAACTAATCATGTAGGAAATTTAAAAGCAGGAATAATGATAGATGCTGCATCAGTAGATAAAATGAAAAATCTAAAATTATTAATTGATAGAAATGAAGAATATGGACGAGCTTATGTAATAAGAGTTACATATTAGGAGGTAACAATGGAGATTAAAGTAGGAGAATATGTGAGAACTAAAGATGGTTTAATTGATAAAGTACAAAATTATAGTTATAGCCAAAATATATGGCATTGTGAAAATGGAATGTGTATAGATGAATGTAATTGTATAGGAACACATTTAAAAGACATAGCAAACCATAACTTTAACATAAAAGAATTATTAGAAGAGGGAGATATAGTAAATGGATTTACTATAGAAGAATTTGATGATGAAGAAGGAAATATTTATTTAGGAATAGCAATTTATAATGATGCACAGTTAGATTGGATAGAAGAGGTTAGACCAATAGAAACAATAAAAATAAAAACAATACTAACACATGAGCAATACGAAAGAAATTGTTATAGATTGGAGAATAACGAATGTTAACAGAAGAAGAAAAAGAACTAATACAAAAGATGAGAGCAGATTTAAGCATATTAGATAATGTACTTAAGAAGAGGCTAGAGGATAAATCTAGCAAAGCAGAAGTAACAAGAACAAAATATAAAATAATAGAAACTATAGAAGAATTTAAAAGATTCTATAAATAGAAAGGAAAGAAAATGGGAGAAGCACGAATATTTGACAGTAACGGAATAGCAAAACCAACAATGCTAATTTCTATAGAACTATATACACAATTAATAGAGCAGATTGGATATTTAAAAGGAAGAAATACAGAAATAGAAAAACAATTAAACCAAGAAATGTAGCAAGAGATTTTAGGAGAAACTGACGAAATACGCTATCTTGATAATAAACCATATAATATAACCAAACTAACCATGAAAAACATTTTAGAAAGAGAAATAAGAAGATTAGAAGGTCTAAAAAGAGAAGATACTAAAAAAGATGGCTATAAAGAAATGATACTAAGAACAGATGGGAAAATAGAAGGATTAAGGTATGCAATAGATAAACTATTTGAGATATAAAATTAAGGGAGGAATACAAATGTTTAATTTAAGAAAAAGAGTAGAAAAAATAGAAGACAAATTACAAGAAAATAGAATTACAGAAGAGGATTTATATAAATTTTATTTAGAAAGAAAAATAGATGAGATAAATGCAAGATTAAAACATAATTTAAGTTATTTTATAGAACACAACACAGAATCAATTAGAGCAGACGGATGGAGATTTTTCGATATATCATGGACAACAAGTATAAAGATTAAGATAAGTGATATAGAAATTAAAAAGTTTACTTATACACCACATCCAAATATAACGAAAAAGGATATTTACAAAATAATATTAAGATACATAAACTCAAAACCTATAAGTTATTTTATAAAACTAGACAAGAAAATAGAAGAATTAAAGAAACATAATAAAGAATTAGATAAAAAGAAATTAAACTTAGAAGAGGAATTAAAGAAAATAATATAAATTTTTTAGGAGGTACAAAAGATTGGAAAATAAAGTATTAATTAATTTATTAAAAAACTACAAAGGAAATAAAGTAAAACTAAATATTAAATTAAAGGAATTAAAAAACAAAAGAATAGAATTAAAGAATTTAGAAGTAGATACAACTGTAAGTGGAATAAATTATGATAATGAAGGAATACATACAAAAAATGCAATAACAGATAAGACAGGAAATAGCATAGCGAAAACAGACGCTAGAAGAATTAAATTAGAAGAGGATATAACTAAGCTAGAAGAGGAAGTAATAAATATAAGAAAAGATATAGAGATAGTAGAAGATAGACTGGAAATATTAACATATAAAGAAAAAGAATTGCTAATAGCAAGATATATAGAAGAATGCAGTTATACAGATATAGGTAATAGAATTTATTATCAAATTTATAAAGAAACAAGGAGCGCAGACGCAATAAAAAGAATTATTCAAAAAGCACTTAAAAAAATCGAAAAAATATAGGTGTCCAAAAATTCATGGTTTTTGCATGGTTTTTGCATGGTTTTTGCACTTGTTTTTTTAAAAACGGTATTTTATAATTATAATAGCAATAAAAAACAAATTGCAAACAAACAGGCTCCTTAAATTAAATTAAGTTTTGTGTGGTTGTACTTTAACAATCACATACCATAAGAGTAGATGTTTTAAATATCTGCTCTTTTTTTATGCTAGGTAAAAAAGTGATATATTCCAAAAGAAATCACCTCCTTTCTAAAATGTAAATATAATCGTAACAAGCTATTCCTAGTGTAGCTTGTTTTTTATGGCAAATTAATCCAGAAGGTCTGGAGGCTTCCTGCTAAGAAGTACGTACCTAAAAAGGTATATGGTTCGAATCCATAGTTTGTCGCCAGAGAGGTAAGAAAAAAATGAAAATACTTATTTTATATTTATTAATAAAGGTACTAAACATATATGAAAGATAAAATAAATTGGAAAGAATGCATGAAAAGAAAATGTGAGCAATGTAAATATTATAATAGATGTTTTAAAGAAAAGATGAAAAAAGACGAACGCAAAAAAATAGGAGGACTAAAATGAAAAAGCTAAAGTTTTTAGTAGATGTTCCAGATAAGTACACAAGAGAAGATTATAAAGCAGGACAGATAAAACAATTTACAAATAAAAGAGCAGAAGAAATCTTAAATGCTAAAAGAAGTAACGGAGAACCTTATGCTATTTTAGTTGAAAATAAGAAAGAAACAGCTACAAAGAAAACAGAAAAGGAAACAGCAATAAAGGAATAGTTATGGCAGAAAGAGATAATCCATTAATTGCAAGAAAGTACAAAAGTAAAAGATGGCAGAAGTTAAGAAGACAAAAGTTACTAATAAATCCCATGTGTCAAAGATGCGAAAAGAAAGAAAAATATGTTCCTGCATATTTTGTACACCATAAAGAATATGTAACAGAACAGAATTACGAAGACGACAACGTATTCTTTAACATAGAAAATTTAGAAAGCTTATGCAAACAATGCCACAACAAGGAACATTTTACAGAAAAAGCTGAATACGAATTTGACGAAAACGGAGATGTAGTAAAAGCGTGATTAAACAAAGAACAATAGATAATAAAGTATATAGCATAACTATATTAAAAGAATTAACATAACAAGACAAAGAAGATTTAGAAGAAACTATTAATAAATTAAAAGAAAGTAAAGAAAACATAGTGCAAACCTCTAAGTTTATAGTAGTTAATACAAATAAAACTAAAGAAGAAATAGAAGAGGTAAACAATACAGACAAGATACAAAACATAATTAGAATTTATAAAGAGAATAACATACAAAAGTATGTAGTAGATAACAAATCAATAGAAGAGGTAAGCAAGTTAAATCTTACAGAAGTAAATAAAAAAGAAATTATTAATAAAATAAAATTATTAGAAGAAACTATCGAAGAATTAAAAAATAATAGGAAGAAACTGGAAATCACAATCACCAATTAGCCCCCCATAAGCCTTAAAAATAAAGAGGTAGGGAGGAACGGTGAGGTGGCATTCAAAGAATACGCAAGTTTTTACACGTGAGGGGTGTGGTAAATGAATGAAGATGAAGAAATAAAAAAAGCATTAGAAGAAGCACAGAAAGAAGAAATAACAGAAGAGGAAAAAGAAAAAGTTGAAAAAGAAATAAATACTGAGAAAAATAGATTAAAAAAATTATATAAAGATTTGCCAGCCAATCAAAAAAAAATTACAGAAAAACTAATTGAAAATGCAGCCTTTATTTCTGTGCAATTAAGAATAATGCAAGAAGATATAAAGAAAAATGGAATAAAAGAATTTTACATGAATGGTAAAGGACAATTTGGATACAAGGAAAGTGTAGCTTCAAAAACATACAATATAACAATTAAAAACTATATGAATATTATTAAGCAACTGAATGATATGTTACCAGCAGAGAAAAAAGTAAATGAAGATGATGAATTTGAAAAATTCAATGATTTGCCATGATTACATATATAGAAGAATATTATCAATTTTTGCTTAAGAATCCAATCAAAGCATCTAATAAAGTATTAACCGTATACAAGAAACTTGTACAAGATTTATACAATCCTAAACAAGTTTCTTTTTTTAATGAGATAACAGAGGAAGAAGAAACTCATACTTATGTGTTTGATGTTCATAAAGGCAATAGACCAATCAACTTTATAGAAAAATTCTGCAAACATTCTAAAGGCAAATGGGCTGGTAAGCCTGTTATATTAGAATTGTGGCAAAAAGCATTTATTCAAGCACTATTTGGATTTGTAGACAAAGAAACAGGTCTAAGAAAGTACAAAAAAGGAATTTTATTTGTAGGAAGAAAAAATGGAAAATCTACTATAGATGCAGGATTAGGAACATATATGTTAACATCTGCTGGAGAAGGTGGAGCAGAAATATATTCTGTAGCTACCAAGAAAGATCAAGCGAAAGTTGTTTGGGAAGAAGCTAAAAGAATGATAAAGAAAAGCCCAGTATTAGCAAAAAGAATAAGAACGCTAGTAAATGGACTTTTCTATGACAAAACAGAAAGCTTTTTTAAAGCTTTAGCTAGCGATTCAAATTCTTTGGATGGATTAAATGCTTTTTTTGTAATAGGAGATGAAATTCATGCATGGAAAGATAAAAACTTGTTAGACGTTATGTATGACTCTATGAGTGCAAGAGAAGAACCTTTATTCTTAGAAACTTCTACAATGGGACAAATAAGAGAAAATGTATTCGATAATGAATACGAATATTGCTCTGAAATAATAGAAGGCTATGAAGGAAAAAGCAATAAAGTAGATGAAACAATCTTACCAGTTATATATGAATTAAACAATCCAAATGATTGGCAAAATGAGTTAGCTTGGTATCAAGCAAACCCTGGACTTGGCACGATTAAAAACATTAAAGACTTAAGAGATAAAGTAAACAGAGCTAAAAACAATCCAAGTGAATTAACGAATTTATTATGCAAAGACTTTAATATAAGACAGAATGACCAAGATAAATGGATAACTTTTGATATAGCAAACAATGAAGAAACATATAACTTAGAAGATTTATTCGATACTTATGCAATTGGAGGAGTAGATTTATCTAGTACAACAGATTTAACGTGTGCAACATTATTAATAATAAAATACGGAGAGAAATATGTACTACAACAATATTTTATCCCAGCAGAACGTCTGGAATTTAAGATAAAAGATGACAAAATTCCATATGACAAATGGGAAAAACGTGGACTAGTAACAGTATGCGAAGGTGCAAAGGTTAACTATAGCGATGTAACACAATGGTTTTTAAGAATGAATGAAGAATATGAAATTTCTGCATTATGGATAGGCTATGATCCATGGAACACACAATATTGGGTAGAAGAAATGAAAAATTATGGTTTCGAAATGTTTGAAGTAAGACAAGGAGCAAAAACAATGAGCAATCCAATGAAGCAATTAGAAGCAGATTTAATCGAAAAAAAAGTAAACTATAATAATAATCCAATTTTAAAATGGTGTCTATGTAATACAGCAGTAAAAAGAGATGAAAACGATAATATACGTCCTGTAAAAGGGCAGAAACAAAGACAAAGAATAGATGGAACAGTAAGTTTAATAATTGCTTACTGCGTACTTTATGAAAAAATGAATGATTATTTAGTCCTACAGGGGGAATAAAATGAAACATAGAAGAAGTTTATTTGAACTTATTTTTAATATAAAGAAACAAGAACAGAGCATGCAACAACCACAACTTAAGATGTTAAACAGCTACGAAGCACAATTCACCACATTAAGTGGCGATACTTATGACAGTAAATGTGCTAGACAATGTATAGACAGAATAGCAACACACACAGCAAAATTAATACCAAGACACATAAAAAGTAGTATAAGCAACAATATAAAAGGCGAGATTAACTATTTATTAAGTGTACAGCCGAACTCTTTAATGGATACATATAGTTTTATATATAAAATAATATCTATATTAGAAAATGATAATAATGCTTTTGTATATATAGCAAGAGATAAAAGTGATTTTATAACAGGATTTTATCCAGTTTTAGCGCAAAATTATTACTTATTTGAAGATGAGGCAGGCAATATATTTTTAAAGTTTAAATTTATAAACGGGCAACAGTATTTTTTACTATATACAGATTTAATACATTTAAGAAAATTTTACAACAAACACGATATTTTTGGAACAAATAACAAAGTATTGCAAACAGACCTAGAAACAGCGCATACTGCAAATGAAGGGATAAGTAATGCTATAAAAACAACAGCAAACCTAAAAGGAATTTTAAAATATAACGCGACTTTGAAACCTAAAGATATAGAAGAAAGCAAAAATGCATTTGTTAGAGATTTCCTAAGCCTAGAAAACGAAAGTGGAATTGCTGCAATGGACTCTAAAGGAGAGTTCCAAGAAATAAATATGAAGCCAATTACATTAGATAGTGAACAACTAAAACAGGTAAATTACAATATTTTTGATTATTATGGTATTTCTGAAAGCATAATAAGAAATGATTACACGTTTGAGCAATGGAACGCATTTTACGAAGGCGTAATTGAACCGTTAGCAATGCAATTAAGTAATGTATTTACAAATAAAATCTTTAGCAAAGAGAGTATAAAAAAAGGGCATAAAATAGTATTTACAGCAAATAGATTACAATATGCAAGTTTACAAGACAAAACAAACTTATTAAAAGTAGTAATACCAGCTGGAGTAATAAAGACGGATGAAATTAGAGAAGTATTAGATTTTGCACCTTTAGGAGGAGAAGAAGGAGAGAGAATAGTACAATCTCTAAATAATATAGACAAGAAGATAGCAAATGAATACCAAGGAGGGAAGAACAGTGGAGAATAAATATTATGGATTAGCTAACCTAAGAGCATTAGAAGATGAAAACGAAATGATATTAGAAGGCTATGCGATAAAATTTAACCAACCTACGCAACCAAAATTTAAAGAATTATATGGATATACAGAAATAATAAGTGATAGGGCATTAAGTGATGTAGATTTATCCGATGTTCCACTTAAATATAACCATTCTGACGGAAAGGTTATATTAGCAAGAACAAGAGGAGGAACCCTTAATCTAATAATAGATGAAATTGGACTGAAAATAAGGGCAATTTTAAATAAAAAGATTCCAGACCATGTGTCTGTTTATGAAGCAGTTAAAAGTGGATTAATAGACAAAATGAGTTTTGGATTTTATGCAGACGAAGAAATGAACTCTTACGACGCAGAAAGTAGAACAATAACAGTAAATAGAATAACACAACTAACAGATGTATCTGTTGTAGATATTCCTGCATACGATTCTACAGAAGTGTATGCAAGAAATTTAGAATCTTTAAACAACATGAATAATTCTAAAGAATTAGAATTAAAGAAAAGGAAATTAGAAATTTTATTAAGTTTATAGTACTGAAAGAAGCTAGCTGGAGAGTTAGCTTTTTCTGACTGGAGAGGAAGATAGGTTTTTATAAAACAGCTGGAGAGCTGTTATTTTTATTTTAGGAGGAACTTATGAGTAAAGAAGAAATACTAAAAAGAAAAGCTGAACTAAGAAAACTATTAGAAGAAGCAAAAACAGAAGAAGAAATTAACAAAATTGAAAAAGAGGCAAAAGATTTAGAAAAAGAATTAGAAGAAAAAACACAAGAAGAAATTACTAAAGAAGAAGAAAGGCAATTATTAACAAAGAGCACATTAAACCAATTAAAAAATGATGCTGAAAATCTTAAAGAAAGAAGTTTAAAAGTTAGAGAGGATGGAATAGCAATGGAAGAAGAAAAAAGAACATTAACACAAGTATTAGAAAGTCCAGAATATAGAACAGCGTGGGCAAAGAAATTAATGGGAAGACCAGAAAAAGATTTTACAGAAGCAGAAAAAAGAGCTTTAGGGGACGCTATTACAACAACAGACACAGAATTTGTTAAATCTGAAGCAGAAACACAAGGAATTAATAATGGTGGATTATTTATTCCTAAAACTGTAAGAAATGATATTATGGAAATTATAGTAGATTCTAGTCCTATATACAGAGATGTAAGAAAATTAAACGTAGCAGGAAACATAGAACTACCATACCTAGATGAAGCAGACGATGCAGAATGGTACACAGAGCTTAAAGAAACAAAAAATGAAGGACAAAAATATGCTAATTTACAATTAACAGGTTGGGAATTAGCTAAAGATGTTGAAATTACATGGAAATTAGAACAAATGGCAGTAGAAAGTTTTATTCCATTTATAGTAGAAGAACTAGCAGCAAAAATGGGTATAGCTTTAGTTAATGCAATTATATATGGAGATGGAGCAAACAAACCAAGAGGGATTACAAAAGATTTAGTTGCTATTAAAGAAGGAGAAACACCAGTAGATAGAATAATATCTGCTTACAAAAAACTATCTAAAGAAGCTAGAAGAGGAGCAAAAGCATATGTTTCTACAAATGTAAACATAGACATAGTAAGCTACAAAGACAATAATGGAAACTATCCATTTTTACAAGGAATAGCAACAAATAAATTAGTTCCAGTAGAAGTTGATCCTTATTTAAAAGATAACGATATAATTGCAGGAAACATGAAAAACTACATATTAAACGAAGTTACACCAGTGAGAGTAGACAGGGAATCTAAAGTAAAACCAAGAAGAATAGTATATGGAGGATATGCAATTTATGACGGTGTAGCAAGACCAAATTACTTTGCGTATAGCCAAAAAGACTAATAGGAGGAACAAAAAATGAATACTAAAGTAGAACTATTAAAGCAGTTAGCACTAAAAATAACGACTGCTACTTCTATAAAACAAGTAACAGGAGAAACAACGTGCGAAGTGTTAGATTATATAGTTAAAAATTTTAAAGAACCTGTAGCACAAGCAATGCCAACAGTATTAAAATTAGAAGAAGATACTAAAAAAGAAACACAAGAAATTTCTGAAGAGAAGGTAGAAGAAAAAAGCAACGAAGAAGCAACAAAGGTAGAAACAAAAAATAATAAGACAGCTTCTAGAGGTAAAGTTGATACAAAAGCAACTAAATAAAATTGCTTAGGAGGAGCAGAATGGATAAACTACTTAAAATAACAAAAGAATCTTTAAGTATTGTTGCAACTGCAACTCTTAAAGATACAGAAATAAAAATGTGGATACAAGCAGGAATAGCAGACTTAAGAAGACAAGGGATAGATGTAACAGAAAATACGGATAAACCTTTATTACAGTCTGCTATTGTAATGTTTGTTAAATCTAATTTTGGTAATGTAGACATTAAAGAAAAAGAATTAGCACAGAATGCATATAAAAGCATCTGTGCTAATTTAGGTTTATCTGGAGAATATAAGGAGAAATAAATATGCAAGATGTTGAATGTATATTAATAACTAAAAAAATTATACAAGACGAAATTGGAGTAGAAAAAGAAACAGAAGAAGAAACACCAATACCAATTATTAAAGTAGAAGATATATATGCTACAGAATACTACGAAGCAAACCAATCTGGATATAAACCAACATTAAGAATTAAGATAAGTGCTTTAAACTATAATGGTGCAAAAGAACTTAAATATATGGGAGTTACCTATTCCATAATAAGAGTGGCAACACCACATGTAGACGTATTAATTCTTATTTGCGAAAGGAAGCTTAAAGATGTCTAAAAGTATAACTGGAGATATGTTATCTAAAGAAATAATAAAAGCATTAGAAGGATATGCAGATGATATAAGCGAAATAGTAAAAAAAGATGCAAATGAAATTGGCAAAGAAGCTGTAATTGCAATAAAAGAAAAATCTCCCAAAGGAGCAACAGGAGATTATGCTAAAGGATGGAAATTAAAAAGTGATAAAAAAGGCAAGAACGTTTATAAAATTAAATTATACAATAAGGAACATTACAGACTTACGCATTTATTGGAATTTGGACATGCTACTGCAGATGGTGGACACACTAAACCACAACCACACATAAGAACAATAGAACAAGAATACAGTAAGAAATTCGAAGACAAACTAAAAAAAGACATAGGAGGTCTGAAATGACATTAGAGGAACTAAAACAAAGATGTACAGAACAAGGATTTAAATATGCATATGGAAGATTTAAAAATCCAACAGAACCTCCACATTTAGTTGCAATATCTACAGATACAGACAATTTTATGGCAGATAACAAGGTTTACAAAAAAATATTACCAATAAAATTGGATTACACATATACAGATAAAAATACAACAGAACAAAACAAAATAGAAGATATTATTCTAGGAGATATTCCTTGGAATAAAACTAAAGAAACTTATTTGGAAGGCGAAGGAGTCTGGCAAGTAAGTTATTTTTTTGAAATTTTAAATTAGGAGGAAAGAACATGCCAGAAACAAACAACAAAATATTATATGGTATAGAACAATGCTACGTAGCAGTATTAACAGAAACAGAAGATGGAATAACATATGGAAAACCATTCCCAATTAAAGGCGCAAGAGGTTTAAATATGGATCCACAAGGGGATTTAACAAAAGTATACGCAGACAATATCGTATTTTTTAAAGCTAACTCTAACCAAGGTTATGAAGGAGATTTAGTATTATTAATTACGCCAGAAGAGTTTTTAACACAAATATTAGGACAAACAAAAGATAAAAATGGAGCAATTTTAGAAAATGCAGACGACAAAACAGCAAGATTTGCATTAATGTTCCAAGGAAAAGGGGACGAAAAAGCTAGAAGATGGGTATTTTATGATTGCGTAGCTACAAGACCAAGTAGAGAAAACAACACACAAGAAGAAAGCATAGAAGCTGGAGAAGAAACAATGACAATAACTATGTCCCCAAGAACTAGTGATAAAATGGTTAAGGCATATATGGAGCCAAGTGAAACAAATAAACAATTATACGATACATTCTTTACAAAAGTATACGAAAAAAACGCATCTGCAGGAGTATAATATGCTAATTAAAATAGGAAACAAAAAATATGTAGGTTATTGCAATGCGATGACCTACATATACTATAACAAAGTATTTAACGCCAATATTTTTGATGATTTAGATAGGATTAAAGAATATTTGATAAAAATTAACTTACAAAAAATAGAAAAAAACGATGTAGATAACATGGTTAATATAATACTAAAATTAGTATATATACTTATCTATGCTAATAATCCAAAAAAAATAAATAGATTTGAAAAATGGAAAAATGAACACAAAAATGAAATAATAGAGCCTAATACAACAAACGAAATAATAGAATATTTAATAGATAATTTCTATAGTAAAGACGTAAAAGAAGAACTTGAAAAAATAAAGACTACCAAAAAACAAGAAGAAGATATTATTTTCCAAGAGCACACTTTTTTAAAACAATGTTTAGAACTAGGCTTAAGTTGTAAAGATTTAGAGGAACTATCCTATGTAGATGTATGCAAAATATTAATAATAAATATGAACAAAATAAATAATGCAAAGAAAGCAAAATACAAAGAAGCAACAACACAAGATTGGGACATGCTAGCAATATCTTAGGAGGAATAAATGGCAGGAAATATAAAAGGAATTATAGTAGAAATTGGAGGGGATACTTCTAAACTACAAAAAGCACTAAACAAAGTAAATGCGCAAAGCAGCTCTTTAGGCAAGGAACTTAAAGGAGTTAACAGCTTATTGAAACTAGACCCAGGTAATGTAGAACTTCTAAGCCAAAAGCAAGATATATTAAATAAAAGTATAAGCACAACACAAGACAAATTACAGCAACTACAAAAAATAAAAGAAGAAGCAGATAAAAAAATGGCTTCTGGAGGTAAGATTTCTGAAGAAAACTATAGAAACTTACAAAGAGAGATAATAACTACACAAAACAAATTAAATGGACTAACAGACGAATTAAAGCAATTTAATACAGAGAATAGCAAAATTAGCAAAGCTAGCAAGAAAATAGAAGAATATGGAAATAAAATTTCTAAAGCAAGCGATAAAATTAATGATTTAGGAAATAAAGCGACTGTAGTATCTGGAGCAGTAGTAGCTGGTGGAGTTGCCATGGTAAATAGTGCAATGTCTGTAGAAGATGCAGTTGCAAAATATATTTCTTCCACAAATACAGCTAAAAATGAAACAGAGAAATACAAAAAAGTATTAGAAAATATTAATACAGCCAATTATGGAGATGGATACGAAGATATTGCAAATTCTATGTCTGCAGTTAAAATGCAACTTAAGGATATAGATGCAACAAGTTTAGAAAATATAACAGAAAAGGCTATAGCATTAAGAGATTTATTTGGATATGAAGTAGCAGAAAGCGTTAGAGCTGTAAAAGCTTTAATGGATCATTTTAATATTTCTGCAGATGAATCTTTTAATCTTATAGCAGAGGGAAAAAAACAAGGACTAGATTTCTCTAACGAATTATTAGACAACATAAATGAATATTCTGTGCAATTTAAAAAATTAGGACTAACAGCAGAAGATATGTTTAATATATTTAAAGTAGGTTCTCAAAATGGTGCATTTAACTTAGACAAAATCGGTGATGCAGTAAAAGAATTTAGTATAAGAGCAATAGACGGCTCTAATACCACTATAGATGGTTTTAAAAGAATCGGACTTAATGCAGATGTAATGGCTAAGAAATTTGCAAATGGAGGAGAAACTGCTAAACAAGCCTTTATAGAGGTTGTAAATAGACTAGCTAAAATGGACGATAAAGTATCCCAAAGCATTGCTGGTGTAGACTTATTTGGTACTATGTGGGAAGACTTAGGACCTACAGTAGTAGGAAGTTTTAGCAAGATGGATGCAGGAATTTCCAAAAGTAGTAATTCTATGCAAGACTCTATAGAGGAGTTATATAGTACAACTAAAAACAAAGCTGAAACACAATTAAAAAGATTACAGAAATTAGGTGCAGATTTTGGCGAAGAAATGTTGCCAGTTTTAGAAAAAATAATAGACAAAGCAGAAGATTTTATAGAATGTCTAGAAGATATGAGTGACGAAGAGAAAGAAAACGTTGCTAAAATAGCTTTGCTTACGGCAGGTTTTGGACCATTAACTAAAGTAATAGGAACAGCAGGAAGTGCAATTGGGACATTTGCGAAAATAACAAATACATCAATAGATGCTTTAAAAACTTTTAGAACAGGTATAGAATCAACAAATTCAACAGCTAATACTTTAGCTAAAGGAATTGGTTCGTTAACAAGTCCAGTAGGTTTAACTATAACAGCGATTACAGCTTTAGCAGGAGCATTTGTTTACATGAATGCAAAAACTAAAGAAATTCCAATTGCTCTTAAAGAAGCAACAGAGGAAATGCAAAATTATAAAGAAGAGCATCAAAATTTTAGAGAAGAAATCGATAAAACAGCAGCAAGTAATATGGCAGAAATTAATAATATTGAAAAATTAAAAAATGAATTAACAACATTAGTAGACGAAAATGGAAAAGTTAAAGAAGCATATAAAGACAGAGTAAGTTTTATCTTAAAAGAATTAAACAATGCTTTAGGCACAGAATATACAATGACAGGCGATATTATTAATCAATATAAAACATTGCAAGATGAAATCGATACATTAATTTTAAAGAAAAAAGCACAAATAGTTTTGGAAAACGAAGAGGAAAAATATTCACAGGCATTAAAGAACAAAGAAGATGCATATCAAACCTTAATAGAAACACAAAAAGCATACAATGAAGCATTAAAAGGAAAAACATATGAAGAATATTTTAATGATTTGGAACAAAGCTATTTAGATGCTGGCTATAGAGCAGAATTTGCAAGCAAGTATGCCAAAGAGTATATGGCAAAATGGGTAGATGGGTATAGACAAAATTACGAAGATGCTAAGCAAATACATACAGACTATTTGAATGACATTGCTTCATACGAAAAAGATTTTGCAACAGTACAAAGCGGAAACAATGAACAAATAGAAGAACTAATAAGAAACAGAACTTATACATACCAACAATCTTCAAATGATGCTGGAGAAACGATAAACCATAATATTCGACAAGTTCAATACGAAATGCAACAATATCAACAATCATATCTTCAAGATTTACGAAATCAAGATACTTATAATGCGCAAAAAAACCAAAGTCAAATTGAAGCTGGACAAAAGCAACTAGACACATTAGTACAGCAATTACTAGCAATGACAAGCACTACAGAAGAAATGACACCTCAACAGCTAGAAGCATGGAAAACATTAGCTAGCAGCTCTTTTGCAACATACAGCGAATATGTTAGCAAACTAGGACCTACAATGCAAGCAAAAATACAAGAAGCTACAGGAATTGTTATAGCTAATACACCAGAATTTGCAGCACAAGCAGGAAAAATGGGAGAAAAAGTTACAGAAAATTTTGATAAAAACGCAGAAGCTAAAGAAAGTGCATTAAAGACACTACAAGGATACTACACAGGATTAAACGACAATGAAAAGAAAGAATTATTAAAAGCTACAGTTGGCGAAAGAGCTGACGAAGTAGCAAAACAATTTGAATCTGGTGATTACGAAACTAGTGGAAAAAATGTATTACAAGGGCTATATAATGGATTAAACAATAGAACCTTAGGACAAAATTTAATTTCAAAAGCCGCTTCAATAGCAAAAAGTGTTGCTCAACAATTTAATATTGAATGGGACGAACATTCTCCTTCAAAATTAATGAAGAAAAAAGCCGAATATTTATTACAACCTATAGCTACAGTTTTTGATAAAGAAGAGGGAAAGCTTAAAAATATATCTAGAAGCGTGGCAAGAAGCATAATAGAAGGATTTGATAAAGGTGGTTTTGCAAAGTTATTAAATACAGGTAATATGCCAAATTTAAGCAATGCAACGCCGAATAAAAATATAAACAATAATAATGTTTATAATGTAAATATATATGCTCAAAAGTTGGACGAACAAAAACTGGAACAATGTTTTAATTATATTAATAAAAAATGTGGTAATATGTATTCTTAAGATTACTTTATATGTTATAATTAACACATAAGGAGGGGATTTATATGTTATGTCCAAAATGCAAAAATGAAGTATCAGATTTTGATACCAAATGTCCAGTTTGTGAAACAGAGATATTTAACTCTAAAGAAGAAAGCAAAGATAAAACTATATTACTTAGAATAATTAACGCAATACAAATAATATCATGCATGATACTTGCTTTTGTATTTCTTATACAAGAAAATATAGTTTTAGCAATAGCTATATTATTTGGTGGTTTTATAACATTTGCTTTCATAAAAGGATTTAGCGACATAATAGAATTACTGGATAAAATAAATAATAAATTAAATAAATAATGTAAAAAAACGGCTTACGAGAATAGATTTTAAGCCGTTTTATTTTATTATTAGAGTAGTTATATAGCTTAAATTTATAGAAAAAGGGCAGTTTTTTTAGCTGTTCTTTTTTTATTTTGAACTGGAGGAGAAAATGGTAAGGCAATTTAGACTGTTAAATGAAAAAGGACAAGAATTTAGTTTAATGGATTTAAATAATTTTTGTTTTTTATCGGAACCAAATGGATTGGGATATTCGTATAACACTACATACGAGAAAATAGGAAATTATTTTATAGATACTTTAAGAAAAATGGAACAAGGGCAGATTAATGGAATAGCAAATTTTAGCAACTATGATAATTTTAAAAAATTTGTAGATTATGTGGAAAATTCTGAAAAAATAAGGTTTGGATATAAAATACCATATAAAAATATTCCAGTAAAAGAATATTTTAAAAATGTAAAAATCCAATTAATAGACAAAGGGCAAATAGACATAGATGGAATACTAAAATGCAATGTGGCATTTGACTGCTTAAGCTTGTGGTACGAAGAAAATAAAACAATATACACAACATCTGCACAAGATAGAGAAATAAGGTGGAATTTTAGGTGGGACAGTAAATTTGTAGATTACAACAACAGAATACTGGAATATATAAATAAAGGACACGTTCCAGCACCTGTAACTGTAAAAATTAAAGGTCCAGTTTCTAAGCCTAAGCTAACATTAAAAGTAGAAGGAAATATATATCAAGAAGTTTTAGTAAATGTAGACTTAAAGGAATATGAGACATTTGAATATTCTACACAAGAAAAAGATTTCTATATAAGAAAAGAAAATACGGATGGAACACATACAAATTTATTTGATTTAGAATATATAAATCCTACTAATAAAAATGTAATTAAATTTCCACAAAATAAATCTTGCGAATTAATACTATCTGCAGAAAATGATATTTTAAGCGCAGAAATTGTTGTATATGCATATTATAAGGTGGTTTAAATTATGGCTAATATAGTAGTAGAATTTAATAATAAAAAATATAATGCTACATATAACAAAAATACAGACGAATATGAAGTAGAGCTAACAGCACCAGAAATAGGTGGAATATATAATACAGAGATTACCTATACAGAAGATTCTAAAACAGAAAATACAAGTATAGATGTAAGAATATTAAAGAGAAAACCACTTAAAATAACAACAGAAGAAACATATATGTATATATTTGATTATAGAGATTTTAGTGTTAAAGATGTTGTACAATTGGCAAATTACGAAATAAATATAGACGAAGAAACAAATGCAAGCACAACAGTAAAAGTATTAAAGAAAACAACTGCAAAGGCTAACGATATAGTAATAATTAAAGAAAATAATGAATTTATATATTGGGGAGTTATCCAAAACATAGAAAATGAAGACGGTACTAGTGTGTACCAATACATAATTAAGTATATTACTAATATATTTGACCAAAATATAATCTTAAACCAGAATATTGTAAATACCAACAATATAGAAGAAGGATACTACAGAATACACAGTAAAATTAATTATAATTTTGTTTTTGATATTCTGGATGGATCTTTAGAAGCTGGTGCGAATTTGCAATTGTACGAAAGTAATAATACAAACGCGCAAAAATTTAGAATTAAGAAGAGAGCAGACGGAACATATAAAATATTAAATGCAGTTTCTGGTATGGCTCTAGATGTACAGGGAGCTGTGCTTGAAAATGGCACAAATATACAAACATGGGGAGATACAGACAATGCAGCACAAAAATGGACGTTTAGTAAGAAAGATACTAATATCTATGCTATAAATTTAGCAAACACAAGATTTGTTATAGATTTAAAAGATGCAAATGTTGCAAATGGTTCTAATATACAAATATGGGAATTTAGCAATAGCCCACAGAACTTATGGATTTTAGAAAAATTAGACGAAGAAATCATTAGAAATGAAGGTATAGAAGATTATATAGCAGAGCAAATAAGAAAGAATTTTATAAACAACGAAGATGTATTATTAAACAGAGAATATATGGAAGTAAGAGTAAAAACACACACAAAATTAAACATATCTGTTTCTACAATAGTGGACGTACAAAACAATATATTTAATTTACACACCTTTATGACAAATTGTACGCAAAAATATAATATATCTTACAATTTTGCTATAGAAGGTAAAAGACTAGTAATAACAATAGAAAACAAAGAAGCTAAAAAAGAGCTAATAGACGTAAATGCACAACCTATTTCTAATTATGTGGAAGTTTTCGAAACAGATGTTGTGGCAAAAGTTATAGTACTAACTAAAGACGGACAAAGACACACATTATATCTAAAAAATAACAGAACAACAACAGAAGATATGCTAGACCCAGATAGAGCACACGGAAAAACAGAAGTTATATACGCAGAAAATATAGAAGATGCAAGGCAACAAGCACTAGACATTATAAAAGGTAACACATATAACCATAATGTAACATTTAATTATTACAATAGAGAACTAAAGGTGGGAACACCTATAACAATAAAAACAAAAGAATCTATAATTTACGATACATATATATCTGCACTAAATAGAGTAAAAGGAAGTAAGATGTATAAATATACTTGTGGAAATATAAGGATAGGTTTTATAGATAAATTATTAAAAGAAAGGAATAAGAGATAATAATGTTAAAAGGACATGTTTTTTCGGAGCAAATTTTTGGGCATCCAATATTTGCTCTTTTTATTAATACTTTTTTACATGGTAGAAACGGGGTAAGCAATAACTACAAAGAAGGAATGAAAATAACATCTACAGGAAGTAATATACATATAGCTCCAGGCGCAATATGTATACAAGGAAGATTTTTAGAGGAAGACTCTGGGAAAGATATTGTAGCAGATACAGATAACCAGTATTGCTCTTTAGTTCTAGAAATTAACCTGGATGCTGTAAATACTTCTTCTAATTTCGAACAAGCAAGTTATAAAATTGTAAAAAATGCAAGTAATTACCCTACCTTAAGGCAAGATAATATTGTAAAGGATAATGCAGGAATTTACCAGTGTGAGCTGGCGAGATTTAAAACCTCTGCAAATGGAATTTCCGAATTTGAAGACAAAAGAACTTTTTTAGACTTCGATACAATTTTTGATTATATAGAACAACAATATAATATTAAACTAGAAGAATTAGAACAAGAATTAGCAAAAGTGCAAGATGGAAGTGCATTCTTTTTAAATTCTAGATTAAAGATATTCGAAAACGAGCCAGACGATACACAAGGCAAAGAAGGAGATTTATCTATAACCTGGTTTAGATAGTAGGAGGAAAATATGAACAGAATAGACGGATATGTAACCCAACATCCAGAAGCGTACGAATACTATATAGAATGGGAAGAATTTAATGTTAATTACCAAAATAATACAAGTTCTATTAGGGCAACTTCTTATATTAAATGTAATAAGCATAGTTCTTGGGCTAATAATAAAACTCAAAAATTATGGATTGCAGGAAGAGAATTTAGTAATACATTAAATATAAGTTTAAGTCCTGGGGAAGTTGTACAGCTTGTAAGTGCTACCGCAGATAATATTGCTCATAATTGGGATGGTAGTTTAAGTATAGAAATTGCAGCTTCTGGAGATTTACCATCTGGTTCTGGTTATGGACCTTTATGGGGAGAGGCTAGAGGAAATGTGTGGCTTACGCAAATTCCAAGGCAAGCTAATTTTACAAAAGTGGAAATTCGAAACACAGCAATAGAGCGTTTTGACGTATACTATAATTTGGACAAAACAGTAGATGCAATGCAATATAGATTAAATAATGGAGATTGGCAAAATATTTATCCATATTGGGGGAGCTGGAACAAAGAGTGCGCTTTTACAATTAAAAATCTTTTACCAAATACAAATTATAGCATACAGTTAAAAAATACTTGCAATGGTATAGATACCTATTCTCCTATACATAGAGTAAGAACATTAGATATTGCTAAATTTACAAACCTTAACGATTTCTTTTTTGGAGATGCAGTAAATATAACAAAAGCAAATGAATCTAACTGGTGGAACTATTTAACTATTAAAGTAGGAAATACAGTAATAGTAGAAAGACGTAAATTAGATAGTAATAATTTTGCTTTTATTTTTACGCAAGAAGAACTAGATAAGTTATACAAAACACTAGATGGTTTTAACAAAACAACTGTAGAATTTGTATTAATAACCAATAACGAGTACCAAGATTGGACAAGCTCTAAAAAGGTACAATGTATATTTAATGGAAAGCAAAAAACTATTAATTATTACATAGCAGACCAAGTAAGTAAAAGAGCACAATTAGGGTATTATATAGCAGATGGAGTAAGAAAAAATGCAGTTATATTAATAAAGAAAAATGGAAAGTGGAGGAAGTGTCTATAATGCAAGAAAAAAACACAGTATTCAAAAAAATAACAATAGAACCGCTTACCATATATACGCAAGATAAATTTAAGTTAAAAATTAAATTATATCCCAAAATACCTATATTAGCTACAGAATCCATGTTGTTATTAACAACAGAATCTGGAGAAAAACTTGGAATAGAAGGAGAAAAAGATGAGTGAAACAATAAAAATTTCCCAGCTTAATGCAGTAGAAGAAGTTAACAACAATGATATTATACCTATTGTACAAGATGGCAGAACAAAAAAGGTAACAATAGAAAAATTATTGATAAAAGAAAGAAAAAAACTTGAACTGCTTAAACAAAATTTAATTAATGTAGAAACAAACATTGCAAATACTATTAACATTGCAGATTCTAGTGGACTCCCAGCTGTAGTTAATATCTATGGTAGCTCTGTACAATCTGCAGTACCTAGCAGTACAACACCTGTAGAAATACAAAATGTAGATAAAGATATAAATATAATAATTTCTAATGGGGATAACAGTAAAAGACAAAACTATTTATTCCCAATTAATCCAAACCAAAAAATGGCAGAAAAAGACTATATAGATAAAAATGGAATACACCATCTAAGAAAACAAAAAATATTAGATGGAACAGAAGAATGGATACTGGAAATGCAAAAAGAAAATTACGCAACATTCCAATTAAGTCTAAAAGGAGCAATGGTAAATATAGGAAATAGAACAGAACTAGACGTATTATCTAATTATTTTCCAGCAAAAAAGGTCTATTCTACAGAAGAAGAAGGAATATTGCATATATGGGATAGCATATATATATCTTTTACAACCAAAACAGTACAAGAATTTAAGGCTTTTTTAGCAAATAAAAAAGCAGAAGGAAAACCAGTTGTAATAGAGTACAATTTACTTGCAGAAGAAACAGAAAAATTTTCTGAAGCGCAACAAAAAGCCTATAATACACTACAAAACGCAGAAACTTATAAATTAGAAACCAATATAAATACAGAACAAGCAAAGTTAAAAGTTAAATATGTAGCAGACACCAAAACTTATATAGATAATAGAATTAGTGCATTGTCTAATGCAATGTTAAATTAGGAGGTAAACATGTACGAAATAATCAAAAATGAAATTTTAAAAGGAAATTATGAATTAAAAGATATTTTATATAAAATTAACAGAATGTGGATAGAAAATGCTATTACAGAGAAAGAAAAAGAAGAATTAGAGCAAATAGCAAGAGAAAATGCAGAGGCAAGTAATAGCTATGCAAGCGTACAAGAACAATTTAAAGAAATATGGAAAGTAATAGAGGAACACAACGTTAGACTAGATGCATTAGACGGACAAAAAGAACCAGAAATAGAATATCCAGAATATAAGCAACCTTTAGGAGCACACGATGCTTACAAAATAGGGGACAAGGTTACATATAAAGGCAAAAAATACGAATGTGTATTAAATAATTGTGTATGGAGTCCAGAAGAATATCCATCTGCATGGAAAGAAGTAAAACAATAGAAAGGCTGCAACTATGGAAAATATAGTAGAGAGATTAGCAAAGGTAGAAGAAAATAACAAATCTAACGCACAAAAAATAATTACATTAGAAAAAAAGACAGACGAAAATGAAAGAATAGTAAATAATATAGATAAGTCTTTAAGCGTAACAATGGAGCAGATAAGAACTATAGCAGAAGATTTAAAACAGACTAGTATTAATTTTAAAGAAGCAATAGTGCGCAGTAATGCAGCCAACAGCAAAGAAACAGAAATATTAAAAGAAAAATATAATGACTTAGAGAAAAAATATGAAAAATTAAATAATAAATTAGAGCAAGAAACAATAATAAAAGACGCGAATAATTGGAGAAATAGTAAAAGTAAAATAATATCTTGGGTTATAACTGGAGTTTTAGCTCTTATTGCAGGCGTTTTAGGTTTATCTAAATATTTTGGATAAAAGGAGGAGTAAAAAAATGCAGAAAGCAATAGAAAAATTATTAATAAATATAGCAAACCTATTTAAGGTAAAAACGATTTTAAGCATAACTGTAATAATAACAACATGCATACTAACATTCAAAAATGTAATAAGTGTAGAGGCGTTTATGGCAATAGCTAGTGCTATAATTACATATTATTTTACAAAAAAAGAAAAGGAGGAATAATATGAACTTACAAGAATTTGGAAGCTGGGGACTAGCACAAGGAAGTGTGGCTAATCCAGAGCCTAACAATAAATATAAAGGGCAATGTGTAAGTCTAATACAGCAATATTTATTTAAAGTATTTAATAAACCTTTTAAGGCTTATGGCAATGCAAAAGATTGGGCAACAAAATATCCTAAAGAATATTTTAATAAATTAGCTAATAATAATAAAGTACAACCTGGGGACGTATTAGTATATGGATCTAATTATGGTGGAGGATATGGGCATATAGGACTAATAGATATAAATAAAAAATATTACGACCAAAACGGAATAAAAAAACTAGCAATAGGATACAGAGATACACCTTTTAGTGGATATGTTTGTATATTAAGACCTAAAAATCAAAATGCTTTAGGGTTAAATTCTGGCTATAATGTAGGACAAACCTATACATTAACTACTAATGTAAAAGTAAGAGATGGGGCTGGAACAAATGCAAGACGTAAAAAGAAAAGCGAATTAACTGCAGATGGACAAAAAAATGCATTAGACCAAGAAAATGCTACATTAAAAGAGGGGACAGAAGTTACAGTTCAAGAAGTTAAAAATCTGAATGGAGATATTTGGGTTAGAATACCTTCTGGTTGGATTGCAGGAAAATACCAAGGCAATACATACCTTAAATAATTTAATATAAATAAATAAGAAACAGTAGGCTAATTTCTACTGTTTCTTATATTTGTCTATAATTGG
>OICV01000138.1_pt1 | contig 37655 bp, 39 predicted proteins | sample 1581361 | NCBI WGS metagenome assembly OICV01 (sample SAMEA3882551, study PRJEB24775) | human gut metagenome | biome: human-associated habitat; feature: intestine environment; material: feces | place: Netherlands | collected 2009/2010 | reverse complement strand
AAGTACTATAATCTCGATGGCACTCCATGTACAAAGAAACAGGAAATAGCATGGCTGGATGAAGCATACGAAGAAAAAATCAACTGGGAAACAGCAAATGTTAGAATCGCAGCAGGACGAGAACAGTTTTTAGGGCATATTCCGGATATTTCTCAAAAGGATATTGAAGAATATGAAGAAAATATAAAGAATGCAAAAGAGCAATATATAAAACAATATCAGGAAAAAGGTACAGTAAAATTACAGCATTTATCGTTTGGGCAATCTTCATTATTACAGAAATTGAGTGAGTTAATGAATATGTAGAATGGATTGTTGTCAAAAGATATAGAAAAAAGGATTTCAGGTAAAGGAAGACAAGGTGGTTCTATGAATATTAGATTTTCTGGTTTTAGTAATTCACTACAATCCTTAAACAGAAGACAGAGCCTGACGAATATCTTGCTTAATAAGCAAAATGTTGGTCAAAGCGGGAAAAAGGATTTGTTTGTCAGAAGTACAACATATGATGCAGGTACATATACAATTTCAGCGGGACAAAGAAGAAAAATGATTCCGGGTAGCGTATTAGCTGCTATGAATAATGATATTTCTAAGGTGCGAAAACAGGGAGATATATACGAATGCGGAGGAACATTTTTTACAGCGGAGCAGATACCTAAAATCAGTGGAGCTTGTCTGAATGAAATTAAGGCAGAAGATAATATCATTGACTTTGGGAAGAATAAGTATTTTAAATATGTTTCCGGTGACGGACAGGAGCATTGTTTATACACAGATAATAAGGGGATAGGCTCTATTGTTTCCGAGATTATGCGTGGTGAACCTTATGATCCGGTGTTGGAAAGGTATGCGAGCTTTTGGAATTACATGATGACAAAAGACCCTGTATATGTTCAGTTGTCTTATTCAGATGAAGAAATAAGAGGCTATATGGAAAATGCAGGGATAAAAAACGGCTTTTTCACTGTAAAGATGGGAGATAGGGAAGCAACTCAATTTTATTCTGCCACTAAAACAACAAGCCCAATTCAGTCTAAGGAACGATATGATGCAAGATACAAGAATTTGACTTCTGGTGGCATTTTACTTGATGAATATGAAGCCGGAGACATTTTTAAGATTGGCGATAAGGAATATATTTTAAGTGAAAATCATACTTTGGATATTCCGTATGGAGAGGATATTTATAATTTGGAATATCCAAGTAATTATAAGTTTGGGAAAAAGGTTGAGTGAGAATAACGGACAGAAAAGGATTTCAAAGGAGGACACGGATATGTCAATGACAGGTATAAGCAATTCATATAACAATTATGTGACACAAAACACAAATGATACCACTAAAAAGAATGTGGCAAAGAGCAATTCAAGACAAGTGGAATTTAAGGAATTCAACAGTGAGATTAAAGAGCCAAAACTTTCAACTGTGGCAAAAAATGTTTTAGATGAAATTAGGAAAACCTATGGGGATATGGACATCATGGTATATGAGGATGGGAAAGATGCAAAGGAGCTGCTTTCCCGCAGTACAAAAGAGTTTACAGTTATGTTTTCCGCAGAAGAATTAGAGAAAATGGCTTCTGGTGAGAAATACAAAAAACAGCAAATTAATGGAATTCAAGGTGCGGTCCGTATGTCAGAAGCAATCAATGAGAAATATGGATATGAGCGAGCCTTTGGAAAGCAGAATAATGATGTTGCTATTTCTAAAATTGCCATTTCGTTCAATGAAGATGGTTCTACTACAATGTTTGCTGAATTGGAGAAAATGTCAAAACAGCAGAGAGATCATATAGAAGCGGCAAGGGAGAAAAGGGCAGAGGAAAAGAAATCTGTAGAGAAAAAAGCGGCACAGAAGGAACAGGAGCCGGTAAAAAGGACAATCGTTTCTGCTTCCTCTATGGATGAGCTTATAGCCAAAATCAATGAAGTTGACTGGAACAAAGTAAAAGAAGAAAGTAATATTGGAAGCCGATTTGATTTTTCAGTATAAGAAATAAAGCGAATAAATCTATTGTTTCAAAGGAATAAAGGCTTAAAAAGAAAAGGATTTCAAATAAAGGAGGACACGGATATGTCGATGAATGTTAGTAGCAATTATAATCCGGCAAGTGTTGGAGGACAGTATTTTAGGAATGGGAACGATAAAAAACAGTTGGATGCAATTAAGCAATCCGGAAAATAAGATTCATGAAGAAGTGGTCAAGGTGGAAATATCCAGTGAAGGGTTGAAAGCCTTAAAGGATGAAGAAAAGATTGCATTTTTACAAGAATCTTTGCAGACGGCGGGAAGTCTACATCGAATAGAGCAGGGAAGTGACATTAGATTAAAATACGGTTATGTCAGTGCAGGCGAACTTATGAAAGAAAAAGCACCGGAGGAATATGAAAAATATTCATTTCTGTTGACAAAAGGATTTGAAAGGAATGATGAAAATATTCTTTTGGATGCAACAAGATATATGCTAGATTGGCAGAGCGAATTTGAAAAAGATGCACCTATTTTTCAAAACTATCAGAAGTTTCGTGATGATTGGGATGCGATACTAAAATCATATGGCTTTGTCAAAAGATAGAGAATGTTTTAATAAAGTAAATCTAGTGGTTATTATGTAAAGAAGTTAAGAAGGCGAGTAATGAACGATTTGTTCATTGCTCCCTTTGCATATACAGGATTAAGTTGCAAAACAACTAATTGCAAGTTGTGTAGCAAAGTGTTACAGGGTGTTTTGCGTTGTTATGATTAGCATGAAAGCGAGGTGCTGATCATGACAGAAGAACAGAAGTTAATAAATGTACAGATTGGAAAAAGGCTGCAGACCGTCAGAGAGAACATGGGATATACACAGGAGGCATTTGCAGAAGTGCTGAGTGTGGATGCAGGACATTATCAGAAGCTGGAGAGGGGACTATACGGATTAAGCACAGATAAGCTGTTGACACTGTATGAGAGATACCGGATTGACCCGACCTATCTGATTACCGGAGAGAAGAACCAGACTTTTGATGTGGAACTGTTTCTTGCGAACTGCGACAGGGAAGAAAGAAACCGATTCATCGAAAGAATGCTTGCCTACATGGGACAACTGATGCTCCAGCCGAAGTAAACCACATTCCTGCCTGTACAAAGATGTATAGGGAGGGATTTACATTATGAGGATTGCTGTTTGTGATGACAATCCAAAAGAATTGGAGAGAATAAAGGGGTGTTTCTGCCGTATACAGGGGTATGACCTTGTATGCAGTTATTTTGATTCGACTTCCACTGTTATGGAGATACTGAAAACAGAGAACAGTCCGTATGATTTATACATCCTTGACATTGAGATGCCGGGAATGAATGGACTGAAACTTGCAAAAAGTATCAGGGAAAAAGACAGCAGGGCGTTGTTTGTGTTCCTGACCAGCTACACCAGATACATGAAGGATGTATTTGATGTAGTGACCTTTGATTTTATTGAAAAACCCATATCGGATGAAAAGCTGCTGCAGATATTGGAGAGGGCAGCCACCTATCTGAATATTACAAGTCAACATTTTTCTTTTGGTTACAGAGCCAGTCGATACAGCCTGAAATATGACCGGATTCTCTACATTGAGAAGAAAGGCCGACAGGCACTCATTCACACTTTTGAAGATGTATATAAGACAAACATGACCTTGGAGGAAATCTGGAAACAGTTAAATCCCAAGTCCTTTGTGCATATCCACAGCTCGTATATCATCAATCTGTATAACCTTGACCGGAAGGACAACGAGATTGCCATTATGCGAAACGGGGAGAAACTGCATATTACAAAGGGATACAGACGGGAGCTTGCCATGCGGCATTATGAATTTGTACAGGGAGGGATGTGCGGATGATGCTGTATGGAGTCCGGTTCCTTCTAAACTTATTTGAAATGCTGATTTACCGCAGGTTTTTAGAGGCTTATATCGGGAACAGGAGAACGGGGCTGGAGCTGTCTGTGCTGATTATGGGTATCTGTGCAGGCATCAGCAGCTTTGTCAACTCCCTGGGCAATCCTGTGTGTAATCTGTTAAATACAGTAATGATATTGTGGCTGTTCAGCCTACAGTACCGGGCAGCAGGTCGTTCCCGGATTTTTGCCGTACTAATTTATGTTGGAATTAATTTTGTGACAGAACCCATAGGGTATGTACTACATATGGCAGTGGTAGGAGTTTGGGGGAGAGATGAAATGGTCAGTTACTTTCTGTTGGCGTTTATCTTGGAAATGCTTCGGCTTACGGTGGTAGAAATTTTCTGCCGGAAAAAGACAGGAAAGAAGCTGTCTTTTTCTATGCTTCCGCGCACGGTGGCAGGATTGTTCTGCTGCATCCCGTTTACAAGCATTGTCTGCTGTATTCTGTTGATAGAGATTGCCAAACGCTCCATCAGTGGGGAACTGGTAGTTTTATGTCTGGCGGTTATATTTACCATTTTTATCTGCAATTATCTGGTGTTTCTCATGATGGAGAAGTATACAGAAGTAATAGAAAAGAGACGGGAAGAGGAAATGGACCGACAGAAAGCAGCTTATAAGGAAGAGTATTATCGGGAACTGGAAGTATATGTGGACAAGATCAATGCCGTCCGACATGATATGAAGAATCAATTGCTGGCGGTGTATGATACCACAGAAGAATAGGGCAGTTCCGGAGCTAGAAGGATGATAGAAGGAATGTTACAGGATATTAGAACAGCGGATGAAGAAGTGTACTCCAGCAATCCGGTGCTGAATTCCATTTTAAAGGTCAAGGCAGGAAAGGCTAGACAGCATGACATAGAGATCGGGATAGAAACCTTTGTACCGAAAAAGATATTGGTGGCAGACGGAGATATGGGTATCCTGTTCGGAAATCTCTTTGATAATGCCATAGAAGCCTGTGACAAAATGGAACAGGGCAAAAAATATATTCATTTTCAGTTGAAATATCAGAGTGGCAATCTTCTGCTGCATATGAAAAATAGTAAGAGGGCAGGAAATAATGCCAAGCTTCAGACGGAAAAAACAGATACCAGAAAGCATGGAAGAGGACTTCGCTCTGTGAAGCGGACCGCAGAGAAATACGGAGGAAGCCTCTTTTTAGAGGATAAAGGGGACTTATTTGAAACCAAGTTAATGCTGACCGGAATCGCAGAGCTTTTGGGATGCTATATACCCGCTGATTTTTTCGTTACACAAAAATCGCATTTCGTTACATAGGATTGAATTTCAAAGGAAAAGTGGCGATATAAAAAAGGAAATGTTTGAATGGAATAAGATCCGGGGGAGTAGAAGACGAATGCTGAAAATAGCAATATGTGACGATGAACAGCCCATAAGAGAATACCTGAAAAGGCTGGTAAAGAAATGTACGGAGGGGGAAATCCGACTGTTTGCCGACGGCGGAGAACTGTTGGCGGATCCGACGGCGTTTGACCTGATCCTGTTAGATATTTCCCTGAACCGGGAGCAGAATGCGGCGGAACCGGACGGCATGGAGACGGCCAGAAAGATCCGGGAAAGGTCGGATGCACTGATTATCTTCGTGACGGCCTTACGTGAATATGTGTTTGAAGGCTATGATGTGGGGGCGTTTCATTATCTTTTGAAGCCTATCGATGAGCAGAAGTTCACAGAAGTCATGGACAGGGCAATCTGCCAGATCCGGAGTAAAAAGAATGTTGAACCGCTGGTTATAAAAGTAGGCGGCAACTATGTCAGGATTCCTGTGGATGATATCCTCTATGCCGAGAACCAGGCCAGAAAAATTATGCTGCACACCAAGTCAAAGAAGGAGCCCTACTGTTTTTATGAAAAAATGGAAGTGCTGGAGCAGAAGCTGGGAGATCGCTTTTTCCGCTCCCATCGGGGATTTCTTGTGAATCTGCAGGAGGTGGCCCGGTATGACAACAGCAACATAGAATTGAAAAACGGTGAGAGCGTATTTTTAGCAAAACAGAAATACAATGACTTTGTCACCGCATACATGAAGTATCTGAGAAAAGTGTAAGCGGTGATGCTTCAGAAAGGAATCAGCGGGTGATGGGCCTGCTGATTTTTTGATGTTTCGTTACATGAAAAGATCGGTTCGTTACAAGACATATTAAGGGTGAAAGAAAAGCGGCGATATAGAAGACAGAGAGAAAAAATTGCAGATCAAAGGAGGTCGCAAAATGAGGATCACAACCCAAATGTTAGCAAATTCCGCAGCAAAAAGCGGGATTCCCATTCAGAGAACGTCGCTCTTGGACATTATCAATAACAAGTCATCCCAGAACCTGCTGGGAACCATCGGGAAGAGCATGAACACCACAAGTACCGGTGCCACGGACATTCTGAGGAAAAATAATTATGCAAAGCTGGAGGATCTGTCGGAGAAGTTGAGCCAATCTGCGTCAAAGCTTGCAGGCAGCGATAAGGATTCCATCTACGACAAGGCAAAAGAGAGCGGAGACACCACGGACATCCTGAGTGATGTGAACAAAATGGTGGAAGCGTACAATGCTACCATGAAGCAGCTTAAGACCACCGGCGGAATCATGAATGAATTTTACCAGCAACAGCTAAAAAACATTCCAGCGGGCAGTAAAGAATCACTGGAAAGTATAGGAATCAGTCAGGCAAAGGACGGAAGCCTGATCGTGGACGAGAAAGTATTCCGGAATGCGGATGCGGATACCTTACAGAAGGTACTGGGAGGAGAGAATGGCATCGCCCCCAAAATAGGATTTCTCGGTGAGCACATCAATAAGAATGCTTCCGAAAATGTGGTCAGCGCATCCAACCGGTATGGTTCCAATGGGGCAACCTATATGGAAGCTTTTGAGGCTAACAAGTATAATTTCTTTGGGTAAGATTGTGTTGTAAAAAAGGCATTGTATTTCAAAAAAATTGAGATACAGTGCCTTTTTGCATATCTGAAATGGAGACCGAATTCTGGCATTAACATTTCTGCACCAATTCTAAAGCATTTCTACAAAACTTCCGGGATACATAATATACAGGATAGGAAAATCGAAGTATAATAAATAAAAAGTATAGGATACCTCGGAAAGGGATAACAAATGAGAATATTAGAAATTATATTGCCGGTACTTGTCATGCTGGTTCTCGGTATGGCATGCAGAAAATTAAAGTTACTTACCAAAAGCGGAATAGATAATATGAAACTGCTGGAAACCAATATCATGCTTCCGGTGGCAATCTTTCATGCACTGGCCACAGCGGATTACAGTGTGGAGACCTGGAAACTGGTGGGGATTATGTTCGTTATGCTGGTGGTATCTTTCGGAGTAGGATTTCTCTTGAAGCCGCTTATGAACGGAGAATACCGCAAGTACCTGCCGTTTATGGTCAGTGTATATGAGGGTGGCCTCATGGCGTATCCTTTGTATACCAGCCTGTGCGGGCAGGAAAATCTCTCACAGATCGCAGTACTGGATATTGCAGGACTTTTGTTTGGATTCAGCATCTATATGGGGATGCTGGGACAGGTGGAAAACGGAGAGAAGATCAATGCAAAGAAACTATGTATGAGTGCATTCCACACACCGGCATTTATTGCAAGTGTGCTTGGAATCCTGGCAGGACTGTCCAAGTTGGTGATTTGCCTGATCGACAGTCCCTTCGGCGGTGCATATCTGGCGGTGGAAGGGATCCTTACCACATCCGTGACAGCAATCATTCTGATCGTTGTGGGATATAGCATGGAACTGACAAAGGAACTGATCCGGCCATGCCTGAAGACAATCCTGATGAGAGTTCTGCTACAGACACTTATGGCAATTGGAGTGCTGTGGGCAGTGCATTTGTGGATAGGAGATAACATGCTGTTGAATCTTGCCATCATTTCCTATATGTCGGCGCCGGCCACTTTCAGCATGCAGACTTTTCTGAAAAAGGAAGAGGGCAGTGCCTATGTATCAACAACCAATTCTATGTACTGTATGGTGTCGATTCTGGTATATATCATTCTGGCAGCAGTGGTTTATTAGAAGTGTGAAAAAGGCAAGCAGGATAATTATATATATCCCTAAAAGCAGGATTTGAGAATATCTGCAAATTCTTCGATATAATATCAGGAATTATCTTTTTCCCAGAAGGCACAATATGTTTTTTTGACAGGAACCTGGTTCCTTACAAGCGGTATCCTACTGTCCGGTCTGGTTGATGACAAGAATGCAGGGGGTATTTTTTAAATCTTCGGTTTCCAGGGAACTTAATTTACTGAGTGGATTTTTGGAGGAAAGTTCAATATAAATTTTACTTTCTGCCAGCACTTCATTATTATACGCATCCGAAAAAGCTCTTCTCTGGTTGTTGATGGCAAGATCAACAGCGTCATTTTTCCATAGCATGATACAATTCTTCATGACTTCCCACCATAATTTTTACTTCTATGGTAGGATATTAATAACTTAATCTCTTGATAAATAAGTGGTCGTTTACTATAGTAAAAAGTAATCGGTCACTTATTTTATTCTGAGGAAAGGAAAAACATTTATGATAAAACCTAACCCCGATTCCTGTCATCTCCTGTTGGACAGCAGGCTTGCGAACGAGGAAGTACAGAAAAATCCATACACTTACAATAGCATCAGAGAAGTTCTGTCGGATGGAGCACTAAACGCAGCAACTGTGGAACACCCGGTGACGGTCTACATTGCTCCCGGCATCTATTGGCTGGAGGATCCGCAGTCGGAGGTGGTGATCGTAAGGGAGGATCCGAAGGATCTTTACCCTTACGGATGCAAGGTAAACTGCGCAAATCTGAAATTGGTGGGGCTGTCGGAGAACCCGGAGGATGTGGTGATTGCCGCCAACCGGGGGAACGACCATGGAGCGAAGGGGAATTATACTCTGTTCCATTTTTCCGGGGAACAATTGGAGATGGAAAACCTGACTCTGGGGAATTATTGCTGTGTGGATCTGGATTATGCATTGGATCCTGCGCAGTCTGTGAAAAAGAGGACAGAAGCCATTACGCAGGCACAGCTGGCGGATACGAATGCCGATAAGTTCCATGCGAAGAATTGCCGGTTTGTCAGTCGTCTGAACCTGTATCCCGTATGTGGCGCGGGCAGAAGCCTGTATGAACATTGTCGTTTTGAACAGACGGACGATGCTCTGAATGGAAATGCAGTGTACCTGGACTGTGAGTTTGATTTTTACAGCGGAATGCCGATCTATCAGGCTTCCGGTACGGGAGCGGTATTCTTAAACTGTACATTTCATTGTAAATATCCACAGGATGGGGAGACTCACGCACAGTATTTTACAAAAGTCGGAGGACAGATCGCACTGATCGACAGCAGCTTCGCCGGTCTGCCGGACACCAAAGTTGCGGTCTTGTGGACGAAATATCCTTCCGTAGCATTGAAGTGCTATCAGGCGAATGTGACATATCCGGAAGGCCGGTTTACGCCTCCGGAGGGTGCGGATTCCCATACGGTGGACATTGACGAAAAGATGCTGGCAGAGGCCTACTATATCCGTAAGGATGGAGAAACAATCTACAATGTCTATAATCTGCTGGGCGGGAAAGACGACTGGGACCCGTTGGGGAACGGAGAAGTGATCCGCTTTGCCGGAAAAACAGATATTCCTACACAGCTTCTGCTGGAGTCAGAGGCTTTTGAACTGGAAGCAGGCGGATCTTCCATAGATATAAAGGGAAAATGCCTGACCTTTGATGGGCGTGAGAGGAAGTGTGAGATACATTTTAAAATAGAAGGAGACAGTGCAGACTCCATAGAAATACAGCGTGTGTCGGAGGGGAGCTGTCTGCTGCAACTGAAAGACAGTAATATAGACCATGAGACGGAAGTAGTACTCACGGCGCAGACCAAAGAGGGATTGCAGACCGGTGCGTATGTCAGAATTCATCCCCGGAAAGTGGCGGCACCAAGGCTTACGTGCAATCCGGTGATCTGTCTTGAAGGCAAAATGCTGCGGCTGTCTTATGATTTTACGGAAGCGGAGAATGACTGCTCGGATATTATCTGGTATCGAAGCAGAAACATTCGGGGAGAGGACAAAATCGTGACGGCAATCTCCCAACCGGATCAGCCGGAGAAAGTTTATGCCCTCACCGGAGATGATGTGGGATATTATATTTTTGCACAGATAAGACCCAGAACGAATCGCAGCGAATACGGGGAAGCAGTGCAGTGCTTTTATGAAAAAGCTATTTCGCCGGAAGATGTGGAAACAGACAGGATCTGGACAGATTTTCATAACCTTCCTCTTTACAGCCATGCCGGAAACGAAAAAGGTGTATGGAATTTTGATGCGAAGCGTCCGGCGGATACCTGTGATTTTGAAAAGTGGGACCGGGAAAAGACGCAGGTCTCCTGGCACTACGGTGCAACAGGGGACGGCAGTAAGGGCGAAGGGCTCTATCAGGGAATGCAGGGGGCCAGGATCCGCTATACGCCGACCACGGCACCGGAGATGGGAACGGAAACCAAACGGAATATGGAAGTCCTGTTGGAAGCCGATCCGGCAAAGTCTGCCGGACAGGGTTTTGGCAGCGCCGGACAGTATCTGGATGTCTGCATCAAGACGGACACGGACACTCTGGACGGTTATGGACTTCGGATCATCCGTACGGCGGCCCATTCCGATGCGGTATCCATGTATCTGATACAGTATGTGCGTGGACAGGCGCAGTGCATTTCCCGCGAGGTCGTGACAAACTGCTTTGTAACGGGATGCAGAATTTGGGTGCGGTATGAGAACGGAATATTATCGGCAAAAGCATGGACGGTTACGGAACCTACGGTGGTACAGCAGGAAAGGGGCTATGCCCGGGGAGTGGAGCTTACGGCAGAAGTAGGCAGAAGAGAAAATGCCGAAAACACCGGACTACTGATCTGGCACACCGGATCGTTGGGAACGGAGAACTGGAGAAATACCACGATGTTACATGGCGTAAGCATTCTTTATTTTTAAAAATTTCAGACTGCATCGGGCAAAATGAAAGATGAACTGGTCGACAGTACCTATCTGCGGCTGAAAGCATGTGCTACATCAGTGGAGCAGTATTTCACATGGGATATCCGTGAGGATATTCTGGAAAAGGATGATATCAGTTATCAGTTTATAGATTCTTTGCAGGATGAGCATATTGAACAGACGCTTTTCATGGAGGATGAGAGATTTATTACTTCCATTGTGGACAAGGATGGGAACAGGGCAGAAGGAACCAAGGCTGATCCACAGATATGGGAGACGGTCAGAGCCGGTAACGATTATGAAACTGATGGAGTAGAGATTAAGGGAGAAGAATATTATGTCTATTATATGCCGGTATGTTCCGATGACGGAGAGATTCTGGGAATGGCTTTTGCCGGAGAACGGGAGAGCATAGTTCAGGATGCAATATCCGACATGTTAAGAAGCCTGGTTCTGCGCTCAGTGAAGAGAATGCAGCCAGCAACGAGGAAGTAACGGCAAACGTATCTGATATCGCAGAAGCAGTTAACAAAATTTCGGACGATACAGGAACAATTAAAAAGGTATCCACGGATCTGGAAGAGTTGATGCAGTATTTTAAGTAGTTTGAGATATTTGGAGACATTCGTGGACGGGTGCTGCTTTATGTGCTATTATGCAGAATGTCATCAGAAAACAGTAATTGTAGGAAGTAACAGGGATTATAATGAAAAAAAGAATGTTCATGGCACTGGCGGTCGCTCTCACCGGAGTCAGTATGGTGGTGGCAGCAGGAAACGGAGAACTGAAAATACAGAGTGAAACCTCGGTACAGAAAGTACATGCGGCAGAAATACATCAGATCGGTGTCGAACCGATCCCGGCTACCGGACAGATTACCATAGAGGATCTGCTGGCGGTACAGGGTGGCGAGACGGAAGATCCCAGAGCACTGGAAGGGGTGTCGAATCCGGAGGATGTTCCGGTAGACGAAGCTTCCGTAGAGGATACGAACGCAGATGAGTATGCATCGTTAGCGATCGCCAATGTGACGAATTACGTCAATGTCCGGACAGAACCGAACACGGACAGTACCGTAGTGGGCAAAATCTATGACGGAGCGGTGGCACAGATCCTGGATGTGGCAGGAGAGGATCAGGACTGGTTCCGGATCATCTCCGGTAATGTGGAGGGCTATATCAAGGCAGAGTTTTTTATTTACGGAGATGCAGCAGCTGAGGTTGTAGACAATTATGTGACCAGATATGCTGTGGTTATCGCAGACCGTCTGAATGTGAGACAGGATCCTGCCACAGATGCAAAAAGAATTGGTTACATTGACAATGGAGAAAAGGTAAAAATTCTGGAGAATGACGGGGAATGGCTGAAGGTACAGTATACAGAAGACAAGGAAGGTTATGTCTCTGCGGAATACGTGACGATTTCCGAAGAATTCATCTATGCTAAGACCATTGAAGAGGAACAGGCGGAAATTGCCGCACAGAAGGCATTGCAGGCAAGAGAACAGACTGCCGAGCAGGATGCCCCGGAGGTGATCACGAACATCACACTTCCCACTACAACCTATACCTCAAATGCGGAGCTCAGACAGGGAATCATTGAGTATGCCATGCAGTATCTGGGTAACCGGTATGTACACGGTGGTTCCAACCTGTCGGGAGGAACGGACTGCTCGGGATTTACCTGCTTTATCTATGCGGAGTTCGGATATTCTATCAGCCGTACACCGGGAGGACAGTATTCCGGTGCCGGACGCAGTATCAGTTCTGAAGAACTTCAGCCAGGAGATATTGTATGTTATAGTTCCAATGGAGGGAAGAGCTGTACCCATGTAGGACTGTATATCGGTGACGGACAGATCATCCATTCCGCCAATTCACGGAAAGGTGTCATTATCAGTGCTGTGGACTACAGTCCCATCATCGGTATGCGAAACGTTATTGATTAATAGAATCGGTTTTGAAATTATGGAGCGCCTGATCTTTGGTGAGTACGAAATCACCGAGGATCTCGTCGCTCCATTTTTGCAGGTCTTCCAGATGAAGGACCACACCGGCATAATTGCGGATGCCGTGGGAGGCCGCCAGCTCTTCGGTATATTCTTCCAGCAGATAGACATTTTCAAACCGTACCGGTCCGGAGGTGTACTGACAGACCAGCGGGATCACACCGGTGGTCTTCCGCTCGATGGAGACACCGTCCTCTGCAACGTGAAAAGTCAGCCAGGCCATACCCTCTAACATGCTGAGAGCATTTTTCTGGGTGGACACATAATTGCCCAGCGAATAATAGCACAGAGACTCATTGCCGTTTTCTGCGGTGATCCATTCCACAGGCTCTACCACATGGGGATGGGTTCCGATAATGACATCGGCACCGGCTTCTGTCATCTCCAGTGCCCATTTTTCCTGATAGCTTGAGATTTTGGAGGAATACTCAGTCCCCCAGTGAGGACAGACGATGACGATGTCTGCCAGTTCTTTTGCCCGGGAGATATCCTCTAAGACCTGCGGGTTCAGCGTGGTGAAGTCCATCTGTCCGTTTTTCTCATTTACGGCACACAGAAGATTCAGATGCCCCAGCAGATCTAAGGGGAGTGTCTCGGTATTGGCACCGTAGGTATAATTTAAGATGGCGAAAGTGACATCATCGATGGTAAGTAACGGAATGTCATCTGCCTGTGAAGCGTCTTCGTGAATACCGGTTACCAGTACCTCCGGGTGCTTGTTTTTCCAGAAATCCGCACAGTACAACAGGCCGTCCAGCTTCTGATCCGCGGTATGATTGGATGCCTGCAGAACCACGTTGAATCCGGCATCCGCAATCGCATCCCCAACTTCGGTAGGAGAATTAAAATAGGGAAAACCGGAAAATCCCCGGGAATTGCCGCCCATGACAGTTTCCTGATTGATGATCCGGATGTCTGCCGCGTTTAAGAAGGGTGAAATCCCCTGAAACAGCATGGAGAAATCATAAGTTCCGTCCTCCTGTTTTCCACTGGCCACGATTCCCAGATGCATCAGGTTGTCCCCGACAGCCATGAGCGTAATGTCATGCTCCGGGAAGGGAGTGGGGGTCGGCTCCGGAGTAGGGACGGGAACCGGTGTGGCAGAAGGCGGTGCAGGGGTCTGTGGAACGACAACAACATCGCTGCCTGCAGCAGTTTCTTCCAGAAAGTAATAGCCGCCCATGCTCGCCAGTAACAGTAACGGAACGAGAACCAACAGCAGATAGAAACGTGAAATCGGTTTTTTCATATATTATCCTTTTGTTCTCCTTTATTATCTCTTACAGAATTCCGGTTACAAGGTCTGTTTACAATCAAAAGTAACAATAGTATTATAGCATTGATTTTATTTTTTCGCAAAAAGTAAAAACAAATTACTGTTTTCCTATTGACATAGTATGAAATAGGAGATATAATCCTACCCATAAGTTGATTCGATACTTAAATGAGACATCGAAGAGGAGGAAAAGGATTATGAAGAAGTTTGAGTGGAAGAGCGTTTTGGCACTGGCATTAACAGGAGCATTGGCACTGGGGCTGACCGCATGCGGCAGCAGCGATAACGGCACAGCAGCTACCGGCAGCAACGATGCTGGAAGCAAGGCTGTATACCGCACTCTGGATGAGATCAAGGAAAGCGGTACCATCAACATCGGTGTATTTTCCGATAAGAATCCGTTTGGTTATGTGGATGAGAACGGCGAGTATCAGGGATATGATGTATATTATGCAAGAAGACTCGGTGAGGATCTGGGTGTCGATGTGAACTTCGTATCTACCGAGGCGGCCAACCGTATCGAGTATCTGCAGACCGGTAAGGTAGACGTGATCCTGGCTAACTTCACCGTAACTCCCGAGAGAGCAGAGGAAGTTGATTTCGCTGCTCCTTATATGAATGTAGCACTTGGCGTAGTATCCAAGGATGACAATGTAATCACTACTCTGGATAACTGGAATGCAGATGATTCTATTATTGTGATCTCCGGAACCACCGCAGAGACCTATCTGATTGCTAATTATCCGGACATTCCTTTACAGAAGTTCGATTCCTATGCAACCGCTAAGGAAGCTTTTGAAAACGGTACTTCCGTAGCATGGGCAAACGACAACACTGAGGTCATCGCATTTGCTCTGCAGAATGAAGGCTATACCGTAGGTATTCCTTCCCTGGGCAGCGCTGATACCATCGCTCCCGCAGTATCTAAGGGCAATACTACTCTGCTTGACTGGATCAACGATGAGATCGCAAGCCTTGGTGAAGAGAACTTCTTCCATGCAGATTACGAGGCAACTCTGGCAGATACCTATGGTCTGGATTACGAGGACAGCCTGGTAGTAGAAGGCGGCAAGGTAACCGCACAATAAGTACGGATTGGAATAGAATGATAGAGAGGGGACTGCGGGGCACGTATGTTGCCGCCGCAGTCTTTTCTTGCATCTGGCTACTTCTTTTGTTATAATCAAAAAATTGTGTGTAACTATTCTGAATAGTTACGATTGTTGAAAAGCTTCCTGAAAGGAAAGAAATACATGAACTGGGAATTTATAGGAAAATATCTGCCTATGTATGAAAAGGCAGCGTTGCTCACCGTGAAGATCGGTGTCATCGGAATCCTGTTTGCGATTCTGCTGGGACTGGTATGTGCGGCGATACAATATTATAAAGTACCGGTGCTTCGGTGGATCGTAGCAGTCTACGTGGAACTGAGCCGTAATACACCGCTTCTGGTACAACTGTTTTTTATTTATTACGGATTTCCGAAGATTGGGATCCGGATGTCAGCAGAGGTCTGCGGTGTGGTAGGACTGGCATTTTTAGGTGGCAGTTATATGGCGGAGGCATTCCGCAGCGGTCTGGAGGCCGTGGAACCGATCCAGAATGAAAGTGCCATCAGCCTGGGAATGAACTCCGGACAGGTACTAAGATATGTGATCCTGCCACAGGCCATGTCTACCAGTATCCCGGCATTTGTGGCGAATATTATTTTCCTGTTGAAGGAGACCAGTGTATTCAGTGCCATCAGTCTGATGGATCTGATGTTTACGGCAAAGGATCTGATCGGCCTGTATTATAAGACTACCGAGAGCCTTTTCCTTCTGGTGGTATTTTATCTGTTGATCCTGCTGCCGGTATCGATCGTGGGATCTCTGGTGGAGAGGAGGATGCGTTATGCCGGATTTGGGGATTGATGTATTATTCAAAGGCACGAACATGCTCCGTCTGCTGCAGGGATTATGGGTAGCCATGAAGATCAGTATCGTATCTATTCTGATCAGTATGCCGTTAGGTATTCTGGTGGGAGCGTTGATGACGGTGAAGAACCGGTTCGTCAAAGCTATCTTCCGGGTCTATCTGGAATTCATCCGTATCATGCCGCAGCTGGTGCTTTTATTTATCGTATATTTCGGATCTACCAGAGCACTGGGCTGGAATCTGTCCGGAGAGGTGGCATCCGTCATCGTCTTCGTCCTGTGGGGCACCGCAGAGATGGGAGATCTGGTGCGTGGAGCGCTGATCAGTATTCCGAAGCATCAGTACGAAAGCAGTGAAGCACTGGGATTCAGTAAAATACAGACGTATCTGTATATCATTATTCCGCAGACTGTGCGGAGACTGATTCCGCTGTCCATCAACCTGATCACCCGTATGATCAAGACCACCAGCCTGGTGCTCATGATCGGCGTGGTGGAAATGCTGAAGGTGGCACAGCAGATCATTGAGGCCAATCGTATGAGCAGTCCCAATGCTGCGTTCGGAGTATTCCTTGTGGTATTTGTTCTGTATTTCTTCGCCTGCTGGCCCTTCAGTGTTCTGGCCAGAGTGCTGGAGAAAAAGTGGAATTAGAAATGGAACCGGAGTCGGAATGAGAATGGAGTGAAAACATGGCAGAGACATTGTTGAAGATAGAAAATCTGACAAAAGAATATGAAGGCCAGAAGATCCTGGACGGCATCAATCTGGAAGTAAAACAGGGAGATGTTCTGGTAGTGGTAGGTCCCAGCGGCTGTGGTAAGAGTACGCTGCTTCGGTGTATTAATGCACTGGAACCTATTCAGGGCGGTACGATAAAGCTGCAGGGCATGGATATCCGCAAGGGCAGTAAAAATATCACCACCCTGCGTCAGAAGATCGGTATGGTATTCCAGAGCTATGAACTGTTCCCGCATCTGACGGTACTGGACAATATTACGCTGGCACCGGTCAAGGTACAGAAGCGCGATAAGGCAGAGGCACAGAAGGAGGCCATGGAGCTTCTGGCGCGCGTGGGACTGGCAGATAAGGCAAAGAGTTATCCCAGACAGTTGTCCGGTGGACAGAAGCAGCGTGTAGCCATCGTCCGGGCATTGTGCATGCATCCGGAGATCCTGCTGTTCGATGAAGTGACCGCGGCACTGGATCCGGAGATGGTAAGAGAAGTGCTGGATGTTATGCTGGATCTGGCAAAACAGGGCAAAACCATGCTCATTGTCACCCATGAGATGCAGTTTGCAAAGGCGGTAGCGGACAAAGTTATTTTCATCGACCAGGGTAAGATCGTGGAGGAGGCCGCTCCCGATAAATTTTTCGAACATCCGGAGACAGAGAGAGCAAAACAGTTCCTGAATGTATTCACCTTCGAACATGTGGAACATCATACAAAACAGGCATAGGGATCGCATAAATACAGGAAAAAGATAATGAAGAGAGTTTTCATTATCTTTTTTTTGTGCTATACTCATTATGGATTTTTGCGTTTTATTTCAAATGATTTACAATATGTGACCAAAGGAGAATGGGAAAGGTGAAGAAAAAACCTTATATCAGATATGTGATTCTGGGGATTCTGGCTACATTGATGGTGGGTTGTATCATCCGTATTGCCATGCCCAACCGGGAATGGAACTATACCGGAAGCTATACTTTTGCGGAAGGGGAATCTTATACAGAAGAGCCGGTATTTGAGCATATTTCGCTGGGGACAGGAGTATACCGGGTGGAGCTGTCCTACGAATGCACCGGGGATGCCATCGCGGTCTGCAATGTGAAAGACGGCACTGTGTATCAGGGAGGCCTGTTGTGCAACGGCGAGCATCTGTACAGTGCACTGGGGTATACTTCCTATGATTTCTGGCTTTATGAGCCCACAGAAGAACTGACGGTGACAATCGATTATTCCGGACAGGAAAAGCTGACCACCGGGAATCTGCGGATCGTGGAGACGAATCTTCTGTGGACAAGATATCTTGTGATCCTTGCGGCAGCAGCACTGTTGGTTCTTGCGACCATGTGGCTGGAGCGTCGGGAGGCGGTAAAAGGCAGAAATGAGCAGAGACGTCAGATCCTGTTTGGAATCGGTGTGATCGCCTTTTTTGCCTCCATCCCCTATTTTTATGACGGCATGGTGTCCGGAGCGGATCTGACCTATCATTTGCACCGTATTGAAGGTGTAAAGGATGGACTTCTGACCGGACAGTTTCCGGTACGGCTGGAACCCAGATGGGTATTTGACCACGGATACGCCAATGGTATTTTCTATTGTAATCTGTTATTGTATTTTCCGGCACTTCTGCGCATGGCAGGCTTTACGATGACAGAAAGCTATGCTTTCTATTGCATAGGACTTAATATTGCTACGGCAGCGATAGCCTGGTACTGCTTTAGCGGAATATTCAAAGACCGGATCATAGGTCTGGTCTGCAGCGCATTGTATACTTTATCCATATTTAGATTTTTTAAACTGGTAATGGTAGGAGCTGTAGGAGAGGGAAGCGCCTATACGTTTCTGCCGCTGGTGGTATACGGAATTTATCTTGTCTTTGAAAAAGATGTGGAAGACAGAGAGTTTCATAAAAGCTGGATCATTTTGGGACTGGGATATGCCGGATTGATCCAGACCCATGTACTGACCTGTGAGATTACGGCATTGTTCACAGTGCTGTTCTGTCTGATTTATATCCGCAGAGTATTTGCATGGCAAAGATTTCGGCAGCTTGCGAGTGGAGCATTTTTTGCGCTGGGATTAAGCTTGTGGTATCTGGTACCGTTTGTTGACTATTATTTGACACAGGATGTCAGGATACGCCATGCATCGGCGAGAACTATCCAGGACAGAGGAACCATTTTTGCGCAAATATTACAGCAGTTCTGGTTCAGCAGAATTCCGAAATCCATGGAAGGCAAGGCAGGGGATTTACTGAATCCTATTGGGGTAGGATTGTTTCTGGTAATAGGAATGATGATTTTCTGGCTGCTGTTATTTTTGGGAGATTTGCAAAAACAAAAAGAGGCTGAGAAGAGCTTTGCGATAAAGGCAGCAGGATTCGGATGCCTTGCATTATGGATGTCCACAAATTCCTTTCCCTGGGATAACATTCAGAAAATTTCCGGCATTGCAGCGACACTGGTGAGCAGTCTGCAGTTCCCCAATCGTTTTCTGGGATGGGGTACGGTTCTGTTGGTGACGGTAACGGGATATGTGATTCGATATTTTCAGAACAACCGGAAAATCTTCTATCAGATGAGTCTGATCACGGCAGTAGTGTCTTTGTCTGCATCCTATCTGTTTATGATGGATTCGGGAGTACAGGAGAGGGACGTTACATTATATAATCAGGAAAGTATGGGATTTGGTTACATCTCCGGAGAAGAGTATCTGATCTATGGAACGGACAGCACAAAGCTGACTTTTGCAAGACCGGAAGCCAATGAGAATATTCAGATCGCAGACTATGAAAAGAGAGGTTTAAATATAAGCTTTTTCTGCAGGAATGATTCGGCCCGGGAGGAAATAGTAACACTTCCGGTTCTCATGTATAAGGGATATGCAGCCAGGGATGACAAAGGAGAAGTATTGGAGATCACAGACGACGGTGGACATATTTTGCAAGTGTGCATTCCTGGTGGATATGCCGGAACAGTCAGTGTGCGATTCGTGGAACCGTGGTATTGGAGAACGGCGGAACTGGTTACTTTGATCACAGTAGCGGGTATTGTGTTTTTCGGGATTCGGAAGAGGAGACAGAGATGAAAAAGAAATGGATTTTATTAGCGGAAGGGCTTCTCTTAGCGGTTCTGTTCGTGCTGTCTTTTGGGGGATCGGATATTGTATTCGAGGCAGATCATCAGCAATTGTATCGGGTGGAAGAAACAGGGGGGATCGTCAGCAAAGATTTTGCATTGAACCCGGGAGTATATCGCATCATAGTAGAGTCGGATATTGCAAATGGCGGAATCGGAAGCGGAATGGAGATCAGTCTGGAAGCGGAGGAGTCCACTTTTCGTGCGATCAGGGGCAACCGGGCAACTTTGTCTGCAGATACAGAGCATAAAAGGATTACCTATTATGTGGCAGATACGGTTGATGCAGCACATCTGCAGATACAGCCATTTTCGGAGGGAGGAAATGTTTCCTATGAGTTGAAAGTAGAGAAGACAACCGCCGGAAGAAGGATCCTTTTTGTAATAGTGCTGGTTCTTTTTGCCTGTCTGGATGGAATTGCGATATTCCGCAGAAAAGTATTGTGTAAAGAAGTGAGCGGACAGAAAAAATGGATCAACTGTGCAATGGTGGGAATCTGGATGATAGCCTGTATCCCCTTGCTGGTGGATTATCTTGTTCTGGGGACTGACAGTGTACAGTGCCTGAGAGAAACAGAGTATATGCTTGAGGGAGAATGGGGAAGGATTCCGGCAGCCCATTTACTATATTTATGGATTCCGGCAGGAATGCGGTGGATTGGATTTCCGGTCGCAACATCTTATAAGATCATGATAGCATTTTTATCCGGAGCTGCACTTGCATTGCTTTACTTCCTGTTTTCCAAATGGGGAAAGGATGCGCGACTGGTGTTGGCGGCAGCAGCTTTTGGTATATGGAATCCTCTGGCGGTGAAGACCTTATATGTAATGGGAAATCCCGGAAAGTTTGTTGTCTGTGTGTTGGGATATGCAGTACTGGGCAGTGTGGTATGGATACTTCTTCAAAAAAGAAAAAGCCAGAACAAAATTTCCCCTTGGATCGTGTTTGCGGTACTGTTAATACTTGTTTTACAGGTGGTATATTATGAAAATACCATTATACTGCAATCGGATGTTCAGTACTGGTACAATGAAGAACCTTTCATGACAGGAGAATAACAGATGGAAAGTACTTTTATCATATTGACCCAGATTATTACCTTTGGAACCGCATGGAGTATGTTCCATTGCGTTTTAAAGAGAAAAAAGAAAGACTGGTTTTCACTGGTGGGGGCATTGGGGTATCTGTTGCTGCCTTATCATGTATATGTGGTAACGGAAAGTGTGGATCGGTCACAGATTCTGATATGGATGGTGGTGCCGATCCTGACAGCGTCTCTGATAAAAATGTCGGATACGGAGAAAATGTTCTGGAAGACAGGCTACGGATTGACCGCAGTACTGGCCCTGGGGATTATCGGAAGACTGGATGGCGTAGCCGCGTTGACGCTTTTGTTCCTGATCTGCGTGGGTGGTATCTGCCGGAGACAATGGCAATATCCGGTGATCGGAATTCTGGGAGTTGCCATGGCATACCCAACTTATATGACGTGGAAACACTGGCTGTTCGACGGGGCCTTTGCGGAGAGCGGATTGGAATATACCAGCATCATGGAGCAGGGATACAGTATCGGCGGTCTGTTCAGTACTTATTTTTATAGGAACGGACACCCCGGAATGGGAATTCTGTTGCTTGGCTGTCTGTTGTTTTTGCTCTATCAAAGCTTTGTAAAAGGAAAAAAGATATGCGCCAAAAATGATCATATCTGGCTGGGAGCGGCGGCATTGCTCACTGTAATGTCTCTGCGGTATTTCCCGTGGGATTTTGTACAGAGAATGGGAAGCTGGGCACTGGGGCTGGTAACGCTGATCGGGACTCCGGCGGTGTTTTTCGGTTACGCCCAGATACTGTTGTGTGTGTGGAGCATTGAAAAATGCGGTGCAGTTTTACAGTTGACAGACAGAACAGCAAGGATGCGGGAAGGCACTGTCAAAAAGAATGGAGAAAAGTAGCATGGAAAGTAGGGAAGAAAAAGAATCCCAGGGAAAAATATTGTGGAAAATATTCATATCCACACTGTATCTGAGTGCATTCACGTTCGGGGGCGGTTATGTCATCGTTACGCTGATGAAGAAGAAATTCGTGGATGAATACCATTGGATCGGAGAAGACGAAATGCTGGATCTGGTGGCCATTGCCCAGTCCTCGCCCGGTGCGATCGCAGTCAACGGAGCCATCGTGGTGGGGTACAAGCTGGCCGGGATCCCGGGGGCACTGGTGGCGATCCTTGGAACGATCCTGCCGCCCTTTGTGATTATAGCGGCAATATCTGTCTGCTACAATGTGTTCCGCAGTAACTTCTTCGTGGCGCAGATGCTGTCTGGGATGCAGGCAGGAGTGGGAGCGGTGATCGCTTCCGTGACGTATGATATGGGTGCACCTATCGTAAAAGAGAAAGATCCTATGTCACTTGTCATTATGCTGGGAGCTTTTTTGGCAGCATGTATTCTGGAGATCAATGTGGTCTACATTGTGATCGTCTGCGGACTGATTGGTTTGGTCCGGACACTTCTTTCCAAAAGGAGGTCTGGAAAATGATCTATCTGCAATTATTTTTAAGTTTTCTGCAAATAGGAATGTTCAGCTTCGGCGGCGGTTATGCGGCCATGCCTCTGATCCAGGGACAAGTAGTCACGACTCACGGATGGCTGACCATGTCGGAATTCACGGATCTGATCACGATATCACAGATAACACCGGGCCCCATTGCAGTGAATTCCGCCACCTTCGTGGGACTGAAGATTGCCGGGATTCCCGGAGCTGTGGTGGCAACGGTCGGGTGTATTCTGCCGTCCTGCATTATTGTGACGATCCTGGCAAGACTATACCTGAAGTATCGTAATCTGGATCTGCTGCAGGGAGTATTAAAGTCTCTGCGTCCGGCAGTGGTGGCCATGATCGCATCAGCAGGGATCCTGATCCTGAAAAATGCGTTCTGGGGAAGCGGAGGGACGATTTCCCTGACGGGTACGGAGTGGAGCATGGTGGTGATCTTCGGAATCTGTGTGTTGCTGCTTCGGAAAACGAAACTGAATCCCATCTGGGTCATGGTACTGGCGGGTGTCATGAAGGTGGGAATCTCCGCAATGACAAATGTTTTGTAATGTAATAGGAAAATGAGGAAAGCGGATCTGCTTTTTGCGGATCCGTTTTTTCTGTTCTAAAAATCGAAAAACAAATAGCCTCAAAATGTCCGCAGGGAAAATACACTTGTCTCTATATGAGAAATACTATATAATAGCACATAGTGTGTACAATGAAGTACATGTATACATCAGAAAAAAAGGGAAAGAAGAGTGTAAGTATGAAAAAAATATTTGAAAAGTGGAACAGCATCAGCCTGATCCTGCGTATCGTATGTGGTCTGGTCATTGGTGTGATCCTGGGACTGGTCGTGCCGCAGGCAACCGGTATTGCCATTCTGGGAGATGTTTTTGTAGGTGCCCTGAAGGCCATTGCGCCTTTGTTGGTATTCTTCCTGCTGATCAGTGCCTTGTGTCATGCAGGGAAGAGCCATGGCGGCATCATTAAGACCGTTATTATTATGTACATGTTCAGTACCTTTCTGGCAGCGCTGGTAGCCGTGATCGCCAGCCGGTTATTCCCCGTGACACTGACACTGGCAGACGCAGCCACCGATATGGCAGCGCCGGACGGTATCGTGGAAGTACTGAAGACTCTGTTAATGAATATGGTAGCCAATCCGGTATCCTCTCTGTTAAATGCCAACTATATTGGTGTTCTGACCTGGGGTGTGGTCATCGGTGTCGGTATGAGAGCAGCCAATGATACCACCAAGAAAGTACTGGATGACATTTCCAACGGTCTGTCCCAGGTAGTCAGCTGGATCATCAGTATGGCTCCCTTCGGAATCTTAGGGCTGGTATTCAGCTCCATTTCTTCCAACGGACTGGAGATCTTCTCCGAATACGGAAAACTTCTGTTAGTACTGGTAGGTTCCATGCTGTTTATCTACTTTGTGACCAACCCGATCATCGTGTTCTGGTGTATCCGCAAGAACCCGTACCCGTTGATCTTCAAGTGCCTGAAGAAGAGTGCCATTACTGCGTTCTTCACCAGAAGCTCCGCAGCCAATATTCCTGTGAATATGAAGGCCTGTGAAGAGTGGGGAATGGATAAGGATACCTATTCCGTAACCATCCCGCTGGGAGCTACCATTAACATGGACGGTGCAGCCATCACCATTACCGTAATGACACTGGCAGCGGCAAATACTCTGGGGATTCACGTAGACTTCTTAAGCGGTATCGTGCTGAGCATTCTGGCAACCCTGGCAGCCTGCGGCGCATCCGGCGTGGCAGGAGGATCCCTGTTACTGATCCCTATGGCATGTTCGTTGTTTGGAATCTCCAACGACATTGCCATGCAGATCGTAGGTGTCGGCTTCATCATCGGTGTCATCCAGGATTCTGTGGAGACCGCACTGAATTCTTCCTCCGACCTGTTACTGTCCGCATCCGCAGAGTTCAGACAGTGGAGACTGGAAGGCAAAGAGATCAAATATTAAAAAATAGTCTGAAAATCATAACAGGCAGTCAGAAAGCTGTTATCCGATCGTGGGTAGCAGCTTTTCTGCAACTAAAAACTTTGTCGATTTGACGCGGTGATTTCTTGACACATTGTATGAGAAAAAGTACAATTAAGACAAAAGTACTCTACGGTACGCAAAACAAAATAAGGATAAAAGGGATGGTGCACTATGGGGAAAACGATCAAAAGGTAAATTGCGATGCAGACGGAACTGGCGGATGCGGTGGCCGGAGTGAATAAGAACCTTCAGGAGATCACCTATTCCAGTGAAAATATGTCTACAGAGACCAAGGGCGTATTACAGAGCATCGGCAAACTTCAGCAGAATATGCGGCAGTTCCGTGTCTGAGTAAGTTTGGAGGGAAATTATGTGGCAGCCACAGGAAGACAATACGTATAATGATCTGCGGGAAAACTCCATCAGACAATGGCTGGAGGATATGAGCAGACATGAAGATGTAGCGGTCCGCGGAGGCGTGAAAGTCACCGCGGAATATCTGAAGGATCTGAAGAAGCAGATCCTTCAGTTAGAGGAAAAATGTGCATTGAAAGATGCCTATTTGAAGAAGATGAAAGAGAAGGCGGGACAGTGAGAGATCACTGTCCTGTTTTTCTATAGAAAAATGCTTGAATTTCTGGCAGAAGCGGGGCACGGGAGGGTTGACAGTTATCGGGAAAAAAAGTATCATATATAAGATATTGAGCTAAAATTGCGGGAAAGGCAATTTGCAGATATAAAATATACGAGCGGAAGGGTAGAAAACCATGGCACTTAGCAAGAAGCCCACAACGGGCATGAAAGATATCCTGCCGGAGGAGATGCAGATCCGCGATTATGTGATCAGCGTCATCAAGGATACCTACGGCAAATTCGGTTTTACTTCCATTGAGACTCCCTGTGTGGAAAATATTGCGAACTTAAGCAGTAAGCAGGGCGGTGACAATGAGAAGCTGATCTTCAAGATCTTAAAGCGCGGTGAGAAACTGAATGTAGCAGCTGCGACCACCGAGGAAGAGGTAGTCGACAGTGGGCTGCGCTACGATCTGACGGTACCGCTGGTACGTTATTATTCCAATAATGCGGCATCCCTGCCTTCTCCTTTTAAGGCATTGCAGATGGGCAATGTATGGAGAGCGGACAGACCTCAGAGAGGAAGATATCGTCAGTTTATGCAGTGTGATATCGATATTCTGGGAGAACCTTCGAATCTGGCGGAGATCGAACTGATCCTTGCAACGACCACCACATTGGGTAAGCTGGGATTCAAGAATTTCCAGATCCGTATCAATGAGCGCCGTATCCTCAAGGCAATGGCTGCTTATAGCGGATTCCCCGAAGAGTCCTATGACAGCGTATTTATCACTCTGGACAAGATGGACAAGATCGGTCTGGAAGGCGTGGAAGCTGAGCTTTTGGAGAACGGTTTTGATAAGACATGTGTAGACAAGTATCTGGAACTGTTCAAGGGTCTGGAGAGTGCAGAGGATGGTGTGGCTTATCTGGCGGATACCCTGGAAGGATTCTTAGAGCCCGAGATCGCCCAGAGCCTCAGAGAGATCATGGACAGCGTCAGAGCGACGAAGGCTTCCGATTTCGAGATTGTCTTCGATGCCACTCTGGTAAGAGGTATGTCCTATTACACCGGAACTATTTTTGAGATCGCCATGCCGGAATTCGGCGGCAGCTGCGGCGGTGGTGGACGTTATGACAAGATGGTAGGCAAGTTCACCGGTAATGATGTACCCGCCTGTGGATTCTCCATCGGTTTCGAGCGTATCATCATGCTGCTCATGGAGAGAGGATTCAAAGTTCCTACGAGACCGAAGCAGGTAGCATACCTGATCGAAAAGGGCGTCAGTGGTGAAAGACTGTGTGAGGTGATCGCACAGGCCCAGGAAGCCCGTAAGGACGGTACGCAGGTACTGGTAGCCCGCATGAACAAGAATAAGAAATTCCAGAAAGAACAGCTGAACAAGGAAGGCTACGAAGAATTCGTGGAATTCTATAAAGAAGAATTAAAGAGATAAAAAGCAACAGACGAAGGAGCAAAAGCAATGATTCAGTCCAGAACCCATAATTGTAATGAACTTCGGATCGGCAACGTTGGCGAGAGAGTCACACTGGTCGGCTGGTTCGAGAACATGAGAAAAGTCAGCAAGAATCTCGGATTTGTCATTTTGCGTGATTTCTACGGAACCACTCAGCTGGTAGTAGAGACCGAAGAGATGATGAACGTGATGGATGGCATCAACAAGGAGTCCACCATCTCCGTGGAAGGTGTGGTAAGAGAGCGTTCCAGCAAGAATGCCAATCTGCCTACCGGAGAGATCGAAGTTGTGCCCGACAAGATCGAGATTTTAGGTAAGTGTATCTACAATGCACTTCCTTTTGAAATCAATCAGTCCAAGGATGCAGACGAGAATGCCCGTCTGAAATACCGTTATCTGGATCTGAGAAATCCGAACATGAAGAAGAATATCGTGATGAGAAGTCAGATCGTGGCAGAGCTGCGTCAGAGAATGTATGCTCTGAACTTCATGGAGATCACCACCCCTATTCTGACCTGTTCTTCCCCGGAAGGTGCGAGAGATTATCTGGTTCCTGCCAGAAATCATCCCGGCAAGTTTTACGCTTTGCCCCAGGCACCCCAGCAGTTCAAGCAGATCCTGATGGCTTCCGGTTTTGACCGTTATTTCCAGATCGCTCCCTGCTTCCGTGATGAGGATGCGAGAGCAGACCGTTCTCCCGGAGAGTTTTATCAGCTGGATATGGAGATGGCCTTCGCTTCTCAGGAAGATGTATTCTCCATCGTAGAGCAGGTACTTCCTCCCGTATTTGAAAAGTACGGTATTTATAAAAATGCTTCCAAGGCTCCGTTTGTACGGATCCCTTATCTGGAGGCTATGGACAAGTATGGTTCCGACAAGCCGGATCTGCGTATCGATCTGGTACTGACCGATGCCACCGAGGTAATGCAGGGCTGTGGCTTTGCTGCTTTCGAAGGTCAGACGGTAAAGGCCATCGTGGTGGATGGCTTCACCGCTACCCGTAAGCAGATCGATGCTATCTGCGCAGAGGTAGAAGTACAGACCGCACGCAAGGGATTCTGGTTCCGTGTAGACGAGAACGGAGAGTTCGTAGGCGGTATCTCCAAGTTCTTGCAGGATCGCAAGGAAGAAGTCATCAAGGCTCTCGGCCTTAAGAACGGTGACTTTGTAGGGCTTGCCGCAGGCAAGAAGCTGGAAGCGCAGAAGACAGCAGGTGTATACAGAAAGCTGCTGGGTGCAGCCAGCGAGAAACATATGAAGAAGGATTGCTACGAGTTCTGCTGGATTGTGGATTTCCCGATGTATGAGATCGGTGAAGAGTCCGGCGAACTGGAATTCTGTCATAATCCGTTCTCCATGCCCCAGGGCGGTATGGATGCGCTGAACAATCAGGATCCTCTGGAGATTCTGGCATACCAGTACGATCTGGTCTGCAACGGCGTAGAGCTGTCCTCCGGCGCAGTGAGAAACCATGATCCTGAGATTATGATCAAGGCATTCGAACTGGTAGGCTTAGGCGAAGCCGATGTGAAGGCAAAGTTCCCTGCCATGTACAATGCATTCTGTTACGGAGCACCCCCTCATGCAGGAATCGCTCCCGGCGTAGACCGTATGATCATGTTGATCTGTGGTGAGGAAAGCATCCGTGAGATCATTCCTTTCCCCATGAACAAGAATGCCATGGACATTATGATGGGAGCACCGGGTACGGTAGAGCAGAAGCAGTTGGATGAACTGCATCTGGCCATCACCGCCAAGCCGGAAGAATAATAATGAGGCTGTCGCACGATTTCTGTGTGACAGCCTTTATGTTGGGTATATATGGCAATTTGTCAGGAGAAGAATATGGCTGTAGGAATTTATGTATTGCATCTGCACCCAGGTGAGGAAGAAATCAGGCGGACATTCCTGCGGGAAGCTGCAGAATATGTGGATCCGGTGCGGTGTAAGAAGGTACAACGGCTGAAAAGCACCGGAGCAAAGGCAGCCAGTCTCGGCGCGGGAATGCTGTTGCAGAAGATGGCTCTGGATCTGATAGACGGTACGGAGAATACCGGAATCCTGTTTCTGGAAGAGGATGAGCTGCTTGCGGTGTTACAGGAGCGGATGCACCGGGACAAGGCGGGGGCGTTATCCTTTTCCTACGAATATGGAGAACTGGGGAAGCCACAGATCGTGAATATCCCGAAAAAATTCAATCTGTCTCATTCCGGAGACTATGTGGTCTGCGCGGTAGGAGACGGAGAAGTGGGAGCGGACATTCAGAAATGGGTTCCCTATAAGGAACGGACGGCAGAGCGTTTTTTTGCGCCAACGGAATGGAAACTGCTGCAGGAACTGCCTGCGTCACAGCGCACGGAACTGTTTTACCGATTGTGGAGCAGAAAAGAAGCCTACGGCAAATACACCGGCCAGGGGATCGGCAGTGCAGTGGGAGAAGATTTCTCCGACGAACAGAACTGGCAGGAAAAGCAGATATGTTTCCGGGAACGGGTTCTGGAGGATAGCTATTCGCTGGCGGTCTGTTACGGAACAGCAGAAGCGTAAAAGATAGGGAACGAGAAAGCTGTACAGGGATAGGAAGCATGAAAAGCGGATGCGCCTTACATGGAAAGCGCGAAGAAATGAGGACTTTATGAAAAGATTAATGATGTATCTGAAAGATTATAAGAAAGAGTCCATACTGGCACCACTGTTCAAACTGCTGGAAGCATTTTTCGAACTGATGGTTCCTCTGGTAATGGCAAATATCATTGACTATGGTATTTTCAATCGAAATATGGGTTATATTGGCAAAATGGGGCTGGTTCTGCTCCTGCTCGGCGTAGTAGGACTGGCTTCCTCCATTACGGCGCAGTTTTTCGCAGCCAAGGCGGCAGTGGGATTTTCTACCAAGCTGCGTCAGGCATTGTTTGATCATATTGAGGATCTGAGCTTTACGGATATTGATAAGGCGGGAACTTCCACCATGATCACCCGTATGACCAGTGATGTGAACCAAGTGCAGTCCGGTATCAACATGACACTGCGTCTGTTCTTACGTTCCCCGATCATTGTCTTTGGTGCCATGATCATGGCATTCACCATTGATGTGAAATGTGCCCTGATCTTTGTAGTGGCGATTCCTTTGTTGTCCATTGTGGTATTCGGTATTATTTTATCCACAATCCCTATGTACAAAAAGGTGCAGTCCAGGCTGGATCAGGTATTGGGCATCACCAGAGAGAATCTGACCGGTGTCCGTGTCATTCGTGCATTCCATCAGGAAGCGAAGGAAGAAGAGCGATTCCGGGAGAACAATGAGGCATTGTCCGCCATGCAGATCTTCGTAGGTAAGATCAGTGCCTGCATGAATCCTGTGACCTATATCATTGTAAACGGAGCCATCATTGCTCTGATCTATACCGGCGCAGTACAGGTCAATATCGGTAACTTAAGCCAGGGTGAGGTAGTAGCGATCATCAACTATATGAACCAGATCCTGGTAGAGCTGGTAAAGCTGGCAAACCTGATCGTGACCATGACCAAGGCGTTGGCCTGTGCAGAACGTGTAGCTTCCGTTTTCGATATTGGCGCAGATGCTGTATATGTGGGAGTACAGGATCAGAAACTGGCGGATAAGGTAGATAAGAGCGCACCTTTCTTAGACTTCAAACATGTATCCCTGACTTATCAGGGAGCCGGAGCACCTACTTTGCAGGATATGAACTTCACCGTAAACCGTGGCGATACCGTAGGTATCATCGGAGGTACCGGTTCCGGTAAGACCTCCCTGGTGAACCTGATCCCCGGTTTCTACCCGGCGACAGAAGGTGAGATCCTGTTGGAAGGCAGAGATATCCGGACCATGAGTGATGAGGAACTGCGCGGACGTATCGGCGTCGTACCGCAGAAGGCAGTCCTGTTCAAGGGAACGATCCGCAGCAACCTCCAGTGGGGCAAGCCAGACGCTACCGAAGGGGAGATGTGGAAAGCACTGGAACTGGCACAGGCATCGGAAGTGGTAGACGGTAAGCCCGGAAAGTTAGATGCAACTGTGGCACAGAACGGTAAGAACTTCTCCGGTGGACAGAGACAGCGTCTGACGATCGCAAGAGCCTTGGTCAGAAATCCCGAGATTCTGATCCTGGATGACAGTGCCTCCGCACTGGACTACGCAACGGATGCAAAACTCCGTGCAGCAATCCGGACTTTGGAAGATAAGACCACAACCTTTATCGTATCCCAGCGCGCCTCCACGATCCGCCATGCGGACAAGATCATCGTTCTGGATGATGGAGAGATCGCAGGTATGGGAACCCATGATGAGTTGTTAAAGGACTGCACCGTATATCAGGAGATTTATTATTCCCAGTACCCTGAACAGAGAGGAGGTGTTCGGTAATGCAGAAGAAAAATAACAAAGAGACGATGAAGCGGGTATTGAAATATATCCGGAAATATACACCGGCACTGGTACTCTCCCTGCTGTTAGCAGGCCTGACCGTGTTACTGACCTTATATATCCCTATCCTCACCGGTAATGCGGTGGATCTGATCATCGGCGAGGGACAGGTGGATATGCCCGACATCTTTGCCATTATGAAAAAAATCGCTATCGTCATGATCATCACGGCAGTAGGCCAGTGGGTTATGAACACCTGCAACAACTATATTACCTATCATGTGATCCGGGATATCCGTACGGATGCTTTTGCGAAGCTGGAGATCCTGCCCTTAAAATATCTGGATGCCCATGCTTACGGTGATATCGTGAGTCGTGTTATTGCGGACGTGGATACTTTCGCAGACGGTCTGCTGATGGGATTTACCCAACTGTTCACCGGTGTACTGACGATCCTGTGTACGCTGGGCTTCATGTTGGTGACCAATGTGCCCATCACACTGGTAGTAGTATGTATCACTCCGGTATCCTTCCTGGTGGCAAAATTCATTGCAACCAAGACCTACTCCATGTTCAAGGAGCAGTCCGAGACCAGAGGCGAGCAGACCTCCCTGATTGAGGAAATGATCGACAACCAGAAGATCGTAAATACCTTTTCCAGAGGAGAAGCGGTGAAGAGCAAGTTTGGAGAGATCAACGGCAGATTGCAGAAATGCTCTCTGAAAGCTATCTTTTTCTCCTCCATTACGAACCCGGCGACCCGTTTCGTTAACAGTCTGGTATATGCCGGTGTCGGTGTGTTCGGTGCGCTCGTAGCGATCAAGGGCGGTATCAGCGTAGGCCGTCTGTCCTGCTTTTTAAGCTATGCGAACCAGTACACCAAGCCCTTCAACGAGATCTCCGGCGTGGTAACAGAATTGCAGAATGCTTTTGTCTGTGCCGGACGTATCTTCGAACTGATCGACGAGGAGCCTCAGGTGCCCGATGCTGCGGATGCAAGAGTATTAGAAGAGGCTCAGGGCAACGTAGATCTGAAGGATGTATATTTCCAGTATGTACCGGAGAAGAAGCTGATCCAGAACTTTAACCTGCAGGTAAAACCCGGGCAGAGAGTTGCTATCGTAGGCCCTACCGGATGCGGTAAGACCACCGTCATCAATCTGCTGATGCGTTTCTACGATGTGAACTCCGGCTCCATTAAAGTGGACGGCACAGATATCCGGGATATCACCAGAGGAAGTCTCCGTACCAATTACGGTATGGTGCTGCAGGAGACCTGGTTACGTTCCGGCACTATCCGTGACAACATCTGCATGGGTAAACCGGACGCTACCGAGGAAGAGATCATCGTAGCAGCCAAGGCATCCCATGCCCATAGCTTTATCAAGCGACTGCCCCAAGGGTATGACACCGTGATCACTGAAGACGGCGGCAGCCTGTCCCAGGGACAGAAACAGCTTCTGTGTATCACCAGAGTTATGCTGTGCCTGCCTCCCATGCTGATCCTCGATGAGGCAACCTCCTCCATCGATACCCGTACCGAGATCAAGATCCAGAACGCATTCGCCACCATGATGGAAGGCCGCACCAGCTTCATCGTAGCCCACAGACTTTCCACCATCCAGAGCGCTGATGTCATCCTGGTAATGAAAGACGGAAACATCATCGAACAGGGCAACCATGAGACCCTGCTGGCAAAGGGCGGTTTCTACGCGAATCTGTATAATAGCCAGTTTGCCGTGTAACGAGCCATGCAAAGGCAAGGAAACTACCACTCCCTGGGGAGCTTGCTCACCAGGGAGTGGTAGTTTTTTTGACTTTATACGGCGACAGCCGTCATCCGCCGAAAGCCCGTCAGGGCTTTTGGCGGATGCTGGCATGGCTCGTTACACTTTCCCCGGTAGCGGCACGCCCTTTGCCCTTGCCATTCTCTTTCAAAAAGACAGAAAATATATAGAAAAATGTCGAAAAATGTAAAAATATACCAGCACAATAAAAATATTGAAAATAAATTAAAATATTTCGAGAAATGTGTTGACAAATGTACAAGCATGTATTATATTAGACTTAACAAAAGAGAAACGGAACAACCCAACAAAGAAGGTTGGGAGAGAAGTACAAAAGAATCTATAGAAAGAGAGGTATAGTCCACCTAACAAGTAAAGTCCTACCACAGTCTTCCATGATGTACAACTGAATAGAACTACCAAAGAGAACCAATTTACATAGAGAACATCAAGTACACAGAAGAAAAAGTAATGAACAACAGAAGATAAGAATTATCTCACATTACAGTACATACGTACAAAAGAAAAGTGGAAAGAGAACAAAAGACAAAATGGAAGATCAAATTTAAGAAAGAGAGGGCAAGCCATTGGAGCCTGTAGTCTGAGAGGGCGTACTGATTGAAAGAATGATCGGTACGCTCTCTTAATGTTGTATAACTATTCAGAGCCAAGTAAAAAATCAAGATGGTCGTCAAATGCTTGCATTTGTAAGTCCATATTGGATTTTTTATTTTGCGAATGAGGTTCTGAATAGTTGTACAATTTTCCAGTGGAAAAACCTACCGATATCATGTACAATAGAAGAATAGTACAGATAGAGGAGTTATGAAAATGGACACAAACGAACAGAATCAGCAGGACAAAAGAGAACTCAGACATAAGAGAAGACAGAGAAATCAGATCATTGCATATACGGCCGTAGGTATTATGATCCTGTTGCTGGCGGTGGGAATTGCTTTTGCTGTAAGCAAGATTACCAGCATGAGTCGTAATCAGGAAGAACAGCAGAACAAGGTGGATGAGATCCTTTCGGATGAGGAGACAATCCAGGCGCCGACGGAAAGCCAGGAGACAGTGGTGGAACTCACGGATGAGCAGAAGCTGGATACCATTATCAATGAGGCAATCATCCAGAACATGCCTCTGGAAGATAAGGTAGCCGGATTATTCATTACGACGCCGGAATCGATCACCGGTGTGTCTGCGGCAGTACAGGCGGGAGACGGTACCAAGGATGCGTTATCCCAATACCCGGTAGGTGGAATCGTATACGCTGCGAAAAACATCCAGTCTGCAGATCAGCTGAAGCAGATGATCGATAATACCAAATTATATACCAGCTATCCCCTGTTTATTGCCATTGACGGAGAGGGAAGCGATACAGATGCGGTAGCTGCGGCAGGCCTTGGCACTAAAGTGGACACACCCCAGAGCATCGGGGCTACCGGAGATACCAACAATGCGTACCTAGCGGGAACCACGGTGGGAACTTATCTGGCAGAGCTGGGCTTTAATCTTGATTTCGCACCTTCTGCAGATCTCAGTGTAGTGGATGGAAATGCGGCAGGCAGCAGTTCTTACGGATCGGAAGTGGACAATGTGGCATCCTTTGTAGGATATATGCAGGCAGGATTACAGGAGCAGAAGGTGACCGCATGTATCGGACAGTTCCCTGGTATCGGCAGCAGTACCCAGAGCACGAAGGACGGCATGGCATCTACAGACAGAAGTGCGGAAGATTTCAGAGCCAATGAATTTGTGGTTTTCCAGACTTGTATCGACAATGGCATGACCAAAATGATCCGCATCAGTAATATGGCGTCATCTTCCCTGACCGGAGACAATACCCCCTGCACGTTCTCCAGCGCGGTGGTAACGGATATTTTAAGAAATGAACTGAATTTCCGCGGTGTGATCGTGTCCGGAGCCATGAATGAGGCTGCAATCTCCAATTACTATGGAGCAGATGAAGCTGCGGTACTGGCACTTCGCGCAGGCTGTGATATGATCTATGCACCGGAGAATTTTGAGACGGCATACAACGGAGTATTGGAGGCTGTACAGAACGGCACCATTTCCGAGGAACGCATCAATGATTCCCTGCGGAGAATCTACCGTATCAAATATGCGGATAAACTGGAACAGTAAAGAAGATAGAAGACGATTGCATGTGAGTGCAGTCGTCTTTTTTCTTGTAAAAAATGGCCGTTCATGTTATCTTAGCAATAAGAGCAATATTTCTCTTACAAATTCTCATATCGTTGACTAGCGATCTATAGTCGTTTTCCCAGAGACGTGAATGGAAGAAAGAAACATGAAGTTAAAATGAAGGTGGTGAAAAGAGTGAAGTGTATAGCATAGGAAAAATAAATCAAAAAATATATAAATTTATAACAGAGGATATTATTACCGAAGAGGTTATTATCACAGACAATCAGATTCAACATATTAAGGACAGACATCCAGAGGCATATAATAAAGTATTGAAAAATATACAGGAGGCAATAAGTACCCCGGATTATATTATTAGGGATAAGCATGCATATACGGGACTGATTATTAAAAGAATACAAACGGAAGAAGGATTTTTACAGATTGTATTAAGATTATGTACTTCGGGGGATGAACATGGATATAAAAATTCTGTGATTTCATGCTGGAAAATTAGTGAGAGAAGATTGCAGAATTACTTGCGAAATAAAGAAATTCTTTACAGTAGGGAATAAACAGGGTATAATCTATATACAATAAGAGAGGAACTATCCGAGGTGGTAAATTTCGTTGCAACCACGCACCCTATGGGTCAAAAGAGATGCAGGAGAGGCGACGCCTGCCGGATGGTTTCTTGCTTATGTTATTGAGTCACCATTTTGTGGTGGCTTTTTTAGTTTTAACCACATTCGTTGTAGAACCAGCTGTCTACAACGCATTTCTAACCTTCCGACATCATTATTAACCCGATATTCAATTTTATTATTTTTGTGTTATAATGTCTAAACTCATAAACATTGTAGCAGATTGGAGTATTTATGAAAAGAAAAATCATTTTATCATTGAGATATGACGGATTTAGTAGACAAGTTAATCACTGGTGGAACCACTGGCAACAGTGACAGTACCGCCGGAGGCGGTAGCTCTTCCTCAAGCGAAGGGTTTACTGTGGATCCTAGCGACCGTGGTGAAGATTTTGAAATGAAGCAAGGAACAGTCGGTGGCTACGTGTAATGGGCGGATAGATGTAGGTCGGTACGCAATAGAGATAAAATTCGTACATATAGACAGATTGGCAGATGCAATTATTAACCAAACGTTATATTGTCTTTCGTGGTATAACAATCGGCTGTCTACAGCTGTCTACAATTTCATGCAGACACAAAAAGAGCGGAAACCCTGTAAAATCAAGGCTTCCGCTGCAAATAAAAGAAGCGCGAGACGGCGCACGAGGTCCGGGGGACCTCGGACTGCGCGGACCGGAGCGGAGCGTAGACATCGAACTTTCGAGCCCTGGCAGGGCTCGAAAAAAAGAACGATACCGATTTGGTATCGTTCTTTTTTCAAGCGCGAGACGGGGATCGAAGCCTTTTCCCCCGTTGCAAGGGTTTTCCAACGGCTTGCCCGTGGAAACCTTGCAACGGGGAGAGGTCGATCTGTCCGCTTCACTGGCTATTATGTTTCTCTCCTGCCAAAAGTTGGGGAGCCGCCGCAGGCGGCAGTATTACCCCCAACTTTTGAGACATGAGACATTGTACCATAACCCCCTTATATTGTCTATGTTTCTTCATGTCTCACTTGTTTTGTAACTTTTGAGACATGAGACATAAGGGGTTTATATATGGGAAAAAGGAAAACAGATATTGATAATGTACAAAAATTAAGACGTTGGCAGATTACCATTAACAATCCTATTGATAAGGGTTGGACGCATGAGGCTTTGAAGAGTGTACTTCAAGAAATGAGTGTTGTTTACTGGTGTATGGCTGATGAACAAGCTTCTACTTTTCATACGCATATCTATGTTGTATTCAAAAATCAAGTTCGATTAGAAACCATGTGTAATAAGTTTAAAGGTGGTCATTTTGATGTTTGCGAGGGTAATTCTCGGCAAAATCGTGACTATGTATTTAAAGAGGGAAAGTGGTTGGATTCTGAAAAAGGAACTACTAATTTCCGTGATTCACATGAGGAATGGGGTGTTTTACCGGAAGAAAGTCAAGGCAGACGGGCAGATATGGCAGAATTGTATGATCTCATAAAACAAGGGTGTTCTAATTATGAGATTCTTGAAACAAATCCCCGTTTTATTCTTCATATGGACAAGGTAGAACGTGCAAGACAGACTGTTAGGGAAGAAAAGTTTAAAGAGTTATGGCGTTGGGTTGAAACTACTTATATTTGGGGAACTACTGGAGCAGGTAAAACCCGTAGTGTTATGGATGAATATGGTTATAGTAATGTGTATCGGGTTACTGATTATGAACATCCTTTTGATTCCTATAAAGGTCAAGATGTTCTTGTGTTCGAAGAGTTCCGCAGCAGTCTCCGTATAGATGATATGTTGAAATACTTAGATGGTTACCCGTTGGAACTTCCTGCACGATATATGAACCGTGTTGCATGCTTTACAAAAATATTCATTATATCAAATATTGATATACGCAACCAGTATCCAAATATACAGAAAGAGGAAAAAGAGACTTGGAATGCTTTTTTACGGAGAATAAAAACCGTGAAAGTATACATAAATGATACTGTTCGTGAAATGCCCTTAGATACATATTTGAAATATGAGTATCCTTTTTTAATAAGCACTCCTTTTGATAGTGAGGTGGCACAATGAAAAATTGCGATTTGTTTGTATGTCGGTATGTG
>OICV01000044.1_pt1 | contig 64106 bp, 67 predicted proteins | sample 1581361 | NCBI WGS metagenome assembly OICV01 (sample SAMEA3882551, study PRJEB24775) | human gut metagenome | biome: human-associated habitat; feature: intestine environment; material: feces | place: Netherlands | collected 2009/2010 | reverse complement strand
CACCAGGCATGTGGCAACTGCGGTTACTACAAGGGCGAGGAAGTCATCAAGAAGGCCTAATTTGCGCAAAATTGGTGGCACATTGGTGTTATGTTGAGAAGGGGATGGCGCAATGCCTTCCCCTTCTTCTTTTGTACAAAACCGCTCAAGCGAGCTTACGGCTCGCCTGAGCTGACGGTAAACGTGTGTTCTGACGAGAAAATTGCGGTTCGCTTACGGAACCGGAAGCTGGAAAGGCGGGTGGGAGCATGGCGATCAAGATCGAGCGGATCGAAGAGGGCAGCGAAGCGCAGTCCCTCGGTCTGCAGCCCGGCGACGAGCTGCTGAGCGTGGACGAGAACGAGCTGAACGATACGCTGGACTATGATTTCTACACGGACAGCAAGAGCTTTCACCTGAAAGCGAAGGTGGCGGACGGCATCCGCGAGTGGGACGTGCAGCGCGAAGCGCGCGGCCCCTTCGGCTGCGATTTCCACACCTATCTGGGCGACGAGAAGCACTCCTGCTCGAACCACTGCATGTTCTGCTTCATCGACCAGCTGCCCCCCGGTATGCGGGAGAGCCTGTATTTCAAGGATGACGATGAGCGGCTGTCCTTCTTGTTCGGCAACTACATCACCATGACGAATATGCAGGACCATGAGATCGACCGCATCATCAAAATGCACATTTCACCGATCAATATTTCGGTCCACACCACGAACCCCCAGCTCCGGGTGCGGATGCTGGCCAACAAGCGCGCGGGCGAGGTGCTCAAGTACCTGCCCCGCCTTGTGGAGGGCGGCATCGCGGTGAACTGCCAACTGGTGCTCTGCCGGGGCATCAACGACGGCGACGAGCTGCGCCGCACCCTGAGCGACCTGCTGGAGCTGACGCCGATGGTGCAGAGCATCGCGGCGGTGCCCTGCGGTGTGACCGATTACCGCAAGAACCTGTTCAAACAGACGCCCTACGACGCCGAGACCAGCTCTGCCGTCATCGACATCATGGAGGAGTTCGGCGACGAATGCCTCCGCCGCCACGGCAAGCGGATCATCTACCCCAGCGACGAGTGGTACCTGAAGGCCGGGCGTCCCATCCCGGACGGCTCCTTCTACGGCGACTACGACCAGTTGGAGAACGGTGTCGGCATGATGCGGCTGTTCGAGGAGGAGTTCCTCGCGGAGCTGGCAAAGCCCCACCGCCTCTTCGGCTCCAAGCAGATGGATGTGGTGACGGGGACCATGGCGTCCCCCCTCATCACCCGGATGATGGACGAGCTGCACCGCCAGTACCCCATGATCGAGGTCAACGTCCATACCATCCAGAACAAGTTCTTCGGCGGCAATGTGGGCGTGGCGGGCCTCGTCACAGCCACGGACATCATCGCCCAGTGCGAGGGCAAGCTGAAGAGCGGGACCCTCGGCGTGCCCGCCGTGATGCTGCGGGAAGAGAAAGATACCTTCCTTGACGATATGACCATTGCCCAATTGGGCGAGCGGCTGGGCGTCAAGGTGGAGGTCCTGCCCGTGAGCGGCGGCGACGAGGCCCGTGCGCTGCTCCGCACCGGCCTTCATATTTCGAGAAGAAGACATTGAGAGTGAGAAAACTCTGAAAGGAGGAACCCCCATGAGCAAACCGATCGTAGCAGTGGTGGGCCGCCCCAACGTGGGCAAATCCACCCTGTTCAATAAACTCTGCGGTCAGCGTCTGGCCATCGTCGAGGACACCCCCGGCATCACCCGCGACCGCATCTTTGCCAACTGCGAGTGGAGCGGCCACGAGTTCCTGCTGGTGGACACCGGCGGCATCGAGCCGAAGGCCACCGAGGGCATTCTGGCCCACATGCGGGAACAGGCGCAGATCGCCATCGACACCGCCGACTGCATCATCATGGTGACGGATGTCCGCAACGGCCTGACCGCTGCCGACGAGGACGTTGCCCACATGCTCCGCCGCAGCCACAAGCCGGTCATTCTGGCCGTCAACAAGTGCGACAATGTCGGCGACACCCCGATGGAGCTGTACGAGTTCTACAACCTCGGTTTTGACGAGGTCATGCCCATTTCGTCCGTCCACGGCCACGGCACCGGCGACCTGCTGGACGCCGTCTGCGCCCACCTCGATTTCAGCGAGACTGTCGTGGAGGAGGACCGCATCCCGGTGGCCATCATCGGCCGCCCCAATGTGGGCAAGTCCAGCCTGACCAACCGCATTCTGGGCGAGAACCGGATGATCGTGGCCAATGAGGCGGGCACCACCCGTGATGCCATCGACACCCCCGTGGACAACGCCTACGGCAAGTTCATCTTTACCGACACCGCCGGTCTGCGCAAGCGCAGCAACATCACCGACGGCCTCGAACGCTATATGGTCGTCCGCGCGCTGGCCGCTGTTGAGCGCAGCCGCGTGGCCCTGATCCTCGTGGACGCAACGGTCGGCTTCACCGAGCAGGACAGCAAGGTGGCCGGCTACGCCCACGATCAGGGCAAGGCCTGCATCATCGTCGTCAACAAGTGGGACGCCGTGGAGGGCAAGGAGACCAACACCATGGAGCTCCAGCGCCGCGGCTACGCCGAGTGCTTCAGCTTCATGGGCTATGCTCCCATCATCTTCATCTCCGCGCAGACAGGCTATAACGTCAACAAACTGATGCAGCTCATCCGGGATGTGGACGCCCAGAACGGTGCCCGCGTGCCCACCGGCGTGCTGAACGAGATGCTGGCCCGCGCCACGGCTCGGATGCAGCCGCCCAGCGACAAGGGCCGCCGCCTGAAGATCTTCTACCTGACACAGGCCTCCACCCGCCCGCCGACGTTTGTGGCCTTCGTCAACTCCAAGCAGCTGTTCCATTTCAGCTATCAGCGCTATCTCATCAACCAGATCCGCGAGAACTTCGGTCTGGAGCACACGCCGATCCGGCTGGTGATCCGCGAGCGCGGCAACGGCTCGGTGGGCGCAAAAGACGTGTAAGGGGGCGACTGATGATGACGATCCTCATCGTCCTCGCCGCCGCCGCACAGGCCTATCTGCTGGGCAGTATCGACACCGGCATTCTGGTCAGCAAGTGCCTCTACCACGACGATGTCCGCAACCACGGCAGCGGCGCGGCGGGCATGACCAACATGTTGCGCACCTTTGGCAAAAAGGCCGCTGCCCTCACGGCGGCGGGCGATGTGCTCAAAGGCGTGGCGGCGGTCTGCATCGGGCGGTGGCTGTTCGGCTTCCTGCCTGCGGATGCAGCGGTCTCGCCTTACCTCGGCGTCTATATGACGGCGATCCTTGCAGTCATCGGCCACACCAAGCCCATCTATTTCGGCTTCAAGGGCGGCAAGGGCGTTTTGGTGGCGGGCGGTGCCATTCTGGCCATCCAGCCCATCCTGCTGCCCTTTCTGACGGCAGTCTTCCTGCTCTGTCTCATCCCCACCGGCATGGTCTCGCTGGGCAGCATCGCGATGGCAGCCGCCTATCCGGTGCTGACCATTATTTACGGCTTGCTCAAGGGCTTTGCCGCAGGGGACCTTGCGGTCTGCGTGGTGGGTGCGCTCATCATGGGCGGCATGGTCATCTACATGCACCGCGCCAACATCCAGCGCATCCGCGCGGGCAAGGAGTACCGCTTCGGCCAGAAACATAAAAAGAATTAAAAAATAGTTGACAAATCCCCTAGATGCTGGTATAATAAACCCTGTCGTCAGACAGAAATAGAACATGTGGGGGATTAGCTCAGCTGGGAGAGCGCTTGCATGGCATGCAAGAGGTCAGCGGTTCGATCCCGCTATTCTCCACCAAAAAAGCACTGTACTTTGTAGGAAGTATGGTGCTTTTCTTTTTGCATAGATACAGCAAAAGGCGGTGGCCTCCCACAATAAGGAAAGCCACCGCCTTTGTCTGTATTACGATCATAGCAGCCACTATAAAAACAAAACCGCACCGTACTTCAAAGATGAGGAACGGTGCGGTTTTTTAGTAATCAGAAGAGAGCCTTACATCTTCTCCGGGACGTTGATCTTGAACATGGTGAGCACGTTGAAGATGGCGTTCTTGACGCCGATGCAGAGGGCCAGACGGGCCTGCTGGAGGGCGGGGTCTGCGCCCTGAATGCGGCAGTTGCCGTAGAAGCGGTGGAAGGCGCTGGCGAGGTCGATGACGAAGCGGTTGATCCGGCTGGGGTCATACTTCTCGGCGGCCATGACGATCTCCTGCGGGAAGGCGGCCAGCATCCGAATCAGGTCCATCTCGGAGGGCTCGGTCAGCAGGGTGGCGTCCACCTGCTCGGCACCGGCGAAGGAGACCCCTTCGCTCTCCATCTTCTTGAGGATGGAGCAGATGCGGGCGTGGGCGTACTGAACGTAATAAACGGGATTGTCGTTGTCGGTCTTGACGGCCTGATCGAGGTCAAAGTCGATGCCGCTGCCCGCGTCGTGCATGTTGAACAGGAAGCGGGCGCTGTCGATGGGCACCTCTTCCAGCAGGTCCGTCAGGGTGATGGCGTTGCCGGTGCGCTTGGACATGCGGACGGGCTGACCGTCGCGCATCAGGTTGACCATCTGCATCAGGACGACGTCGAGGTCGTTGCCGTTCAGGCCGATGGCGTCCATGGCGCCCTTCATGCGGGCAACATGGCCGTGGTGGTCGGCACCCCAGACGTCGATGGCCTTAGCAAAGCCGCGGGTGGCCAGCTTGTTGTAGTGGTACGCGATGTCGGCGGCGAAGTAGGTGGGGATGCCGTTGGCGCGGACGAGGACCTCGTCCTTGGCTTCCTCTTCGGTGCCGTCCTCGGTCTTCTTCTTGTTGACGGTGCCATACTTGGCTGCGTACTGGGCGCTGCGGTACATCACAGCGCCGTCCTCGGCCTTGTAGCAGGCGCCCAGCTCCAGCAGCTTGTCCACCACGGCCTTGACCGCGCCGGACTCGTGCAGGGTGCTCTCGTGGAACCAGACATCGTAATCGATGCGGTACTTGCCGAGGTCGCGCTGGAGGGCGGCAATGTTCTTGGGCAGGGCGTAGTCCACGAGGGCGTTCTTCAGGGTCTCGAAGGCTTCGCTGGCGAACAGCTCCTCTTCGCTCATCCCCTTGCAGGGGGCCACATAGGCGTCGCCGTGGATCTCGGCGAACTCACCGGCCAGTACCTTGATGTCGCCGCCCTGATAGCACTCGGCGGGCAGGGGATAGGCCTCCTCGCCGCAGAACTGCTGCAAATAGCGGACGGCAAGGCTCTTGCCGAACTTCTGGATCTGGTTGCCCGCGTCGTTGATGTAGAACTCACGGGTCACATCGTAGCCCGCCCAGTCGAGGACGGCAGCAAGGCAGTCGCCCAGAGCGCCGCCGCGGGCGTTGCCCATGTGCATGGGGCCGGTGGGGTTGGCGGAAACGAACTCCACGTTGTACTTGGCACCCTTGCCGTGGTCGGTGCGGCCATACTCCTTATTGGCACAAGCGCCCAGCACCACGCCGGCCCAGAAGGACTGGGACAGGAACAGGTTGATGAAGCCGGGGCCGGCCACCTCGACCTTGGAGAAGACGCTGCCCTCGATGGAGGGCAGATGGGCGATGAGGGCATCGGCGATCATCTTGGGGGCCTTGCGCCACGTGCGGGCACCGGCCATGGCGAGGTTGGAGGCGATATCGCCGTTCTTGACGTCGGCGGGGATCTCCACGATGAAAGCGGGCAGCTCGGCTTCGGGCAGGGTGCCGTCGGCCATGGCGGCCTTGGCAGCCTCGGTCAGCAGAACACGGGCCTCATCCAGCGCCGCCTGACGGGGATTGTAGTTCTGGTAGGTCTTTTCAAAGTCTGTCATTTAGTAGATCCTTTCCTGTAAATCGATTGCTTTTTTATCAGGCTGTCCTTCGTACAACCTCTCTGTCGCGAGCGTGAGCGAGACTGAGAGGTTAGTTCGGCTTCTGTACGCTGATCTCCAGCGTATTGCGGTTGATGATGGAGATGGGGTCGTCGGCGTCGAGAAGGTAGCTGAAGGCAGCGGTGCCGCCCTTTTCGGAGAGGGCGCATTCAATGCCGTCGCCGGTGACGCCCAGCGTCAGGCCGCCGACCTCCGTTTCATAGTAGCAGATATTGCGGCGGTCCCGCTCGACGATGAGCTGGGCGTTGGCCGGGCCGAAGCGGAGCATCGCCACCCGGCTGCCGTCGGCGGCGATCTTGATGGTGGTGGTGCAGCCCTCAAAGCCGATGGTCTGGGTCTCTTTGTAGGTGATATAATACGTATCGCCCTTTTTGACGAGGCTGCCGTAGGTCATGATCTCGATGCGGTCGTCCTCGCCCGTACGGACGGGCTGCATGTGGTCGAACTGCTCGGTGCGGCTCTTGATGCGGATGATGAAATCTTCCTTCACAGTTTGTTTGTCCTTCGCTTTAGAATTTGTCGATGGCGATCTGCTCCACCGGGCCGCCCTTGTACTCGCCGAGGAAGAGGTCGGCCGTCTGCGCAAAGCTGTCCGGCGTGTCGCTGACATAGAAATGCGCCTGCCCGGCGGGGTGGTCGGCCCGCAGCCCGCGCTCGCTGAGGGTGCGCTCCAAGTGGTGCGCGGCGGTCTTGGCTGGATCCACCAGCACCACGTTCCGGCCCATGAACTCGCCGATCATGGCCTTGAGCAGGGGGTAGTGGGTACAGCCGAGGATGAGGGTATCCACCCCGGCGTCCCGCACCTCGGTGAGGTACTGGGCAATGACCAGCTTGGTGATCTGCTCCTTATCCGGGGAGCTGTGGTCCACGTACCCGGCTTCCACCAGCGGCACAAAGAGAGGGCAGGGCCGGGCCGTGATCTCCACGCCCGGCACCAGCTTGCGCAGCAGGGTCTCGTAGCTGCGGGAGCGGATGGTGGCGGCGGTGCCGATGACGCCGATGCGGCGGTTGCGGGTGGCAAAAGCAGCCTCCCGCGCGGCAGCGTCCACGACGCCCAGATAGGGCACGGGGAGCTTGGCGGCCTCTGCGGCGGGGTAGGTGCTGGACACCGTGCCGCAGGCGGCCATGATGCACTTAACGTTCTGGGAGAGCAGGAACGCGATGTCCTGCCGGGCGTACTGCAAGATGGTCTCCGGGCTGCGGCTGCCGTAGGGGACGCGGCCGGTATCGCCGAAGTAGACGATGTTCTCGTGGGGGAGCCGCTTGCGCAGTTCCTTCACGCCGGTCAGGCCGCCGAGGCCGCTGTCGAAAACGCCGATGGGGCGGTTATCCATGCTGCTTTTCCGTCCTTTCCAGCGCCAGCTCGATCAGGTGGTCGATCAGAGCCGGAACAGGGGTGCCCTCATGCTCCATGAGCTTGGGGTACATGCTGATGGGGGTGAAGCCGGGGAAGGTGTTGATCTCGTTGATCATCACCTTGTTGGTGCCGTGCTCCACAAAGAAGTCGCAGCGGGCGAGGCCCTCGCAGTTCAGGGCCGTGTAGGCCATGGCGGCGTAGGTCTTGACCTCGTCGAGCTTGGCTTCGTCGAGCTTGGCCGGGATGACCACCTGACTGACGCCGTTCTTGTACTTATCGTCGTAGGTGTAGAACTCGGCCCCGGCGAGGATCTCGCCGGGGCGGGTGGCCACAGCGGGGTCGGAACCGATGACGGCGCACTCGACCTCGTGGCCGTCCACGAAGGCTTCGAAGACCACCTTGCGGTCGTTTTTCAGCGCAAGGGCGATGGCATCCTTCAGCTCGGCGCGGTCATGGGCCTTGGTGATGCCCACGCTGGAACCGGCGTTGGCGGGCTTGACGAAAATGGGCCAGCCGAGTTTGGCGATGGCGCCGTCGCAGACGCCTTCGAGGTCGGACTCGATCTCCCAGCGGTTCGCGGCCAGCCACTTGGTGTGGGGGATGCCGGCGGCGTCGAACAGGGCGTTGGCTACCGCCTTATCCATGCAGACCGCGCTTGCCAGCACGCCGCAGCCCACGTAGGGGATGCCGGCCAGCTCCAGCAGACCCTGCACGGTGCCGTCCTCGCCCCACAGGCCGTGGAGCGCCGGGATGACCACATCCACGTGCAGCTTCTCCACCTGCCCGGCGGGGGTGAACAGGATCATGCCGTGGTCGGCGCGGTCCGGGCTGAGCACGCAGGGCATATTGCCCGGCAGCTCTTCCCAGCTGCCGTCGGCCATCTGGGCGCTGGAAGCCTCGGTGTACAGCCAGCGACCCTCCTTGGTGATGCCCACAGTGAGCACTTCGTAGCGGCTGCGGTCGAGGTTGTCTACGAACGTCCCGGCGGACACGCGGCTGACCTCGTGCTCGCTGGACATGCCGCCGAACAAAACGACGACACAAAGTTTATCTTCAGATTGCATCATGATCTCTCCTGATCTTGCGAAAATTCTCTATATAGGTATAGACGCTGTTATTATACAATATCTATGCGCGGGATGCAAGCGGGCAGAACGACAAAGGGAGGCAAAGAAAAAATTTTCAAAAAAGTTGAAAAAACGAAAAAAATCCGCTTGACGGATGGAAAAGGACGTGATACAATGATAACACCTCTTTTGCGGGGTTATTAAGTGCGCCCTGTTTTTAGGGCGCTGACCGCAAGCCGAGGGAGGTTCAAAACAACCGTTATAATGGAGGTGTCAACAAATGACCGTTAAAATCACTCTGGCCTGCACCGAGTGCAAGCAGCGCAACTACAACACCACGAAGAACAAGAAGAACAACCCCGATCGTCTGGAGATGAAGAAGTACTGCCGCTTCTGCAAGAAGCACACCGTTCATCGCGAGACCAAGTAAGAAAGGCGGACAACATCATGGCAGACAAAACCGAGAAAAAGCCGGGCTTTGTGGCCAGAATGAAGGCCGCCGTGAAGGGCTTTTGTGACCGCGTTGCAAAGTTCTTCCGCGACACGAAGAGCGAGCTGAAGAAGGTGGTGTGGCCGTCCAAAGAGGACACCAAGACCAACACCATCGTCGTGCTCGTCACCGTGGCGATCGCAGCCGTTGTCATGATCGCACTGGATGCCATTTTCGGCGGCATCTTGGGGCTGATCATCGGCGCCTAAACATCTTGAACGGAGGTTTGAAAAATGGAAGAACAATCCAATGAAGCCCTCTGGTATGTAGTCCATACCTATTCCGGTTACGAGAATAAGGTTGCGAACGACTTACAGACCATGGTGGAGAACCGCCGGCTGCAAGACCTGATCTGCGACATCAAGGTCCCCACCGAGATGGTCCCGGAGATCAAGGACGGCAAGGAGCGTATGGTGGAGCACAAGCTGTTCCCCGGCTACGTTCTGGTCAAGATGGTCATGAACGACGATACATGGTACGTCGTGCGCAACACGCGCGGCTGCACCGGCTTCGTCGGCCCCGCATCCAAGCCCGTTCCTCTCTCGGCGGAAGAGGTCGAGAAGATGGGCGTTGAGAAGGCGGCTCCGCTGACCGTCGATTTCAAAGTCGGCGACACCGTGCAGATCACCGCCGGCCCGCTGGAAGGCTTTATGGGCCTTGTCGAGGGCGTCGATACCGAGAGCTTCAAAGTCAAGCTCAAGGTCAATATGTTTGGCCGCGAGACGCCCGCAGAAGTGGACATCGCGCAGGTCGAGCTGCCGTAACCAACCGGCATCCGTTTACCAAGGTAAGACCGCAGTGCGGTTCTTATAGAGCGTGGGCATTGGGCTCATGCTCGTGGGAGGCGCCTACACGGGCGCCGCAACTCACCACAGATTTTTGGAGGTGCATTTATCATGGCACAGAAAGTTACTGGCTACATTAAGCTGCAGATCGAGGCCGGCAAGGCGACTCCGGCTCCCCCTGTTGGCCCTGCTCTGGGTCAGAAGGGCGTCAACATCATGGCCTTCACCAAGGAGTTCAACGAGCGTACCAAGAACCAGATGGGTTATGTCATTCCCGTCGTCATCACCGTTTACGCTGACCGCTCCTTCAGCTTCATCACCAAGACTCCTCCGGCAGCCGTTCTGATCAAGAAGGCCGCTGGCATCAACACCGCTTCCGGCAAGCCCAACAAGGAAAAGGTCGCTTCTCTGACTGCCGCTCAGGTGGAAGAGATCGCAAAGACCAAGATGCCCGACCTGAACGCTGCTTCTCTGGAAGCTGCATGCAGCATGGTCCGTGGCACCTGCCGCTCCATGGGCGTCACCGTCGAGGGCTGAGACAACAACAGTGGGAGGGCATAAGACTGCCCGCATGACCACATAGGAGGATATACAATGAAACATGGCAAGCACTATGTCGATGCTGCTAAGCAGGTCGATTTTTCTAAGCTGTATGATATGAACGAGGCTCTGGAGCTGGCTTGCAAGACCGCTTCCGCCAAGTTCGACGAGACCGTTGAGCTGCACGTCCGTCTGGGCGTTGACGGCCGCCATGCTGACCAGCAGGTCCGTGGCGCTGTCGTTCTGCCCAACGGCACCGGCAAGACTGTCCGCGTCTGCGCCATCGCAAAGGGCGCTGCTGCCGCTGCTGCTGAGGCAGCCGGCGCTGACATCGTTGGTGATGACGAGCTGATCGCCCGCATCGCTGGCGGCTTCATGGACTTCGACGTTGTTGTCACCACCCCTGACATGATGGGCCGCGTTGGCCGTCTCGGTAAGGTGCTGGGCCCCCGCGGCCTGATGCCCAACCCCAAGGCTGGTACTGTCGCTCCCGATCTGGGCAAGGCAGTCACCGAGGCCAAGGCTGGTAAGATCGAGTATCGTCTGGACAAGCAGAACATCATCCATGTCCCCGTGGGCAAGGCATCCTTCGGTGCAGAGAAGCTGTACACCAACCTCGACACCGTTATGAGCGCCATTGCAAAGGCAAAGCCCGTTGCTGCAAAGGGTACCTACTTCAAGAGCGCTACCATCGCTACCACGATGGGCCCCGGCATCCGCCTGAACACCCTGAAGTACGGTGTCTGATTTGAAGAAATAAAACCTCTCCGTCTGCGCTTTGGCGCAGCCGGCTCCCCTAGCAGGGGAACTAAATAGAGGAAAATAAAAATCTTCAAAAAAGTACTTGACAACACCGCGCGTTTGCGGTAAAATAATCATGCTGTTTTTGAGACAGCAGGTGCTGGAGTTCCAGCGTAAGGCTATGCCGCCTGCCGAGAAACGCGCGTAACGTTGTTTTATGCCTCTTTCTCGGACACAGTGCGGGAAAGAGGCTTTTTTCATGCAGAACTCCGGTTTTTCGATACAAGTTTTTGAAACGAGGTGAAACCGAATGCCCAGTGCAAAGATTCTTTCTGAAAAGCAGGCTTATGTCGCTGATCTGAAGGCAAAGTTTGAGAGTGCGGTTTCCGGCTGCGTCGTCGCTTACGGCGGCATTAACGTCGAGAACGACACCAAGCTCCGTAAGGAGCTGCGTGAGGCAGGCGTCGATTACATGGTCGTGAAGAACACCATGCTGCGTCTGGCTGTTAAGGGTACTTCTCTGGAGGGTCTGTCCGAGAACTTCAAGGGCGATACCGCTATCGCTTTTGCTCACGAGGAAGATCCCATGTCCGCTGCCCGCATCCTGTGCAAGTATCAGGATGGCGATAAGTCCAAGAAGTTCGTCGTCAAGGGCGGCTTCATGGAAGGCAAGGTCATGGACGCTGCCGAGACCAACGCCATCGCAAAGCTGCCCAACCGCGAAGGCATGCTGTCCATGTTTGCAGGCACCCTCACCAGCACTCTGTCTGGTCTGGCCGTTGCAATGCAGGCTTATGCCGACAAGCAGGAGGAGCCCGCTGCCTAATGGCTGCGTGACCGCTGCTTAACGATCTGAAATCAACAAACACAAAACCATTTATATTGGAGGGTTATTACCATGGCTTCTGAGAAGATTACTGCCATCATCGACTCCGTCAAGGAGCTGTCCGTTCTGGAGCTGAAGGAACTCATCGACGCTTACTGCGAAGAGTTCGGCGTCTCCGCTGTTGCTGCTGCTGCTCCCGCTGCTGCTGGTGCTGCTGCTGCCGCTGAGGAAGAGAAGACCGAGTTTGACGTCATCCTCGCTGAGGCTGGCGCTACCAAGATGCAGGTCATCAAGCTGGTCAAGGAGATCACCGGTCTGGGCCTGAAGGAAGCTAAGGCTATCGTTGATGGCGCTCCCAAGGCTGTCAAGGAGAAGGCTTCCAAGGCTGAGGCTGAGGACATCAAGAAGAAGCTGGAAGAGGCTGGCGCTAAGGTCGAGATCAAGTAATTTGGTCCCCCTGAACGTTCTTTCTTGAATCTTTATTCTTGAAAATGAAGGCGCTCTCGTCGAAAGACGGGGGCGTCTTTTTTGTATGCGGTTCCTTCCGGAAGTCTTGACAACGCCGAAACAAAATGATATTATTTTGATATCAGAAAGAAACGCTTTCGGATCCGACAAGGAGGAACTCTGTTATGGAAGAAAAGATCCTGCAAACGAAGAAAAACGGCATGGCCGTCCTGCTGCTGACGCTGGCGGGCTATGTGGCGGCGATCGCTGCCTTTGTGCTGGCCGTGTTCCAGATGGAACTGGATAACTACATTCTGGGTGCGCCGCTGTTGATCGTGTCCATCGTGTATGTGGTCGCGGGCGTCTTTGTGCTCTGCGGCCTGAGGGTCCTCAAGCCACAGGAAGCGCTGGTGCTTACCCTGTTCGGCGATTACATCGGCACCCTGAAAGGACAGGGTTTCTACTGGGTAAACCCCTTCTGCACCGCCGTCAACCCGGCCGCGGGCACCCGCCTGAGCCAGAGCGGAGACGTGAACAACGGGGAAAACACCCAGTTCAAGGCAGGCGGCAGCGGCAGCACTCAGACCGCTGAGCTGACCAGCAAGAAGATCTCGCTTAAGATGATGACCCTGAATAACTCCCGCCAGAAGATCAACGACTGCCTCGGCAACCCGGTGGAGATCGGCATTGCGGTCATCTGGCGCGTGACCGATACCGCAAAGGCGGTCTTCCATGTGGACAACTACAAGGAGTACCTGTCTTTGCAGTGTGACAGCGCCCTGCGCAACGTCGTGCGGGTGTACCCTTACGATGTGTCTCCCAATGTGGACACCACCGGCGACGGTGTGGCCGATGAGGGCAGCCTTCGCGGTTCCTCCGAAGTCGTGGCCAAGCGCATCCAAAACGAGATCCAGAAAAACGTGACCGAGGCGGGCATCGAGATCATCGAAGCCCGCATCACCTATCTGGCCTACGCGCCGGAGATCGCAGCCGTCATGCTCCAGCGCCAGCAGGCCAGCGCCATCATCGACGCCCGCAAGATGATCGTGGATGGTGCGGTCGGCATGGTGGAAATGGCGCTGGAACGTTTGAATGAAAACAAGGTGGTGGAGCTTGACGATGAGCGCAAGGCAGCAATGGTCTCCAACCTGCTGGTGGTGCTCTGCGGCAACCGTGACGCTCAGCCCATTGTGAACAGCGGCAGCCTGTACTGATGGCCGAACCGAAAAAACAGGTCCCGCTCCGTCTGAACGCGAAGCTCTACGACGCCATTGCCGCATGGGCGGAGGATGACTTCCGCTCGGTGAACGGGCAGATCGAGTATCTGCTCACCGAGTGCGTGCGTCAGCGGAAAAAGAACGGCAGATATGTCTCGGATGAGATCGACGTGCCGCCGGAATTGGATCTTAAATGAATTCGACAGGAAGAAACGCAAAATGACGTTTCTTCCTGCTTTTTTATTTTTTAGAGGGGATGTGTAAAAAATTGGAAGAAATGATTGACAAGTTGCTATAATATGAGGTATCTTTTGTCAGAAGTAGTATACCTAAATGCTACTTTTCCTGAGAGGAGCGAAAAAGAATATTTGAAACGATTTGATCGGGCCGGGAGCCGGGGAAAATGGCTGGTTCCGGTGGCAGCGGCGGTGCTGATCCTGCTGGGTGCGGCGCTGTACGCGGGCGGTCGTTGGCTGGAAACGCGCGATGCGCAAGCGGTGCGAGGAGACTTGACCCAGACCAAGACGGTGGAGACGCGGGAAGTTGGAGGGGTGACCTATCGCCGCCGCGAAAACCTGACCTCCATCCTTGTGATGGGCGTGGATCATGACAGCGAGGTGGAGAGCGAGGGCTCCTATGAGGGAGGCCAAGCGGATTTCCAGCGCGTGATCGTCATCGACTCGGAAAACAAGACCATCCGGCAGTTGAAGATCGACCGCGACACCATGGCGGAATGCACGGTGCTGGGCTATTTTGGCAGCCCCGTCGGCACCAAGGAAATGCAGATCAGTCTGGCCCACGGTTTCGGCGACGGCAAGGAAGAAAGCTGCGAGTATGCGCGCCAAGCGGCCGAGGGATTGCTGCTGGATGAATCCATTGATTTTTATCTGGCGATGAATCTGGACGGCATCTCGACGCTGAACGATCTGGCGGGCGGCGTGACTGTGACCTTGGAGGATGACTTTTCCGAGATCGACCCGGCCATGACGAAAGGCGCGACCCTGACGCTGCAGGGAGATCAGGCAGAGACCTTCGTCCGGAGCCGGATGACGGTCGGTGACGGCACCAACGAGTCCCGCATGAAGCGCCAAGAGGAGTTCCTGAGCCAACTGGCAGTGCAGCTGGGGCAGAAAGTCCGGGCCAGCGAACAGTTTACCGCAGACCTGTACGACGAATTGCAGCCGTATCTGGTCACAGATATGGCGCGGGGCCGGATCATCAACGAGGTGTGGAACGCCAGAGACTATACGCTGGAACCCGCACTGGAACTGACCGGCGAGCACAAGACCGCTGACGATGGCTTTACAGAATTTTATCCGGACGCCGGTTCCATCGAACAGGCGGTGCTGGAGTTGTTCTGGGAGCCGATAGAGTGAAAGTGGATGCCCGGTGAGGGCATTTACGATAAAACCGCATCTGATTGGGGTGTGGTGGAGGTTTGAAAGGAGTTATCATTATGAAACGTATTGCAAGTGTTATTCTGACGGGTGCACTGATCCTGAGCATGGGTGCTGCTGCTTTTGCCGCAACTCCCAGCAAGACCGTTGCTGACGAGATCAAGGCGGCTGCTGCCGTTGAGACCACCGGTTTTGACCGTGTGTCCATCAGCACCGAGGAGACCGAGGCCACTGTGGCACAGTCCGCTGAGGTCGTGGCAGAGCTGGCTTCTTCTACCGAGGAGCTGAAGGAGGCCGTTGGTGCAACGGCTGAGGAGAAGGTCGAGATCACCGCTGTTCAGACTGTGACCATCGAGCAGACCCCGCTGTTCAACCGCACCGAGGCTACCGTTTCTCTGAGCAGCGCTGTCATCGACGCCGCTTACAAGGAGAACGAGCAGGTGACCGTTCTGGTCATGGTCCCCGTGGTCGGCAAGGACGGCACCGTGACTTACGAGAAGATCGCCGTGACCGGCGTTGTCAAGGACGGCAAGGTTCAGGTCAAGCTGACCGGTGCTCTGCTGAAGAAGATCGGCAAGAAGAGCGTGACTCTGGTCGCGACCAAGAAGACTGCAAAGGTCTGAGCCTGAGCGAACACCTTTTGTAAGTTTACAGAAGGCAGTGGCATTTGCTGCCACTGCCTTCTTTCCGTTTTACTGTAGTTTCCATAAAAGAGGGAGAACGATACTGTGTCAGATAACCAGATGCTCCGCAAAGAGGGGAACCTGCCCCGCCCGGATACGGACCCGGAGGTGAACGAAGAGACCATCGATCTGCTGGAGCTGTTTTATGTGCTGCTGAGCAAGTGGAAGCAGATCGCGGCGGCCACGGTGGCCTGTGCGCTGATCGCGGCAGTGGCAGTGGTGTTTTTCGTAACGCCGAAGTATCAGGCATCCTCCACGATCTACGTGATCAGCCGGAAGGATTCCGCCATCAATATCTCCGACCTTCAGATCGGTTCGGCGCTGACCGATGACTACATCCAAGTCTTCCACCTGTGGGAGGTGCAGGAACAGGTCATCTCAGAGCTGGACCTGCCCTATACCTATGAGCAGCTGGACTCGATGCTCTCGGTGTCGAATGCTTCCAACACCCGGATGCTGAAGATATCGGTGACTTCGGAAGACCCGCAGGAGGCTGCGGATATCGCGAACAAGTACGCGGAGGTCGTGCGGGATTACATCGCCAAGAAGATGGCGACGGATAAGCCCTCCATCATGTCCACGGCGCTGGTGCCCACCGCGCCCGTCAGCCCCAACAAGACGAGGACGGTCATGCTGGGGGCAATGCTGGGCTTTGTGGTCTGCGCGGGCGTGTTCGTGCTGCTCGCTTTGATGGATGATACCTACAAGACGACAGACGACATCAAGAAGTATACGGGTCTGGTGACGCTGGCGGTCATTCCGCTGGAAAAGGGCGAGGAACCCAAGCACCAGAAGGAGGGCGGTCTGAAACTGCCGGGAGGAAAAACGCTGTGAATACGCTTGAATTTAAAAAACTTCCGCAGGCGAGTTACCCGGTAAACGAGGCCTTCAACACCCTCTCCACCAACATCTCGTTTCTGGGCAGGGATACCAAAAAGCTGATGCTGACCAGTTCCCACGCTTCGGAGGGCAAGAGCTTTACGAGCCTGAGTCTGGCCCGGAAGCTGGCGGAGCGCGGCAAGCGGGTCGTTCTGGTGGACACCGACCTGCGGCGGAGCATGATCGTCAGCACCTATGGCGTCAAGTTCCCGCAGGACTCGAAGAAGTACGGTCTGTCGCACTATCTTGCGGGCATCGCCGAGCAGGACGAAGTGCTGTACAAGACAAATGTCGCCGGTATGGATTTTGTGCCCGTGGGCCGCGAGCTGCTCAACCCCCTCCCACTGCTGGTGTCGAATCGGTTCCAAGCGCTGCTGGATCGTCTGGCCGAGGCATATGACTATGTGATCGTGGACGCGGCCCCGGTGGGTGTGGTCATTGATGCGGCCGAGATCGCCAAATACTGCGACGGCATCCTGCTGGTCGTGAGCTATAATCAGGTCCACCGGCAGGAGCTGATCGAAGCAAAGGCACAGTTGGAGCACTCCGGCTGCCCCATCCTCGGCACCATCCTGAATCAGGTGGATTACGACGGCTTTACGAGCAAGAAATATTACTACAAATCGCACTATTCCAACTACTACAAGGCCTACGAAAAGGGCGCAGACGAAAAGAAGAAGGGCTGAGCCCATGGCAGGAGATTTTCTGGATATTCATGCCCACTTCGTGTACGGGGTGGACGACGGCGCACGGTCGGAGGAGCAGATGCGGGCGATGCTGGATGCGGCCAGCGAAAACGGTGTGACCGCTCTGTTTGCGACCTCCCATGCAGCGCCGGGTCTGGAGCGGTTCCCGCAGGAGACGTATGCGCGCCATCTGGAATCGGCGCGGGACTATTGCCGCGCCAAAGGCTATGAGCTGAACCTCTATCCGGGCGCGGAGCTGCTGTATAACCCCATGCTGCGGGACGCGGCCAGAGAAACCGGCCTCCCGACGCTGGCAGACACCGATTGGGTGCTGATGGAATATCTGCCCCAGACGTCGGCCAAAGAGCTGGAAACAGGGCTGGAACAGGTGGCCGGGTGCGGGTATTCCATCCTCGTGGCCCATGTGGAACGCTACCGCTGCCTTGAGCAGCGCGGGCTGTTGGAAAAGCTGAAAGCACGGTACCCCATTGCGTGCCAGATGAATTGCTCCACCGTGCTGGAGCCGGGCGGTTTTTGGCAGAAGCGACGGGTAGAGCGCTGGCTGCGGAAGGGCGTCATTGATGTGATCGCCTCCGACACCCACAACACGACCTCCCGCCCGGTAAAGCTGCGGGAAGCTTACGAGAAGCTGAAAGCAGACTTCGGCGAGGAGACTGCTGATCGCTTGACCGGCCGCGCGGGCCCGTGGAAGGCATTCCGGGAGACATTGTGACAACAAAAAAGACCTGACAGCGGGAAAACTGTCAGGTCTTTTTGTATCTTTAGGTCAATTGCTGTGGCTGCCCCAGCCGCTCGACTGGATCACTTGGCCGTCGGCGGTGCACCAGAGGGCCTCCACGCCGTCGAGGGATTCGACGAGGGCTTGACCTTCTTCCAGCGGCATACAGAACAGGCCGGTGGTGAGGCAGTCGGCCACGCCGGAGTCGGGGGCGAGGACGCTCACGCTGTCGAAGTAGGCGGCGGGCTGAAGGGTGGCCGGGTCGATGAGGTGGTGGTAGCGGACGCCGTCCACGACGTAGTAGCGCTGGTAGTCGCCGCTGGTGACGAGGGAAAGGTCGCTCATCTTCACGGCGGCGACGGTGGAACTGGCCGTGGTGTAGACCTCGGAGGAGTCCCACGGATTCTCCACGCCGCCGACCCACGCGGAGCCGTCGGGCTTGGTGCCGATGGCCCGGAGGTTGCCGCCCACGCTAATGAGGGCGCTGATCAGGCCCCGCGCTTCGGCGGCCTGTGCCGCCATTTCCACGGCGTAGCCCTTGCCCACGCTGCCCACGTCCAGCGACATTTCCGGATCGGCGAGATAGACGGTCTTGGCGTCATCGTCGATGACGAGGTTTCCGATGCCGCAGTGCTGGGCGGCGGAGGTCAGCTCCTCCTGCGTGGGAAGCTGGTTGTTGGAGTCGTCGTCATCGGCAAGGGCGGCTTCGCGGTAGTTGTGCCAGATGTTCAGCACGCTGCCCATGGCGATGTTCAGCTTGCCGCCCGTGGTGTCGTACATCTGCTGGGCCAGTTCCAGCATCCCCAAAATTTTGTCGTCCACCGTGACGGGGGCCTTGCCCGCGTTGTCGTTGATGGTCTTGACGTTCACGATGCCGTCATAGTCGTTGTAGATGTCATAGAGCTTGTGGTATTCCAGCAGGTCTGCGTGAAGGGCGGTCATCTGAGCGTTGAAGTCCTCTTCGCTGTCGCAGTAGGCGATGACCTGCGTCACGGTGTCGAAGGCATCGTAGAAGACGGTGGAGTAGCGCTGCGGGCCGTCGGCGGTGCCGGAAATGCTGCCGGAGCCGGACGAAGCGGCCCCGCCGCACCCGGCCAGCAAGCTCAAGCAAAGGGCGGCAGAAAGGAAAACGGACAGGATGCGTCGGATGTTCATGCTTGGGTGGTCTCCTTTGCGGCAGTGAAGGTGGCGTGCTCCTCCTGCAGGTGAGCCAGCAGGTCGCCGAAGACCCAGCTCTTGTTGGTGGGGGTGACCACGGCCTTGAGGGGGATGTTCACCTGCGCCTGTTTCATCAGGTCCAGCAGGGTGTCCACGTCCTTATCTTTGAAGTTGGCGAGAACGAGGGCCGGCGGGTAGGCGCTGGGTTCCAGCACCAGCGTGCGGGTGCTCTTCGTCTCCACTTCGCCCAGCAGCTGTGCCACCGTCTTGCCCGCGTCGGCGGGCAAGACGAGGAGCAGCTTCATCCCGAAGGCGGGAGCCATGCCCTCCAAAATGCCGCGGTCGGCAGCCGAGAGGTTCCAGCCCAGCGCCAGCGGGACCCCGGCGTTCTGGTTGCGTGCGATATGTGCTTTCATGTTGATGACCTCGTGTTTCAAAAATATACTATAGTATAGCACAAACAGACGGGCTTGACAAACGACGTTGGTTCGTATATACTGAAAACAGAAAGGGTGCTGTCCGCAATGGTCAGCTTCTCACCCGACAATCAAAGATTGACTGCTCAGGTTTGCGACGCTGAGGGCGGTCAATCTTTCTTGTTTTCATCGGATCTGCACTGAGAAAACTTGTCCATGACCTCAACGGTCAGACGGACGATGTCAACGATCAGACTCAGTAAACTGAGGAAGACCGCCAACAGCGTGAGAAGTTCCATCAGGCTCATCGATATCCCTCCCTTCGCCTTCAGAGCTCCGGGAAGTTTCTGCAAAAAAGTTCCACTCCCGGAACCCCTGCTTCATTCTGGGTAGAAAGAAACAGCGATACAGGGCGGGAAGCATGACCACCGTTGATGCAGACAGCACCTTATACCGCCCACATCGGGCGGCATTTTCAGTTTAACATGTTTTTCGACGAATGACAAGCAAAAATTTGCAAAAAAGAAGGGGCTGCTGCACATCGTTTTAGCCGAAAGTGCAGCAGCCCCTTTTGTAATATCGAAATTTAGTTCATCTTCTTGCCAAAGAATTCGACTTCCTTGCTGACGAACTGCATCAGCTCATCGAACTGGTCGGGGGTCAGGCTCTGGGCGCCGTCGCACTTGGCCTTGGCGGGGTTGTTGTGGACCTCGATCATCAGGCCGTCGGCACCGGCGGCGACGGCTGCCTTGGCCAGCTGGGGCACCATCCATGCGTGGCCGCAGGCGTGGCTGGGGTCCACGACGACGGGCAGGTGGGTCATTTTGTGGAGCATGACCACGCCCGCAAGGTCGAGAGTGTTGCGCATACTGGTCTCGAAGGTGCGGATGCCGCGCTCGCAGAGGATGACGTTCTCGTTGCCCTCGGCCATGATGTACTCGGCACTCATCACGAACTCTTCCAGCGTGTTGGCAAGGCCGCGCTTGAGCAGGACGGGCTTCTTCTGGCGGCCGACGGCCTTGAGCAGCTCGAAGTTCTGCATGTTGCGGGCACCGACTTGGATGAGGTCCACGTTCTCGAACAGGGGCAGGTGCTCGGTGTTCATGATCTCGGTGACGATGGGGGAGCCGGTGGCGCGGCGGGCCAGCTTGAGCAGGTCGAGGCCCTCGCTGCGCATCCCTTGGAAGGAGTAGGGCGAGGTGCGGGGCTTGAACGCGCCGCCGCGCAGCAGGGAAGCACCGGCGGCCTTCACGCGCTGGGCACAGTAGGTGATCTGCTCCTCGCTCTCGATGCTGCAGGGGCCCGCAATGACCGCGAAATTGCCGCCGCCGATCTTCACACCGTCCACGTCGATGACGCTGTCGTCCGGGTGGAACTTGCGGTTGGCTTTCTTGTAAGGCTCGGACACGCGGCGGCAGGTCTCGACCACCGGGTTCGCCAGCACCCAGCTCTCAGCAACGGCCTTGGTGTCGCCGATGAGGCCGAGGATGTGGGTGTCGCTGCCCTTGGAGTCGTTGATCTGGAGGCCCATGCCTTCCAGCTCGCGGCAGAATTCGTGGATCTGTACGTCGGGGGCGTCCTGTTTCAATACGATGATCATGGGAATCTCTCCTTTGCCTTTTTCCTCTCAAAAACGGCACCGGAGACCGGCTCCATTGCCGTAAGCTTGTTTCGCCAAACTTCAGTTTCCTGAAGCATGGGCTTATCATATCACTTCAGTTTCCTGAAGTCAAGAGGATTTTGATATTTTTTTGAGAAAGTGGTAGAATAGAGAGGACGGAGATGGATGGGACTTCGCCCCGCCGCAAGTACCTGCTAAACTGAGGCGAAGTCTCCCCGCCAGCGGGCTTGCCCTCTCTGCCTTACGGAACGCGGTGCTAAACAAAGGCGCAGCCTTCTCGCTGCCGGGCTCGCCCTCTCAGGCGCTTCGCGCCAGCTCCCCCAAAGGGGGAGCCCTTGGCAAAGGCGTGAAGTCTGAGCGCAGCGCCTTCGGCTCCCCTTGCGGCAGCAGGGCGTAAAGTGCTGAACTGCAAACTTTGCGGACTGCCAAGGCCTCTCACTTTGGGAGAGGTGGCATCGCGTAAGCGATGACGGAGAGGGCAAGCCCGCCGCCGTGGCCGCTGGGCCCCGGTTTAGCGGGTGCTTGCGGTGGGGAGAGGGCGTTTCAAGCGGGCCTATGATATGCCAAATGCGACAGAAACCGCATGTTCCTGCAAGGAAGCATTTTTAGTGATGGAACAACCGGATGCCGCAGAAGGCCATCGCGATGTTGTATTTATTGCAGGTGTCGATGACCTGCTGGTCGCGGATGGAGCCGCCGGGCTGGACGATGGCGGTCACGCCGGAGCGGCGGGCCCGCTCGATGTTGTCGCCGAAGGGGAAGAACGCATCCGAGCCGAGGGACACGCCGGTGATCTGGCTGAGGTAGGCTTTCTTTTCCTCGGCCGTCAGGGGGGCGGGCTGCTCGGTGAAGGTCTCGGCCCAGACGTCGTCGCCGATGACATCCTCCGGCGTGTCGCCGATGTAAACGTCGATGGCGTTGTCGCGGTTGGGCTTCGAGACATCGTCCCGGAAGGGCAGGTTCAGCACCTTGTCCATGTGGCGCAGCTGCCAGTTGTCGGCCTTCTGGCCCGCAAGGCGGGTGCAGTGGATGCGGCTCTGCTGGCCCGCGCCCACGCCGATGGTCTGGCCGTTGTAGGCGTAGCAGACACTGTTGGACTGGGTATATTTCAGGGTGATGAGGGCGAGGACCAGATCACGCTTCTGCTCGTCGGAGACGGCCTTGTTCTCGGTGACCCAGTTGGTCAGCATGGTGTCGGCGTTGATGGTCAGCTCGTTGCGGCCCTGCTCGAAGGTGATGCCGTACACCTGCTTGTGCTCCACGGGGTTGGGCTTGTAGTCCGGGTCGATGGCCACCACGTTGTAGTTGCCCTTCTTCTTGCCGGCAAGGATTGCCAGCGCTTCCGGCTCATAGCCGGGGGCGATGATGCCGTCCGACACTTCGTGCTGGATGAGCTTTGCGGTGGGCACGTCGCAGACATCGGACAGGGCGATCCAATCGCCGAAGGAGGACATCCGGTCGGCACCGCGGGCGCGGGCGTAGGCGCACGCCAGCGGGGAGAGCACAGCGTCCGGGGCGATGTGGTACATCTTCCGCTCCACCTCGGTCAGGGGCAGACCCAGCGCTGCGCCCGCCGGGGACACATGCTTGAAGGAGGCCGCTGCGGGCTGGCCGCAGGCCGCTTTCAGCTCCTTGACCAGTTGGATGGAGTTGAGGGCATCCAGAAAATTGATGTAGCCGGGCTTACCGTTCAGAACGGTCACGGGCAGGTCGGAGCCATCTTCCATATAAATGCGGCTGGGCTTCTGGTTGGGGTTGCAGCCGTACTTCAATGCCAGTTCGTTCATGGGTCTTCCTCCTTAGTTCTGTTTCTCTGCGGCCAGAGCCTCCAGCTCTTCGGGCAGCAGGGCGGGTTCTTCGGGGTCCTCGTCGTCGTTATAGACGGCGTCGTATTTGTTGAAGATCATGTCGCCGGTCTCGCCGGTGTCAAGGTCGATGACGCGGGCGAACAGGCTGACCTTGTTATCGGGGTTCAGGTTCTGCCACAGGCCGTGGGCGAAATCGCCGATGGTGCGGGGGCATGCAAAACGGAGCGGCTCCCCCTCAAAGCTGGGGATGGGGCTGCCGTTGTGCTTGTAGGTGCTGATGAAATGACCCTCACCGGCCACGGGCTGCGGGTAATCGAAGAAATAGCGCTGGACACTGTCGCCGTTGCCGTCAGCCGATTTCAGGATGCTCATCTGGTAGCTGCCGTCCTCGTACACCACCGCCGAGATGCGGGGGGTGTAGTTGGGGCCGTCCGGCTCAAAGGTGCGGGTGCGCAAAGCGTCCGCGAAGCTCTTGCCCCGGCTCATGAGGTCGTAGATGGTGTCGGTCTGGTCGCCGTTGGTCACGATCTGGGTCCTGCCCAGCGTCAGCACGGGGTTATAGATGATGAGGCTGGGGTCTTCCAGCTTGTCGGGGTCGGCGGCCATGGTGCAGATGCCGCCCCGCTCCGGGATGGGGTCGAACACGCGGTTGCGGCTGTTCTCGCTGCGGCCCATGATGAAATAGCCGATGAACATCTGCCGCCCATCCGGGGCCATGGCCACCGCGATGCCGCGGCCGGGGTACTCGTTGGATGCCAGATACTCGTTCAGATTGATTTTCTCCATAAGGTTCTCCTTTATTCACTCCCCCAGCCGCCTTCGGCGTCAGCCCCCTCGGCGAGGGGGCCTTACAGCCTCCCTCCCTGAGGGAGGTGGCATCGCGAAGCGATGACGGAGGGAGTCTCACTCAAGCGATCTCTCCACTGCAAACCATGGCAACGGCCTTGGGCAGGAGCTTCCACTCCGCCTGTTCCATCACCCGCTTCTGCAACACTTCGGGGGTGTCGCCGGGCAGGATGTCCACGGCCTTTTGCAGCAGGATGGGCCCGCCGTCGCACTCCTCATTCACAAAGTGGACGGTGGCACCGGTCACCTTGCAGCCGCGGGCCAGCGCCGCTTCGTGGGGGCGCAGACCGTACATACCCGGCCCGCAGAAGGACGGGATCAGCGCCGGGTGGACGTTCAGGATGCGGCGCGGGTAGGCCGCAATGACGCTGGGCCCCAGCACGGAGAGGAACCCGGCCAGCACCACAAGGTCGATGTGGTGGGTTTTCAACTGGTTCAGCAGAGCGGCGTCGAAATCTTCGCTGCTTTCGTAGTCCCTGCGGCGGACCACCACGCCTTCCACCCCGGCCTTGGCGGCCCGCTCCAGCGCATAGACGCCGGGCTTGGAGGCCACCACCAGCGTGATCCTGCCGTTGGGGTTCTCCCCGCGGGCCTCGCTGTCCAGCAGGGCCTGTAAATTGGTGCCGCCGCCGGACACTAACACAGCAATGTTCAGCACAGTTCGACCCCCTCGCCCTCTGCGATGACGCCCAGCTTGTAAGCCTCCGGCTCACCGTTGGCGTGGAGGATGTCCAGCGCCTTGTCGGCCTGTTGGGCGGGCACGGTCAGCACCATGCCGACGCCCATGTTGAAGGTATTGAACATGTCGTGCTCGGAGATATTGCCCACCTTCTGCATCAGGTGGAAGAGGGCCGGGGTGCGGACGTCCGCTTTCTTGATGCGGGCGCAGCAGCCCTTCTTCAGGCTGCGGGGGATGTTCTCGTAGAACCCGCCGCCGGTGATGTGGGAGATGCCCTTGACGTCCACCTCTTCCAGCACCTTGAGCACCGGCTTGACGTAGATCTTGGTGGGGGCCAGCAGAGCCTCGCCCAGCGTCTTGCCGGAAAGCTCTGCCGGGGCAGTCTTCAACACGTCGGGGTCCTTGTCGATATCAAAGATCTTGCGCACCAGCGAGAAACCATTGGAGTGCACACCGGTGGAGGGCAGGGCGAGGATGACGTCGCCGGGCTTCATGGTGTCGTTGTTCAGGATCTTCTCCTTATCCACGACGCCCACGGTGAAACCGGCCAGATCGTATTCGTCCTCCGGCATCATGCCCGGATGCTCAGCCGTCTCGCCGCCCACGAGGGAGCAGTCGGCCTGAACGCAGCCCTCAGCCACGCCCTTGACGATCTCGGCGATCTTTTCGGGGAGATTCCGGCCGCATGCGATGTAGTCGAGGAAGACCAGCGGCTTGGCACCGGCGCAGATGACATCGTTGACGCACATGGCCACGCAGTCAATGCCGATGGTATCGTGCTTGTCCATGATCATAGCGATCTTCAGCTTGGTGCCCACGCCGTCGGTGCCGGAGATCAGGACGGGGTGCTTGTAACCCGTGCAGTCCAGCTCGAACAGGCCGCCGAAGCCGCCAAGACCGCCGATGCAGTGCTCGTTCATGGTGCGGGCGACATACTGCTTCATCAGTTCAACAGAGCGGTAACCGGCGGTGATATCCACACCGGCGGCTGCATAACTTTCCGAATAGCTCTTTTCCATGGTCTTACTCTCCTAACTTTTTCTCGTCCTTGGGACGGTCGTTCAGGTGGCGTTCGTGAATATCGGTCGAAAGCACCTCGTCGGGCTTCACGGCATATTCCCCAGTGAAGCAGGCGGTGCAGAAGCCGCAGTTGGCACCCTTGGCCAGCTGGACCACATGCTCCGTGGAAAGGTAGCCCAGCGTGTCCGCCCCGATGATCTCGTTGATCTGGGCCACGGTGCGGCCCGTGGCCACCAGCAGCTTCTGGTCGGGGATGTCGGTGCCGAAGTAGCAGGGGTATTTGAAGGGGGGTGCCGACACGCGGAAGTGGACCTCCGCCGCCCCGGCGTCCCGCAGCAGCTTGATGATGCGGGCGGAGGTGGTGCCGCGCACGATGGAGTCATCCACCAGCACCACCCGTTTGCCCTTCACGGTGCTGGACACCACGTTCAGCTTGATGCGCACGCTGTTCTCGCGCTGCTTCTGGCTGCCCTGAATGAAGGTGCGCCCGATGTATTTGTTCTTGATGAAGCCGATGCCGTAGGGGATGCCGCTCTCCTCGGAGTAGCCCAGCGCGGCGTCCAGACCGGAATCCGGCACGCCGATGACCACATCGGCCTCCACGGGGTGTTCCTGTGCAAGGAACCGGCCCGCCTGTTTGCGTGCCTCGTGGACCGAGCAGCCCTCAATGATGCTGTCCGGGCGGGAGAAATAGATGTACTCGAAGACGCACATCTGGGTATCCTTCCGGCCGCAGTGATCCTTGATGCTCCGCAGCTCACCGCTGCGGGCGTCCACCACGACGATCTCGCCGGGCTCCACGTCCCGCAGCAGGGTTGCTCCGGCGGCGTCCAGCGCGCAGCTCTCGCTGGCGAAGACGTAGCCGCCGCCGGGCAGCGCGCCGATGCACAGGGGCCGGTAGCCGCGGGGGTCCCGCACCGCGATGAGCTTGGTGGACGACATGATAACAAGGCTGTAGGCTCCCTGTAAAACATCCATGGTCTTGCTGATCGCCGTCTCGATGCTGCCCATCCGCAGCCGGTTCCGGGTGACGAGGTAGCAGATGACTTCGGTATCGGAGGAGCCGTGGAAGATGGCGCCCTCATTTTCCAGCTGGCGGCGCAGCTCCAAGGCGTTGGTCAGGTTGCCGTTGTGGCACAGGGCCATGGTGCCCCGCCCGTGCCGGACGATCATGGGTTGGGCGTTGGCCCGCACCCGGCTGCCCGCCGTTGCGTAGCGGACGTGGCCGGTGGCCATGTGGGCTGCCGGGCTGGAAATACTGGCCAGCACCGCCGGGGTGAACACCTCGTTCACAAGGCCGAGGTCCCGGTGGCCGGTGATAACGCCGTCCTCGTTCACCGCGATGCCGCAGCTCTCCTGCCCGCGGTGCTGCAGCGCATACAGCGCCGAGTAGGCGGCAGCCGCCACATCCTCGGTGCCCGCGCGGTCATAGATGCCAAAAACGCCGCACTCTTCGTGAAGCGGATATGCAAAATCAGACATTAGAGTTCCTCAATTTCTTTCTGCAGTTTCTGTTCCTTGGCGGCGATCTGCCATGCCATCGCGGCGCGCTCGTCGGTCAGCTTGGCAGCCAGCTCGTCGTCGCTCAGCGCGAGGATCTCCGCCGCCAGCCATGCGGCGTTCTTCGCGCCGTTCAGGGCCACCGTGGCCACCGGGATGCCGCTGGGCATCTGCACCGTGGCCAGCAGCGCGTCCATGCCGTCCATCGCGCCGCCCTTCATGGGGATGCCGATGACCGGCAGGGTGGTGTTGGCTGCAAAAGCACCGGCCAGATGCGCCGCCATGCCCGCCGCACACAGGATGACGCCGAAGCCGTTGTCCTTGGCGCTCTTGGCGAACGCCGCCGCCTCGGCAGGGGTGCGGTGGGCCGAAAGGATGTGCGCCTCAAAGGGGATGCCCAGCGCCTTGAGCTGGCTGCACGCGCCCTTTACCACCGGCCAATCACTGTCCGAACCCATGATCACAGCAACTTTACGAATCATATTCCGAAGCCTCTCTTTCTCTTTCCCGTGTCCACACAAACAAAAAAGGCTGTGGTGTGCCTACACCACGGCCTTCTGCTCCTGCGAAATCTGCAAAGTGTTCCCACACAAAGTTACACGGGTTCCCTGCACTGCACCCGCACGCGGACGACGAATGACCTCATGCAGCATTTCCAGCATTCCGTAACCCCTCCGAACTTCTATGGGAAACTCACTTTTCCATCCTCTGCAAACGGCGCGGCAGACCCGCACCGTCCTTCTGATAGATACAGTTTACGGCAAAATATCCGCTTTGCAAAGGGTGTTTGGGCAATTTCTCCCTTGTGTTCTCTTGCTCCAAAAAACTTTCAAAAGTTTTGTGCAGTTTCGACATTCATTTTCTTTTTAAGTATGACTTATTTGTAAGGTATGATTTTTTAAGGATGTACGATCTCAAAAAATAATTTTCGCCGTCGCAGCCCGCGCCGCCTTGATGAGGTCGGCGGGAACGCAGCACACCTGCGTGCCGATGCGGCCGCCGGAGACGTAGACCTTCTCCTGCGCCAGCACGCTTTCGTCAAAAACGGTCACATACTGCTTTTTCATGCCCACCGGGCTGCAGCCGCCCCGGACGTAGCCCGTCACCTTGTTGATGTCGGCCACATGGATCATGGCGACGCTCTTTTCGCCCACGCTGCGGGCGGCAGCTTTCAGGTCCAGCTCCGCCGCCACCGGGATCACGAAGACGAAGTAGTTCCGGCTCGCCCCCTGTGTCACCAGTGTCTTGTACACGCACGCCGGGTCCTCGCCCAAGCTCTGCGCCACATGGATGCCGTCCACGGCCACCCCCTCCTCGTGGGGGTACTCGTGGGCCGTGTAGGCCACCTTTGCCCGCTCCAAGATCCTCATTGCGTTCGTTTTTGCTTCTTTGCCCATGGTATGATCCCTCTTTGAATTTCTGAATGATTTTGAATTTTTCGTGGTGTCTTTCCCCTGCCGTATCTTGCGCAGTGCTAAACAAAGGCGCAGTGTTCCCTCTGCCGGGCTTGCCCTCGGCCTACCGAAAGCCTCAATCTAAACTTACGCGGTGCGTTCTTGTCAGCGGCCTTGCCCTCTCCGTCATCGCTTCGCGATGCCACCTCTCCCAAAGTGAGAGGCCTTGGCAGTCCGCAAGGTTTGCAATTCAGCACTTTACGCCCTGCTGCCACAAAAAGCGCCGTCAGATGTTGGTATCACATCAGCGGGCTGAGCAGCCGCAGCACACTATCCAACAGGGTGCCGACGAGGGAGGTGCGGCAGTCAGAGAGGCTCACTTCGCGGCACCGGGGGAGCGTGGCCAGCACATCGTCCCGCAGGGTGATGACCTGACTGTTGTTGTAGAGCAGCGCCCCACACTCGAAGTGCAGAAACAGGCTGCGGTAGTCCATGTTGATACTGCCCACCACCGCCAGATGGTCATCGCTGACGTAGCACTTCGAATGGAGGAAGCCGGGGGTAAACTCATAAATGTGCACCCCCGCCCGGAGCAGCGGCACATAGTAGGACCGGCTCAGCCGGAACACCAGCTTTTTGTCCGGGATGCCGGGCAGCACCAGCCGGACATCTACCCCGCGCTTGGCCGCATTTTTCAGCGCATCGAGCATTTCTTCGCCCACCGCAAGGTAAGGCGTATAGATGTAGACATACTGCTGTGCTTGGTTCAGGATGTTCAGGTAGACCGTCTCCGCCAGCGGCTCTTCGTCCAGCGGGCTGTCCGCGTAAGGCTGCACGATACCGTCCGAGGTTTCGGGCAGCTTCGTGGGCGCAAAGGGAGCGTAATCCGTTTCCTGCGGGCGGAAGGCATTCCAGCTGTTGAGGAACATGACCGTAAAGTTCCAGACCGCCGCCCCTTCCAGCCGGATGGCGGCGTCCTTCCAGTAGCCGAACCGGTGCTCGGCGTTGATATATTCATCGGCAAGGTTGACGCCGCCCGTGTAGGCAATGTTGCCGTCGATGACCACGATCTTCCGGTGGTCGCGGTGGTTCATGACCAGCGACACCAGCGGCACCACCGGGTTGAAGGGGATGCAGCGGATGCGGCTGCGCTCCATCCGAACGACGAAATCCGTCGGCAGCCCCAGCAGACTTCCGAAATCATCGTAGATGAGCCGGACGTCCACCCCCGCGGCGGCTTTCCGCTTGAGGATAGTCTCCACGCCGTCCCACATGATGCCGGTCTTAACGATGAAAAATTCCAGAAAGATGAACTTTTCCGCCCTTTCGAGGTCGGCCAGCAGTTTGGGGTACATGGCCTCCCCGCTGGGGAAATATTTCGCATCCGTGTGCTTCCACGCCGGGTAGGGGCCGTATTTTTCCACGTAGCGGCTCAGGTTTTTGGCCGACCGTTCCAGCATGTCGGTCTGGTCCTCCTGCGGGGCAAGGTCGGCGGTGTGAGCCCGTTCCACCTTCTGCATCCGGGTGCGCAGCCCCTTGGCCGGGGCCTTATTGCCAAAGGCGAGGTAAAGCGCGCCGCCCAGCAGCGGCAACAGCCCGATCAGAACGATCCAGCCGATCTTGTAAGCGCTGTTTTCGTCCTTCCGGACAAGGTACAGCACGATGCAGATGCTCAGCGCCTTCAGCAGACCGTTCAACCAGACCCGGCCCGTGGTGAAAGCCCAGAACGCCCACAGCAGCCACGCCGCCTGCAAAAGCACCAGTGCAATGGTGACGGTGGCCCGATTGATGATCCGGCTGAAAAATTTGACGAATGGCAGTCTGAACACGCTGCACCCCTCCCCCGCCGCCCCGCGGCTCTTATGATGGAGATAGTATAGCGCAGCTTGGCTCGGTTTGCAAGGCGGCTTTCTTACGCCTCTGCGTCCTCATACCCAACCAGCAGCCCGCCCAGCTCAGCGTAGTAGCTGCACAGGCCGCCGCAGGGGTTCACAACGACCTGTGCGCCCTCGAAGACCGCCTCGACCATATGCTTGAGGCGCTCGGCGGCGGCGGGATTGCCGCAGTGGGAAACGATCACCCGGCCGCCGGCATAGCCATGCTCCTTGAGTTCCAGCACGATGCGTTCCAGTGCGCCGTGCTCCCCCCGCGTTTTGCAGATAACGTCCAGCTCTCCCGCCGCGCTGGCCTGACCAATGACCCGGATGCCCAGCATCCGCGCCACAGCGGCGACGGCGGGCTTCACCCGGCCATTGCGGGCCAGATTCGCCAGCGATTCCAGCGAGAAGAGCAGATGAGTGTGCTCATGGTAGCGGAGCATCTCCGCACAGATGGCGTCGAAGTCCTTCCCAGCCGCCAGCTCGTCCCGCAGGTGCTCGGCCAAAAGCTGCTGCTCCGGGCCGGTGGACAGGCTGTCCAGCACGAAGACCCGCTTGCCGGGGTGCTCCTGCTGGTATTCTTCCGCCGCCAACTGGGCCGCATTGTAGCAGCCGGACAGGGTACCCGTGATGGTGATGGCATACACCTCGTCGGCTCCCTCGAAAGCCTCCAGCCAGTCGCTGACGTTCGGGCAGGAGGTGGAGGTCTTCCCTTTGTAAGTGCGCAGAGTCGTTGCCATGCCCACAGCGTCCAGCGTGCCGTCGTCGCGGTACTCCTCATGGTCGGTGATGATCTTCAGCGGGACACAGGCGAAGTCCACGCCCTCCAGCGCATACAGGTTTGCGGCGGAGTCCACAACGATCTTGGTCTTCATAAGCGATCTCTCCCTTTCAGCGGCCGGATGCGCCGCCACGTCTTCATGGTTGTCGGAGACATGATATCAGTTTTTCAAAAACCTGTCAACTGTTTTTGCAAATTCTTTCAAAAGATTTCACACACCTGTTGACCTCGCTGGAAAAATACGCTATACTATCCGCATGAAAGAAGAATCGAACCGCCGCATTGCGGCCTGTGCCGTGGATTTTGCCCTGCCCCGGTACGAGGAGCTGCCTTCCGTTGGGCTGTATCTCGACCAGACCGTTCAGTTCGTCAACGGGTATTTTCGTTCGTTTCAAGGAGTGGAGCTCACCGCCTCCATGGTGAGCAACTATGTCAAGAAAGGGATCATCAGCCACCCCGTCAAGAAAAAATACACCCGCGAGCAGCTGGCCAGCCTGATCTACATCGTCGTCTCCAAGACCGTCCTCTCGATGGAAAACATCGACACCCTGTTCAAAATGCAGCGGCAGCACTTCTCCGCCGCACAGGCTTACGATTATTTCTGCGACGAGCTGGAGAACTGTCTGCCCTACGTCTTCGGCCTGCGCCACACCATCCGGGACCTTGCCGAAGACGCCGGGGAGGAAAAACTGCTGCTCCGCAGCACCATCATCTCCGCCGCCAACAAGATGTATCTGGACTGTGCCTTCGCCGTCATGCGGCAGGAGGAAGCCCTTTGGCCGGGCATTCTCGCCGACCTCGCCTGAGGACGCCGTGTTCGATGAATAAAAAGAGGCTGCTACACGTTCGACTAAAACGACGTGCAACAGCCTCTTTTACATTATAAAAGCAGACGACCGCTCAGAACAGATCGAGCATGTTGTCCAGATAGACAGCCTCCCGGACGTGGAGCTGGTATTCCGGTTTGGTCAGATAGTGGAGCAGAAACTCCAAGATCAGGGCGCTGCCAAGGCCGCGGCCCTCGATCTTGAACTGCGAAAAGCCCATAGGCAGGTAGCAGTCCCGGATGTCCTCCACGCCGATGAAGCTGGGGCTTGCCATCGCCTTGGAGAAGCGGTAGCCCTCTGCCGCCTTCGGCGCGGCACAGCGGTGATCCGGGCAGAGCTCACCGAGGTTTTTGCGGCTGACATTCTCATAGCACCGTTTCCGGTCGGTGCAGCCGACCCAGCAGCACTCGTTGCAGAGAAACTCCACCTTATCCTTCAGCGTCTGCGGCAGAGCGTCCAACTCCGAAAAGGCTTTGTTTAAGCGGAAATCCGGCACGACATAGCGGAACTCCTCCCGCTGCAATTCCTGCAAAAGCTGGGGAAACTCCGTCAGCACCTTGGTGGTGGAGGAGACGAAGTACAGCGCCGGATAGGTCCGTTTCAGGTAATCCAGCAGCAATTCCGAGTGGACGATGACGCCGCTTTGCACCCCGCCGCCGACCGCGAATCGGACGCAAAGGGCATTGCACTTCGGGTCGGCAAGGTGCTCCTCCCGCAGCAGAGAGTTGCTGAACGTCAGGCGGGCGGAGATGCCATACTCCTGCGTCAAAGCAAGGACCTCGCCGGGGTCGGCGCTGCCGAAGCCGGTGCGTCCCCCGCCCCAGATGCAGTCCGACGGGGCACCGTAGAGCGAACCGATCTCGCACCAATCGTAAAAATACTCCCGATGGGCGCGGAACAACGGCAGAAAGACGCGGTACAGCTCATAGAACTCGAACAGGCCGGGCAAATGATAATACGCCGTGCGCTTCATGGCCGGATCACAGGTACGCGACCGTCTCCGACAGCGGCTTTCTGGAAGCGTGGTTGGGCAAGGGCTTGGTGCCCTCGGCGGCGTAGCCAAGGTCGAGGATCATCAGGATCTCCTCGTTCTCCGGCAGCCCCAGCGCCTCGGCCAGTTTGTCCGGGTCGAAGAAGTTCAGCCAGCAGCTGTCCACCCCCTCGTTGGCGGCGGCCAGCATCAGGTGGGTCGCCACGATGGAGGCATCCTCCACACCGGAGTTCCGCTTCCCGCCGGGGTAGGTAAAGGTATTGTTCCGGTCAAAGGCCACGACCACGCAGGTGGTGGCGCCGTAGCGGCAGGGCGTGGCAGCGTCGATCTTCGCCAGACCCTCTTCAGACTGGATCACATAGATCCGCTGCTCCTGCAGGTTCTTGGCCGTCGGCGCAAGGCGGCCCGCTTCGAGGATGGCGTTCAGCTTCTCGGCGGGAACTTTGCCGGGGCCAAACCCTTTGCAGGAATAACGATCTTTCACAACTTCATGAAATTCCATAGTCTTGACCTCCCTATTCTGGATGGCTTTAGTGTATCACGCCCCGCAGAAAAAGGCCAGAGCTGTTTTGCACAAATCCGGCGGCCCGATTTGCCCTCTGTCTTTCAGAGCCGGTCGTATCTGCCGATCGAATGTTTTAGTGCCCCGCTTTCGTTCCCTTTTGCAGCGTCTCGTGCATCGCCCCCATCAGGATCAGGATCACCAGCAGATAATAGGGAAAAATGGCGATGGTTGTATGGTTTGCGGCCGCGCCGAACAGCGGCGGCATCAGGCAGTTGCCGATGTAGGCGCTTGCCATCTGCACCCCGATGATCGCCTGTGAATTTTCCGCCCCGAAACGGCCCGGCGTCCCATGGATCAGGCTGGGGTAAATGGGTGCGCAGCCGAAGCCGACCAGCAGCAGCCCCGCCAAGGCCGCCGTTTCCCCCAGCGGCAGCAGCAGGAGCACGACCCCCATCGCGATCAAGCCAAGGCCCATCCGAACCATCTGTGCATCGTTCAGCTTCAGGGTCAAAAAGCCGCAGAGGGCCCGGCCCGCAGTGATGCCGAGGAAAAACAGGCTGGCAAAGCTGGCGGCGGTTTCCGGGGAGATGCCCCTGTTCAGCACCAGATAGCTGCTGGCCCACAGACTCGTGGTCTGCTCCAGCGAGCAGTAACAGAAAAATGTTACCAAAACCTCTTTCACGCCGGGGATGCGGAAAATTTGTTTCAGGGTCAGAGCCTTTGCGGGGGCCGCTTCCCGCTCCCCTGCGTCCGCAGTCGTTTTGGCCTTCCAGAGCGGGAGACTCAGAACAATCATGATCGTCAGCACCACCTGCATCCCGCTGATGATACGGTAGCCCATCTGCCACCCGGCGCCTCGCGTCAAAGCAGCCCCCATGATGTACGGCCCGACTGAGGCACCGATACCCCACATGCAGTGGAGCCAGCTCATGTGGCGGCTGGCGAAGTGGAGCGCCACGTAGTTGTTGAGGGCCGTATCCACGCTCCCGGCACCGAGGCCGTAGGGAATGGCCCACAGGCACAAAGCCCAGAACGAATTGCTGGCGGAGAAGCCGAACAGCGCCGCCGCCGTCATGGCCACGCTGATGGCTGTGACGCCGCCCGCACCGAATTTCCGGGTCAGTCGGTCACTTTGCAGGCTGGAGATCACCGTCCCCACCGAGATGATGCAGAAGATCACGCCGGAATAGGAGACCGGGACCCTGAGCCCCTGATAAATGGACGGCCACGCCGCCCCCAGAAGGGAATCCGGCAAACCCAGACTGATAAACGAGACATAGATCACGGCCAGCAACAGTTGGATCATCTTGCACTCCTCCTTTTCATTGATGCAATCATATCACACAAAGGGAGGAATCCATAGGACAGATCCGCTTGCTTTATACAACAAAACCGTCATTTCCACTTCTATCTGCCCCTCCGCCCTGATGCTTCAAGGCGTGATGTGAAAACGAAATCGTGTTTCAGCCGATTTGTTTTCAGCAGCCGATGCACGCAGACACGGTCATCTTTCCTTCCCTGCTTTGACCAGCCGCGATCCCAGACCGGATAAGATTCAGCAAAGATTTCCGTATCCCTCTTGACAGCCTTCCCCTATTCTGTTTTAATGCCTTTGATAAAAGGGAGTAAAGGGCGGTTTTCGTTTTTTCATTCGGGAAACTGCTGCATGGCAGCGTCATCACGGCAGAAATGCCCGATGTCATGTGTTCGCTTGAGACTTTTGTCACAGACAAGGTACTGTGGCAGAGGTTTCTTTTTTCTTGCCGCCGTACCGGAACACAAGGAGGTAAGAAAAAATGAACTTTCTGAACACATTCGCAAGTCTGTTTTCCAACTTTGGGAACCTGACGTGGCAGATGGTGGTAATGTGGGGCATCGGAGCGCTGCTCGTCTACCTCGCCATCGCCAAAAAGATGGAGCCGAGTCTGCTGCTGCCCATGGGCTTCGGTGCCATTCTGGTGAACCTGCCGCTGTCGGGTGCCATCACGCAGGGGGACACCGTAGGCCCCATTTCCGCCTTGTTTGAAGCGGGAATGTCCAACGAGCTGTTCCCCCTGCTGCTTTTCATCGGCATTGGCGCCATGATCGACTTTGGTCCCCTGCTGGAAAAACCGTGGCTCATGCTCTTTGGTGCCGCCGCTCAGTTCGGTATCTTCTTCACCCTGTTTCTGGCGGGCTTCTTCTTCGACCTGAGGGACGCCGCTTCCATTGCCGTGATCGGTGCAGCGGACGGGCCCACTGCCATTTTTGTGGCAAACACCCTCAATTCCCAGTACCTCGGTGCCATCATGGTGGCAGCTTACAGCTACATGGCATTGGTGCCCATCGTGCAGCCGCCGGTCGTCAAGCTGCTGACCACCCGGAAAGAGCGCCTTATCCGAATGCCCTACGAAAAAGGCAATGTCAGCCAGCTGACGAAAATTCTGTTCCCCGTTGTGGTGACCATCATCGCCGGTATGGTGGCTCCTGCCAGTGTGGCTCTGGTGGGCTTCCTGATGTTCGGCAATCTGCTGCGGGAATGCGGCGTGTTGAATGCGCTCAGTGAAACGGCACAGAATGTTCTGGCAAACCTCATCACCCTTGTGCTGGGCCTGACCGTGGCCGGGCAGATGACGGCAGACAAGTTCGTCCGTCCCGACACTCTGCTCATCCTTGCACTGGGTCTGGTGGCTTTCGTCTTTGATACGGCGGGCGGTGTGCTGTTCGCAAAGCTGCTGAATCTGTTCCTGCCGGAAGGCAAAAAGCTGAACCCGATGATCGGCGCGGCCGGCATCTCGGCCTTCCCCATGAGCGGCCGTGTGGTCAATAAGATGGGATTGGAAGAGGATTCTCAGAATTTCCTGCTGATGTACTCCATCAGCGTCAATGTTTCGGGGCAGATCGCATCCGTCATCGCCGGCGGCCTGATCCTGACCCTGATGGCTTAACGGAGGTACGCATATGCTTCATCTTTCTTCGTGGATGACCACGCTGCCCATGATGTTCATCGGCATGGTCGGCATCATTCTCGTCATCGGCGTCATTGTTTTGGCCGTGATGCTGCTGAACCGGTTGACCAGCCGGAAATAATTTATTTCGTCGAAGCAGACGCAAAAAGCCCCCGGAGAGCCTTTTCACAGCTCTCCGGGGGCTTGCATTATACACTGGGCACCGATGTTCCTTACACCGATGCACGGCTGTTATTCAATTTCGATCAGGTTGGGATTCACAGGCAGAGCCTTCTGCTGCTGCGGTGCGGGCAGCGTGATGTGCAGGATGCCATCCTCGAACTTTGCGTGGATGTCCTCCTTCTTCACGGCGTCCCCCACATAGAAGCTGCGGGCGCAGGTGCCGGAGAAGGTCTCGCGGCGCAGGTAGCGGCCATTTTGATCTTTCTCGTCATTGCTGTGGCTGCGGACGGCCTGAATGGTCAGGTAGCCGTCGTTCAGCTCCATCTGAACATCTTCCTTCTTGCAGCCGGGCAGGTCAACGGCAACATCATAGTTGCCATCGGCGGTCTGCTTCACATCGGTCTTCATCATGTTTGCACCGCGCTTGCCGAAGGTTTCACGCTCGTCACGGTTCATCGCACGCTCCAGCGCGCCATCGTTCCAGAACGGGTCAAAGAGATCATCGAACAGGTTTTCATGGAAAATAGTCGGCATAAACATAAATCATTCCTCCAATCCCGGCGTTCGGGTCGGGTCAAAAATCTTTATGTTACCCATTCGGTGGGGCTTTCCGGGGAGCCTTGCGGCTCTCTTCTTTGCCCTTCCTCCTGAGCACGGCCTAGTTATACCACACGCTTTTAGCACTGTCAAGCATAGAGTGCTAAAATTCACAAAAGAATAATACTTTTATAATATTCCATGCAATCTTTTCAACTGCACCTGCCGCACAAAGGACGAAGCCCAGCGTCAGAGATATTTCTGGATGGTTGGCACAAGGATATTCATATTGATTGGCTTTGAAACATGGTCGTTCATCCCGGCATCCAATGCCGCCTGTTTATCTTCGGAAAAAGCATTTGCAGTCATGGCGATGATGGGGATATCCGCTTTGGGGAGATCATCCATCCTCCGTATCTTTTTTGCCGCATCGTAGCCGTTCATCACAGGCATCTGGATGTCCATAAGGATCAGTTGATAGGTTCCATTCGCAGCTTTTTCCAGCATATCCACACATTCCACGCCGTCTTTGGCGCGGTCTACCGCGCAGCCCTCTTCCTGCAGCAGCTCGACGGCGATTTCCGCATTCAGGTCGTTGTCCTCGGCCAGCAAGATTTTTGTACCGGACAGGCTCTTTTGGTCCGAAGAGCCTGTCTCCCGTTTTGCCTGTGTTTCCTCCTGCGATGCAATGCGGCAGGGAATGGTGACGGTAAACGTGGAGCCAACACCGATCTTGCTCTCCACTTCCACGGTGCCGCCCATCAGCCCGACCAGCTTTTTCACGATGCCCATCCCGATGCCGCTTCCTTCCACCTTGCTGACGGTGGAAGTGCGCTCCCGTTCAAAGGGTTCAAAGATATGCTTCTGGAACTCCTGCGACATCCCGATGCCGTTATCAGCAACCGTGATCACCGTATCGCACCAGCCCTCTTTTTTGCCGGGCTTCTGCGTGATATCGCAGTGGATCGTGCCACAGGCACCTGTGTATTTGACTGCATTGCTGACAAGATTCGTGCAGACCTCGGTCAGGTGCGGAATATCCGCATAGACATACGGATGCTGCAGCTGTGCTGTCACCGTAAGCGTCTGCCCCTTGCTGTCTGCCTGATTCTGGAACATTGCAATGCAATTACGGAAATCCTTCTCCACATCCGAAACCGAATATTCGATCTCCGTCTTATCATTCTCGATCCGGGCGAGATCCAGAACATTGTTCAGCAGCATCAGCAGGTTCTGTCCGCACACCTGAATGTTCTCCATGTATTTTTCCAGCTTTGCAGGGTCGTCCAGATGCCGGGAGGCAAGATCTGCATAACCGATAATGGCGTTCATGGGCGTACGGATATCATGAGACATATTGAACAGGAAGGTGGACTTGGCGCGGTTCGCGCTCTCCGCGTTTTTCACAGCGACCTGCAATTTTGCATTCAGCTCCTGCGTATCGTTTGCGGCTTTCTTTGCAGCGGCTTCGGCTTTACGCGCCTTCTGGAGCAGCTTCAGGATCGTGAGCAGAACAACTGCAACCGCAATGCTGCTGACCAGCAGAACCATAAAAAAGTTATCCTTTATAAACTCGCTCAGGGTAACCTTCCGCGCAGAGCTCTGATACATTGCAATAGAACCGGCAAGCAGATTGATCGGCTTTGCCTTGATGGTTTTGTTCAGGATGGACAGCAAGCTGCAGTTTCCGCTCTTGACCGCAAAGCAGGATTTTACAGGGTTCAACAGCGGAACGCTGTAAAAGCCGTATTTCTTACTGTAATTTTCCTCACTGCTGATTCCTGTAACAAAGCAATCTGCCCGTCCGGTTTCCATCAGCTTTGCCGCATCCTCCTGTGTATCACAGTCCACGATCTCCCACTGCGGATAATAAAACGCAAGGTACTTTTTCAGGGAAAGCTTGTTTTGGGGAACGGCAATGCGGTTTGCCTTGCTCTCGTTAAAGTGCTCTTTGTTCGTAACCGCCATCAGGTTTGTGATCCATGTTGTGCTGGTACAGGCGACACGATACTCTTCCGCCAGATTCGGGTTCTGGTCGAAATGGAAGATCATGTCGATCTCGCCCGATTTCAGGGCATCGAGTTCCGCTTCTATGCTGTCATAGCCGACGATCTGGAATTCCAGTTCCTGATTGCCCAGACAATCTGCTGCAAACTGAATATAGTCCGTGATCGCCCCGGTAAGCTTCCCGGTGGCCGGGTCAAAGTTGCTGACGCCGCTATCACTCGTCAGAAAGCCCATCCGGATCGCGCCGTGCTTTCTGAGCCACGCCTTTTCCTCACTCGTAAGGATGGGCGTATAATCCAGCGAGAAATACCGTTTATACAGATCCGCCGTATAAAAAGGATCCGCTTCGTCCAACACGCTCATCGCATAATCCAGTTCTTCCTTGACATCAGGCCGGTCCTTATTGATCGCATAGTAGATGCGGGATTCTCCCACACGGGTCATGGTCGAAATGCCAAGCTCTGCCCAGAAAGCTTCTTCCAGTGAAACAAAGCAGTCGATCTCGTGGTTTGCCAGCTTTTGCTTCACATCCTCGTTGTTGGAGATGTTGACGTGTTCCGTTTTTATGCCGTGTTTTTCCTCCCATTCGGTCAGCATCTCTTCCGGTTCCGTTCCCATCAGAACACCGATCTTTTTGCCGTTCAGCGTTTTGAAGTTGGAGGCGGAGATGTCTGTGCGCGAGAAATCAGCATAGAGGTAATATTTTTCTTCCCCCATCGGCTCGTCCGAAAACAGCATCTCTTCAGCGCGGTCTTCCGTATAGGAAATACCGCCCATGATGTCGATCTCGCCGTTTTTGAGTTTTTCAAAACAGTCTGACCAATCGCAGGTCACATACTCAAACTGCCAGCCTGTATAGCCGGATAGTGTTTCCAGCAATTCGTAGCCGTAGCCTTTTCTTGCACCCCTCTCGTTGACATAGTTGAAGGTGTCCTCAAACGAGCCGACACGGACGACCTTTGCAGGGGCGGTTTCTGCGGCAGCCTTCACAGGGAGCACGGCTGACAGCAACAGCAGCAGACTCAGCATCGCACAGACGCTTTTCCGCATCAGCGTCTGCATGGTTTCGCTCGTTCCAGAGTTTTTCATTTTTCCCAATCTTTCTCCGCCCCAGACGGTCTCATTCCGGTTTCATTTCCATTGCACAGGTTTCAAGAAGTTCATTGCAGCATGATTCATGCCCTGTTGTCAGCAGTTTTTTGAACAGTATATACCAACGTATCTAGTATGTATTGTAACATTCCGACAGAAGCATTTCAAGAGTTTATGTTTGTGAATACTACTTATTATTTATGATCCGTGCTTGTTCGTGCTTGACAAAAAATCCGCCGAGGAGCCTTCCAACTGGGAAAGCACCTCGGCGGGATTCGTCTAGTGGGTCTGGGTTTTCTCGGTGGTGTTCTTTTCCTCCGCAAAAAATCGTTCTACGTTTTTCTGTGCCCGAACCAGTTTCTGCAAGGATCATACCACCTTTCCCGCCAAAGCGGTATCGGTCTGCCCGGTGTATTCAATCCAGAATTTTACCGTCAATGGAGATGGTTACCACCTGCCACGGAATGAACTTTTCGCTGGTCTGCAGTGCCTTTTTCGCTGCCATCTCCAAGCCGCCGCAGCAGGGCACCTCCATGCGGAGGATGGTCACGCTCTGGATGTCGTTGCTGCGCAGGATCTCGGTGAGCTTTTCGCTGTAATCCACAGCATCCAGCTTCGGGCAGCCGATGAGGGTCACCTTGCCGCGCATAAACTCCTGATGGAAATTGGCGTAGGCGTATGCCGTGCAGTCCGCTGCGATCAGGAGCTTTGCACCCTCAAAGTAGGGCGCGTGGATGGGTGCCAGCTTGATCTGCACCGGCCAGTTGCGGAGCCGGGAGACCGGCTGTACGGGAGCAGAAGCCACACTTTCGGCGGCGGTCTCCGGCTGTTCCAGCATCCGCATCCGGGAGCCGGGGCAGCCACCCTCGTGGAGATGCTTCATCTTCTCCTGCAATTCCTTTTTCTTTTTGTTCTCCTGCACCGCCGCCTCGTCGTAGGCGGGGGCTTCCCGCTCCTCAAAGGTGATAGCACCAGTGGGGCAGCCCGGCAGACAGTCGCCAAAGCCATCGCAGAAATTTTCCCGCACCAGCTTTGCCTTGCCGTTGATGATGTCGATGGCTCCCTCGTGGCAAGCGGTTGCGCACAAGCCGCAGCCGTTGCATTTATCTTCGTCAATATGGATAATCTTCCGAATCATATCGATACTCTCCTGTTGTGGGTGTTTTTGCATTTGCAGCTTTATTATAGTATACTAAAGGCAACTTGTATGTTTGAATTCCAACAAGGAGGGCTTTTATGCAAAAATATCTTCCTGTTCTGCGGAACTGCCCCTTCTTTACCGGGCTTACCGACGATGAAATTTTGTCCATCCTGCACTGCGTCAGTGCAGCGAAAATCACCCGGCCCCGGGGCTCCTACATTTTCCGTGCCGGAGATTCCACGGAGGTCATGGGGCTTATGTTGTCCGGTTCCACCCTTGTGATTCAGGAGGATCTCTGGGGACACCGCAACATCCTGTCCAAGTGCAATACCGGAGACTTTTTCGGCGAACCTTACGCCGCCACTCCCGGTGCCATCCTGAACATCAGCGTGGTGGCAGAGGAGGATTGCGAAATTCTGCTGCTGAACGTCACGCGGCTGCTCACCTCCTGCCCCACCGTCTGCGACCATCACCAGAAACTCATCCGCAATCTGGTCAGCGTTCTGGCAAATAAAATACTGCTTTTTAACGATAAGATCACCCATGTCAGCAAACGGACCACCCGCGAAAAGCTGCTGTCCTACCTGTCCGCTGAGTCCATCCGGCAGTCCTCCCTCTCCTTTGACATTCCCTTTGACCGTCAGCAGTTGGCGGATTTTCTCTGCGTGGAACGCGCCGCCATGTCGGTGGAGCTTTCCAAGCTGCAAAAGGAAGGGCTGTTGGTCACCAAGCGGAATCATTTTCAGTTGTTGACCCACTGACAGCTTGGCACGCTGCCTGTAAGCACCGGTTTCTTTGCGGAAACCGGTGCTTTTTGCAGTTGCACTTTTTCCGGGAGATCATTATACTTATAAAAAAGACCGGGTGCTGCAAGGACAGGAGGGAAAGCGTATGGCACGGAACAAAACCGCGCAGGGTGGTATATCCCTGCGCCGCAAGGTCACGGCATGGCTTGCCGCGATTTTGCTGGTCACCATGCTTTCCACTGGCATTGCTACCATGGCAGGTCAGTGGACGGTACGCTCCTTTGATATGCTGCTGGCCGACAACGCCGTCTGCTACACGGTGCAGAACGCCCTCAAGGACGAAGCACAGGCCTTTGCACGCTATGTGCGCCAGCCTACTTCTGAAACCGAACAGGCCTATACCGCCGCCTGTACCGCTTCCGAGCAGAGCCTTGCGGCCCTGCCCTTCGATTACGTCCGCATCGGTGAAGAGCGCTATGCCCGTACATGGAACCTTTTGCAGGGGTATGCGGGCTATCGGCAGGAGCGGGATGCCTTTTTGCAGCTTTCCCCCTCGGCAGATACCTACATTGAACGGATGTATCATGTGATGGCGCTGCAAGACTACCTTGCTGAGTATGCGCTGCGGCTGACACAGGCCACGCTGGAGCAGGAAAACACCCTTTACAGCAGCACAGCGACCCGCATCCGGCATTTGCCGTGGCTGTATCTGGGGCTGTTCCTGACGGCGGCTGTACTGATGCTGCTGCTCATTCGGGTGCTGAGCCGCGCGGTGGTGCGTCCGCTGCTGCGGTTGGCACAGGCCTCCCGCAGCATTGCCGAGGGGGATCTTTCAAGCCCGGATCTTCCGGTGAAAAGCAACGACGAAGTGGGGCGGCTGACGGGAACCTTTAACCAGATGAAGCACGCCATGGCGCAGCAACTGACCACGCAGCAGGCCTTGCACCGGGAAGAGGTGCGGAACCTTGCACTGGAAAAAGATCTGGAGCACACTCGGCTGGAGGTGCTGAAAAGTCAGGTGAATCCGCATTTTTTGTTCAACACCCTGAACATGATCTCCTGCATGGCGCGGCTGGAGGATGCTTCCACCACCGACCAGATGATCGTGCATCTGGGCAATTTGTTCCGGCACAATCTGCGCACTAAGCGCCAGCAGATCACGCTGGAAGAGGAACTGGACGGGCTGGAGGATTACATTTATTTGCAGCAAATGCGGTTCGATGGACGCATTACCGTAGAAAAAAGCATCCGGCTGCAGCCTGCGGCGGTTTTGGTGCCGTCCTTTATGCTGCAGCCGGTGGTGGAAAATGCTTACTCGCACGGGCTCAAGTCCCGCGAGGAAGGCGGACGCATCCTGCTGCGGGCATGGATGCAGGACAAGGTGCTGGTGCTCACGGTCGAGGACAACGGCAAGGGAATGAGCAAAGAGGAACTGGACGCCGTGCAGACAAAAATTGCCCAGAGCGAGCAGACCGGACGCAGCATTGGTCTTGGAAACATTTCCCGCCGTATCGGGATGCTGTATCCGGGCGGAAAAATGCAGATATACAGCCGCGCAGATTGCGGTACTGTGGTGCGGTTTGAGCTCCCGCAGACGCAGCAGCCGGAAGAAAAGGAGGAGACGCTTTCGTGAAATGCAAATTGCTGGTGGCAGAGGATGAATTGATCGAGCGCAAGGTGCTGTGCCGGACTTTGCAGAAGTATCTGGGAGATCTGATCTGCCTGTATGAAGCCAAAAACGGCAGAGAGGCTCTGGAAATTTTTGCCCGCGAAGCGCCGCAGGTGGCTGTGCTGGACATTGAAATGCCGGGTCTCACCGGGCTGGAGGTGGCGCGCAAGATCCGCGAAACCGACAGAAATTGCGCCATCCTGTTCCTGACCGGCTTTGATAAGTTCGACTATGCACGGCAAGCAATCTCTGTACGGGCGATGGACTATCTGCTCAAGCCTTACAACGAGCAGGAACTGGTATTCGCGGTGGAGGATGCCATCCGGCAGGTATCGGTGCCGCTGCCTGCCCGCCCGGCACAGCCCCCCGCGCCTGAACAGCCTGTCCGCCGGGAAGAGGACGAAGATATGCGTACCGCCATCATCCGTGCCGAGATCAGCCGCTTTATCGACGCCCACTATAGGGAGGATATCTCCATGCAGGATGCCGCCGCTGCGCTGCGCTACTCGGACGCCTACTTCTGCAAGCTGTTCAAGCAGTGCTTTAAGGTAAACTTTTCGGCCTACCTGAACGAATACCGGGTGAACAAGGCGCGCCAGCTGATTTTGGACCCGCGCCTGAGCCTGAAGGATATCGGCGCTGCTGTGGGGTACAGCGATGCCAACTATTTTACAAGGGTGTTCAAGCGCCTGACCGGCCAGACCCCTTCGGAATACCGCGTAGCCGCAGCGGAAAAAGCGGCACAAGGATAAATCGGATTCAAAAGAAGCACCCGTTCTTTCCTGCCTGTGGACAGGAGAGGAACGGGAGCTTTTTTGTTTTTGCCAGTTTTTTTCGTCCAAAAAACACAAAAATTGTACTTGGATACAACAAAGACAAAATCGTACTGCGTTTCACAAAATAATCCGGTTTCGCAAAAATGAACGAGTTGTTAAAATATAATCATAGAAAAAACGCGAAAAGAGAGGATGCCATTCATGAAGAGAAGAACGTTTCTGTCGCTGATGGGCGCAGCGGCACTGACCAGCAGCATGATGCTTACCGGCTGCGGTGCCGGCTCCGGTGACGACCGCAAGATCGTGCGCATCGGCCATGTGCAGTCCCAGACCCACCCGGATCATCTGGGACTGGAAGCCTTTGCCAACTACATCAACGAGAAGCTGGGCGACAAGTACCGCGTGGAGGTGTACCCCAGCGAGTTGCTGGGCTCCCAGACCGAAATGGTGCAGCTGACCCAGACCGGTGCCATCGACTTTGTGGTGGCGTCCACTGCCATCATGGAGACCTTCAGTGCCAAATACCAAATCTTCAACCTGCCTTACCTGTTCTCCAGCGTAGAAGCCTACCACGAGGCCATGGACGACCCCGAGGTGACGGACCCCATTTTCAAGACCACTTCCAAGGCCGGTCTGGAAACGGTGGCATGGCTGGATGCCGGCACCCGCAACTTCTACACCATCAAGACCCCCATCAACCAGCCCTCCGACCTGAAGGGTCTGAAGATCCGCGTGCAGCAGTCGCCCACCAACGTGGAAATGATGCGTCTGCTGGGCGGCACCGCTACGCCCATGGGCTTCGGCGATGTGTACACCGCGTTGCAGGCCGGTATTCTGGATGGTGCCGAGAACAACGAGTTGGCACTGACCGATAACGGTCACGGCGATATCTGCAAGTATTACTCCTACGATATGCACCAGATGGTGCCGGATCTGCTGGTGGCAAACTACGCCTTCCTGAACGAACTCAGCGACGAGGAGCGCGCGATCTTTGAAGAGGGCTTCCAGATCGTGAAGCGCACCGAGCAGGATGCTTGGGAGGATGCTGTGGCTGAGGCGAAAGATAAGGCCGAGAATGAGCAGCACGTCAACTTTATTTACCCGGACACTGCACCGTTTCAGGAGGCTATGGCCCCCCTGCACGATTCCGTGCTGGCAGCAAACCCGGAACTGCAGCCCATTTATGACCTGATCCAGCAGCACAACGCTGCCCATACTGCGGACTGAGGAGGAGCATCATGGAAAAACTGAGAAATACCCTGAACAAGGTGCTCAACCTGCTGGCAGGTCTGAGCATGACGGTCATGGTGGTGCTGACCACCTATCAGGTCATCGTGCGTTACATCTTCAATTCTCCCTCCACATGGTCGGAGGAACTGGTGGGTTATCTGTTCGGCTGGAGCACCATGCTGGGTGCCACCATCGTCTCCGGCGAGCGCGGCCACATGAACATTCCCGTGCTGGTGGACCGGTTCAACCCCACCATGCGCAAGGCGTTCCACATCTTTGCCGAGGTCATTGCCTTCATCTTCTCTGCGACCATTCTGGTGTTCGGCGGTTTTCAGGTGTCCCAGCTGGCTATGGGACAGCAGACCTCCTCGCTGGGCGTTGCCGTGGGCGTGTTCTACTGGGTCATGCCCATCTGCGGCGTGATCATTCTGGTGTATTCCGTGCTGAACATTATCGGCATTGCCAACGGCTCCATCTGTCTGGATACCGCGGAGGATGCAGACTTTGCAAAGGTGGAAGCCGAAATGGCTGCCGATGCCGACAAGGAAAATAAGGAGGACTAAGCTGTGGCAATTCAAGCGTTACTCGTAATTCTGGCAGTGCTGCTGGTGCTGCTGTTCCTCGGCGTGCCCATCTCGTACGCCATTGCAGTCTCTTCCCTGACTGCCATTCTTTCTTCCATTGACCTGAACGTGGCCGTGCTGACCGCTGCCCAGCGCACCTTTGTGGGCATGAGCAAGTTCAGCCTGACCGCCATCCCGTTCTTTATTCTGGCCGGCAACATCATGAATCAGGGCGGCATCGCCAAGCGTCTGGTGGATTTCGTCATGGCCATTCTGGGCAAGATGCCCGGCGCACTGCTGGTGACCAACATCGGCACCAACGCCCTGTTCGGCGCCATCTCCGGCTCTGCTTCCGCTGCGGCTGCTGCTGTTGGCTCCATGATCCGCGACGGTGCCGAGGAGCAGGGCTACGACCCCGCCGTGACCGCTGCCACCAACGCCGCTTCCTCCTGCTCCGGCCTGCTGATCCCGCCGTCCAACGCCTTGATCACCTACTCGCTGGCGTCCGGCGGCACCTCTGTGGCTGCGCTGTTCATGGCTGGTTACATCCCCGGCATCATCTGGGCGCTGTGCTGCTGCGTGGTGGGCGTGCTGCTGGCGGTCAAGCTGGGCTATAAAGGCACCCCCGGCAAGTTTGACTGGAAAAATCTCGGCATCTGCACCCTGCGCGCCCTGCCTTCGCTGTCCCTGATCATCGTGGTCATCGGCGGTATCATCGGCGGTGTGTTCTCTGCCACCGAAGGCTCTGCCATTGCCGTTGTCTATGCGCTGATCCTTGCTTTCTGCTACCGCTCCATCAACCTGAAGAGCCTGTGGAAGATCATCGTGGACTCTGCCAAGATGTCCGGCATGGTGGTGTTCCTTGTGGGTGTTTCCAACATTCTGGGCTGGGTCATGGCCTTTTTGCAGATCCCGGATGCGGTTGCAGCAGCCCTGCTGAGCCTGACCAGCAATAAGTATATCATCCTGCTCATCATGAACGTGATCCTGCTGGTGTCCGGCACCTTTATGGATGTGACCCCGGCCATCCTCATCTTCACCCCGCTGTTCCTGCCCATCTGCCAGAGCTTTGGCATGAGCACCATCCAGTTCGGTCTGATCCTCGTGTATAACCTGTGCATCGGCAACATCACCCCGCCTGTGGGCAACGCCCTGTTTGTTGGCATCAAGGTGGGCCGTACCTCGCTTTCCAAGGTCATGCCGTACATGCTTATGTACTATGTGGCCATCATCGGCGGCCTGCTGCTGGTCACCTTTATCCCGGCGGTGTCTACCGCACTGCCGCAGGCAATGGGTCTGATGTAACTGAAACATTCCTTTCTTCTCCTGAAAAGGCGGTACCTGCTTTACGGCGGGCACCGCCTTTTTCTGTCTCTTGCACAAAGGCAGCCTTGTGCGTTATACTATCTGCAAAGGGAGGGAGGGCACCATGCGCAGACGGACTTTTTTAGCCGGGCTGGGCTTTGCAGCCTTGCAGCTGGTAGGCTGTGCCGCAAAGCCGCAGACTACACCGGACTATGTGCTGACCTATGCCGACAACCAGCCCGCCGGATACCCCACCACGCAGGGCGCACAGTATTTTGCGGACCTTGTGCAGCAGCAGACCGGGGGCAAGGTGGTCATTCAGGTCAAAGCGAACGGCGAGTACGGCTCAGAGCAGCAAGTGTGGGAGCAGCTTGCCATTGGCGGCGTAGATTTTGCCCGTGTGTCGCTGTCAGTGGCCACCGACGATCTGCCCCGGCTCAACGTACTGCTGCTGCCGTATCTCTACCGGGATGCCGACCATATGTGGCGTGTGCTGGATGGCAGCATCGGGGCAGAGTTTTTGCAGGACTTTACCGCACAGGGGCGCGTGGGCCTGAGTTGGTACGACGCGGGTGCCCGCTCGTTCTATGCCCGTCAGCCGGTGCGCAGCCTGAACGATCTGCAGGGCAAGACCATCCGCGTGCAGGATTCGCAGATCGTGATCGGCATGATCCGCCTACTGGGTGCAGTGCCGGAGACCACGGCGTACAGCGACGTCTACTCGGCGCTTGAGACCGGGCAGATCGATGCCGCCGAAAACAACTGGCCGGCCTACTATTCCATGGAGCACTACAAGGTGGCGCGGTACTATATGGCCGATGAGCACAGCCGCGTACCGGAGGTGCAGCTGGCATCCGGCCGCACATGGGATGCACTGCCGGAGGAATACCGGCAGATCCTGCAAGCGTGCGCCCGGGCATCAGCGCAGTACGAGCGCCAGCTCTGGGCACAGGAGGAAACCGCCGCCCGAAAAGCGGCATTGGCTGGCGGGTGCCGGGAACTGCCGCTGCCCGAAGAAGAAATGCAGAGTTTCCGGCAACTGGTGCAGCCGCTATACCGGAAATACTGTGCCGACTATCTGCCGCTGGTGGAAGAGATACAGGCAGAGTGACAACAGAGAAAGGGACGAGTCAAAAAAGGCTCACAGCTTTGAGGTTATGCTGCATGGAAAGACGCTGCCTGTGCAATGTTACAAGAGATGATCTTGCAGAACCGCAATCATCCCAGCATCATCCTGTGGGGCGTGCGATACCATCGGCGAGCTGCTGGAAACGCAGGAGCACTTTTCCTCCACGTCCCCACTCCGTGGAACAGCAAACAAGCCAGACCCGCCGGTCTGGCTTGTTTGCAATATCAAAATAAATGTTTCCGCTGAATATACCCAAGGTGCAGCGGAGGACCTTCTGAATCAAAAACTCTCCCTTAGCTCACATATCCATCGGTCACGCTGATGATGTTGGCATTGCCTTCCAGACTTTCATACACGTTCACGACGGCATAGTGCATCTCAGCACCCGGATAAACTGTGGTTGCTTCGCATAGGATGCGGTAGTTCGTGCCTGCCACGGTCTGGGTGATATTGTCAATATCAGTTGACAGATAAAACTCAAAGAGTAACCACATCATGCAGCCATTGTCTGAGCAGCATAGAATCTATTGCGTTTCACCATGGGTGGTAAGCCACCATTGGCGGAGCAAATGCGGCGATTGTTCCAATAGCTCATAAAGTATCTCCAGACCAGCGATTTCAGCTGCTCCACGGTCAACTGTTCCGGGTCGTAGCGGTCGTATAGTAATTCTGTCTTCATTCTGGCCCACATACTTTCGCAGCGAGCATTGTCATGGCAGCAACCGCCTGCACGATTCATGTTTTGCCGCGTGTGATTGCTCTGCGGTACAAATCGCTTGTATACTGAGCACCGCGGTCAGAATGAACAATTGCACCGTGCAAAGCTGGATAAGAAGCCATTGCGTTGTCCAATGTCTGAACGCACAGCTCCGCCTTCATGTTTGTGCTCATAGCAATCCCCAAAACACTCCGATCGCATTTTTTCTGTTTTCTCTTGACGATGCCCCACCAATGGAGTAGGATGGTGCTGCAAAAACGAATTGCAAAAGAGGAGATCCAAATGCAAATCAGCCTTTTATTGATGCAGCAGATCGCGCAGCTATTTCTGATTCTGCTGATGGGATATGCCGTTGTAAAAACCGGCTTGTTGAAGGCATCGGACAGTAAGGTGCTGTCTGTGGTCTTCGTCTATCTGGTCATGCCCTGTGTCGTTCTGAACGCCTTTCAGATCAAGGATACTCCGGAGATCCGCACTGGGCTGCTTTATTCCATGGGCATCGCCGTTGGAATGCATGTTGTATTTCTGCTTCTGAATGCGCTGTTCCGCAAAGCTTTCAAGCTGGACGCTGTGGAGCAGGTCAATATCGTTTACAGCAATGCCGCCGCGCTGGTCATTCCCATCGTGCAGGCCCTGCTGGGGGAGGAATACGTTGTCTACTCCTGCGCCTTTGTCATTGTACAGCTGGTGCTGCTCTGGACCCATGCCAGTGTCTGCCTGCAGGGGTCTGCCCGGCTGGAATGGCGCAAGCTCCTTACCAATGTCAACCTGATCGCCATTGCAGCCGGTGCTCTGCTGTACCTGCTGCACATCTCGCTGCCCGCCCCGATCACCAGCACACTGAGCAGTGTCGGCAATATGATCGGCCCCATGGGAATGCTGCTGGCAGGCATGGCCATTGCGGAAGTGCCCCTGAAAAAGGTTTTCTGCACCCCGCGCAACTATCTGCCGGTATTTCTGCGTCTTCTGGGTGTTCCGCTGGTCATCGTTCTGCTGCTTTGGGCAGTTCACGCATCCCTTTGGATCCCGGACGGTAAGTCCATCCTGATGACAGTCTACCTTTCTGCCATTACCCCCGCCTGTGCAACAGTCACCTCCATGGCACAGCTCTATGACCGGGATGCTTCTCATTCCAGTGCGATCTATGTCCTGAGCACGCTGCTTTCCATCCTGACCATGCCGCTGATGATCGGGTCATTTGAGCTGCTGCTCTGAAATACGAAAAAAGGCCGTCCGGCACCGTAGCAGGGCAGCCTTTACAACTACAAGGATGTGTCTCTATGAAACTCAAACAATTCATTCAACAGGAAACGGTCCTCACCGCAGCCGCTGTGCTGGCCGTTGTCTCCGCCTTCTTTGTTCCGCCGGATGCCCAGTATCTCGGCTACATCGACCTGCGCACGCTGGCGATCCTGTTTTCCCTGATGACGGTCATGGCCGGGTTGCGGCGGCAGGGCTTTTTTGATGGACGGGGCCGGGCATTGCTGTCCCGTACCCACAGCACCTTTCAGCTGACGCTGGTACTGGTCGGGCTGTGCTTTTTCGGAAGCATGTTCATCACCAACGATGTTTCCCTGCTGACCTTCGTTCCCTTTACGTTCGTAGTCCTGAGCCGTCTGGGAGCGGATGTCCGCCGCTTCCTTCTGGTCCCGGTGGTCTGTATGCAGACCATTGCGGCAAACCTTGGCAGTATGCTGACCCCTATCGGCAACCCGCAGAACCTCTATCTTTACGGAAAAAGCGGCATGAGCATCGGGGGATTTGTGCTTCTTATGCTGCCCTACACACTGGTCTCTCTGCTCCTGCTGCTGGCTTGGGCAGCAATGGTCTGCCGGAAAGCCTCTGCCGCCCTTTCCGTGGACGAGCTTGTTTCTTCCTCTGCGTCTCAGGGGGATCAGAAGATCATCCTGCTCTATCTGATTCTGTTTGCCGTTTGCCTGCTGTCCGTGATTCGGGTGCTGCCCTATGGCATTGCCTTTGCCGCTGTGCTCGTCTGCGCCCTTTTTGCAGACCCGCACACCTTACGGGCAGTGGACTATTCCCTGCTTTTGACCTTTGTGGCTTTTTTCATCTTCATTGGCAATCTGGGGCGCATTCCGGCCTTTTCCGGCTGGCTGCAGGAGTTTCTGACCGGCCGGGAAGTGCTGGTGGCAGTTCTTGCTTCGCAGGTCACCAGCAATGTTCCCGCCGCCCTGCTTCTGTCCGGGTTCACGGCAGAGACACAAGCCCTCATCATCGGCACCAATCTAGGAGGTCTTGGCACTCTGATTGCATCCATGGCCAGTCTTATTTCCTACCGGCAGATCGCACGGGAGCTGCCACAGGGGAAGAAGCAGTATTTTGGGCTGTTCACCCTATCCAACCTGATCTTCCTTGCGATCCTGCTGGGCGTGTGGTATTTGCTCCGCTGAATGCGGCATCAGGCAGCCCTATGAACGTCTTTTTTCCTGCTGCCCGGCAAACGACACCCACTTCGCACTGAGGTTTATGAAGTAAAAAGGGAGTTCTGTCACGGACGAAGGTCCGGGCAGAACTCCCTTTTGCATTTATCTTATGATTTCTTAGAGCCTATACACCGGCATCTTTCATCTTGTTCCCAGTAATCCCATCCATTATAATAGAGATGGAAAGAAGGTGCCAACATGAAACATCGCATTGTGACGGCTGCGCAGATGAAGGAAATTGAACGAGCCGGGGATGCCCACGGTCTGCCCTATCTGCAAATGATGGAAAACGCCGGACTGGCGGCTTACGCTGAACTGCAAAAGCAGTTCCCGCATCCCGGCAGGCTGCTGGTGGTCTGCGGAAAGGGCAACAACGGCGGCGATGGGTTCGTGATCGCCCGTGCCGCCGCAAAAGACGGCTGGAGCGTGACCGTTTTTCTGGCCGAGGGCGAGCCAAAAACCGCTGACGCCATCCGCAATTTTGAGCGTCTACACTCCCTGCCGGTGCACATCTGCGCCGACTGTTCCGTACTGGAAAACCAGCACTTTGATGCTGCTGTGGATGCCCTCTACGGCACCGGGTTCCATGGTGAATTGCGGCCTTCCGGCCTTGCCGTCTGCGGGCTGCTACGCTATCTGCACAATGACGGTGCCTTTGTGCTGGCCGTAGACCTGCCCAGCGGCATCAACACGGATACCGGCGAGGTTGCCGAGGGTGCTGCTCATGCGGATCTGACCGTAACCTTCGACAGCTATAAGCCTTTGCATATGGCAGAATCTTCTGCGCCCCTGTGCGGAAAAATCGTCTGCGCCGACATTGGCATCCGGGATGAATGGCACCCGGAGTTTTGACGAGGGCTTGCCGCTGCGGAAAAGCACCTGCACGCAAAAGACCCCGGCGGCTTTCAAGGCACGCCGGGGTTCTTTTTGTCATTCTGCTGCAAAATGTCTGCACTTTCTCGGCAGAACGCAGAAAATGTGGAAACCGCTTGATTTGGCTCGGTTTCCGCACTAGAATGGAAACCAGAAAATCAAGTACAGTTTCCACAAGGAGGACGCTCATGCAGGAAAAGCTCGATGCGCTGGTGCGCACACAGGCGATGCAGTTATTCCGTCAACAGGGGCTGCATTTCACCATGCAACAGGTGGCAGAGCCGCTGCACATCAGCAAAAAGACCATCTACACCGTTTATTCCTCCAAGGAGGCGCTTCTGCTGGACATGGTAGACCATGCCTTTGCGGAGATCCACCACTGCAAGCAGAAAATTCTGGCGGGCAGCGGTACTTTGCAGGAGAAGCTGCGGGCGGTCATCATTGCCATGCCGACAGAATACGCCGCGCTGGACCTGCGGCAGATGAAGGAACTGGACGAGAAATACCCGGTGGTGGCGGCGCGGGTGCGCAGTCAATTGGAAAACGGGTGGGAACCCACCATGGCGCTGCTGGAACAGGCTGTGGCAGAGGGGGTCATGCGTCCGGTGTCCCTGCCGGTGCTGCGGCAGATGATCACCGCATCCATCGAGAGCTTTCTGGCAGACCGCAGTCTGGCAGAAAGCGGGGTGCAGTATGTGGCTGTACTGGAGGAAATGATCTCGATCTTACTGGAAGGAGTGCTGCCGCGATGAAACACAGTTTTTGCGAGGATTGGGAGTTTACACGACACTGGACGGAAGCCTTTGGCAAGGGGCTGCCGGTACCAAAACAGCAAGCCGTCCGCTTGCCCCATACCTGCCGGGAGGTGCCGCTGCACTATGCCTCCCCTGCCGATTACGAGATGGTCTGCGGCTACCGCAAACGGTTCCGGGTGCCGCCGGTACAGGCTGCGCCCCGGCTGTTTGTCCGCTTTGACGGAGCCGCCCATCAGGCGGTGGTGCGGGTCAACGGCAGGGTTGCCGGGCAGCACCGGGGCGGTTATACCGGCTTTGCGGTGGAGATCACAGACCTTGTGGACCGGGAGGGTGAAAACCTGCTGACCGTGCAATTGGATACCCGTGAAGACCCGGCCATTCCACCCTTTGGCTTTGTCATCGACTACCTGACCTACGGCGGGCTGTACCGGGAGGTTTGGCTGGAAGCTACGGCAGAAAGCCGTCTGACCGATCTGTTCGTCTACACGCCCACCCTGCATGATGCCGTGGTGCAGTGGACGGCAGAGCTTACACCCGCAGCCGTGGCGGTCCGCATCCGGCTGGAGACCGCAGACGGCACCCTGCTGGCCCAGCAGACCGCACCGGCGGCAGAAACCGGGAAGATGCAGCTTTCCGTCCCGGACGCACAGCCGTGGGATACCGAACACCCGGTTTTGCATCATGCCGTGGCAGAGCTTTTGAACGCAGCCGGACAACCCATCGACCGCAAACAGGTGGCGTTTGGCTTCCGCACCGCAGAGTTCCGGGCGGATGGCTTTTACCTCAACGGAAAAAAGACCTTCCTGCGGGGTCTGAACCGACACCAGAGCTACCCTTACATCGGCTACGCCGCTCCGGAAAGCCTACAGCGGGAGGATGCCCGCATTTTGCAGGAGGAGCTGCACTGCACCGCCGTGCGCACCAGCCACTACCCCCAAAGCCAGTATTTTCTGGACGAGTGCGACCGCCGGGGTCTGCTGGTGTTCATCGAGCTGCCGGGCTGGCAGCACATCGGGGACGACAACTGGAAGGACGCCGCCTGTGAAATGCTGCGGGAGATGCTCCTGCAAAACCGCAGCCATCCCAGCATCATCCTGTGGGGCGTGCGCATCAACGAGAGCGTGGACGACGATGCCTTCTACACCCGCACCAATCAAATTGCCCACCAGCTGGACCCCAGCCGCGCCACCTCCGGTGTGCGGTATCTGGAAAAAAGCCATCTGCTGGAGGATGTCTATGCCTATAACGATTTTTCCCACAACGGCGTAACGCCCGGCGCAAAGCCCAAAAAGGACGTGACCCCGGATATGGGCAAGGCGCTGCTCATCTCGGAGTGCAACGGCCACATGTACCCCACCAAGGCCTTTGACGACGGCCCGCACCGGCAGGAGCACGCCTTACGGCACGTCCGGGTGCAGAACGCCGCCTATGCCAGCGGAGAGCACGCCGGGTGCTTCGGCTGGTGTATGTTCGACTACCAGACCCACAAGGACTTTGGCTCCGGGGATCGCATCTGCTACCACGGGGTGCTGGACAGCTTCCGCAACCCCAAATTGGCGGCAGCGGTCTATGCCAGTCAGGGCGATACTGACCCGGTGCTGGCGGTCAGCTCCTCCATGGACATCGGCGATAACCCCGCCGGGCAGCTGGGCACGGCCTATGTTTTCAGCAATGCCCAGCAGGTAAGGCTTTACAAAAACGATGTGTTCGTCACCGCCCTGCACCGCAGCGAATGGACGGCGCTGCCCCACCCGCCCTTTGTGATGGACGATCCCATCGGCGAGCTGCTGGAAACGCAGGAGCACTTTTCCCCCGCCAAGGCAGCCGCTGTGCGGGACTGTCTGCTGGCTGCCGGGAAATACGGCTTGGCGGGACTGCCGCTGGCCTACAAGGTCAAATTCGGCTGGTGTATGCTGCACTACAAAATGAGCTTTGAAGATGGCGTGGCGCTTTACGGCAAATATGTGGGCAACTGGGGCGGCGAAGCTACCCGATGGCGGTTCGATGCCGTGCAGGACGGCAACGTGGTGCGCAGCGTGACCCTTTGCCCCAGTGCAAAGCTGCACTTGGAAGTCAAGGTCAGCCGGACGGCTCTTCGGGAAAAAGATACTTACGATATGGCGGCTGTCCGGGTGCGCATTCTGGACGAGAATGGCACCCCTGCCCCCTACGCACAGTTCCCGGTGCAGTTTGCGGTGGAGGGCAGCGCCGCCCTTGTGGGTCCACAGACCGCCGTTGCCGAGGGCGGCATGACCGGAACCTATCTGCGCACCGTGGGCACTGCCGGAGAAGCCCTGCTCACCGTTTCTGCACCGCAGACCCAGCCCGTTGTGCTGCGGTTTACCATTGAAAAGGAGGACGCTGTATGGAACTGACCCTGAAACAGAAAACCGCATTTGGTATTGGTGCCGTGGGCAAGGATATGGTATATGCCCTGTCGGCTTCTTACGTCATGTATTATTATCAGGATGTGCTGGGGCTTTCGGCCAGCTTTGTGGGCGTCGTGCTCATGGCTGCCCGGTTCTTTGATGCCTTCAACGACCCCTTTATGGGGGTTCTGGTGGCAAAGACCCGCACCCGCTGGGGACGTTTCCGTCCGTGGATCTTTTCCGGCACGCTGCTCAATGCACTGGTACTCTACGCCCTGTTTGCCGCCCCGGTGCTGGACGAAGCGGCGTTGATGGTCTATTTCAGCGTGATGTACATTCTGTGGGGCGTCACCTACACCATGATGGATATTCCGTACTGGTCCATGATCCCCGCCGTGACCCGCACCCCAAAAGACCGGGAGAACCTTTCCATGGTGGGGCGTACCTGTGCAGGCGTTGGTTCGGCTCTTATCGCCATGTTCACCATGCTGCTGGTGGGAGTCCTTGGCGGCGACAGCGAGCGCGCTGGCTTCCGCTGGGTGGCATTGATCGTAGCAGTAATTTTTGCAGTGACAGAGCTGGTGTGCTGCATTTCCATGAAAGAAACCACCCCCAGTGAGATGAAGACCGCCACCGTAAAGGAGATGTTCTCCGCCCTGTTCCGCAACGATCAGGCTATGGTAGTGGTAGGCAGCATCGTGCTGATCAACTCGGCGCTGTACCTTACCTCCAACTTCATCATCTATTTTTTCAAATACGACCTTGGCGGTGCAGGCTGGAAAGCCACCTACACCCTGTTTTCCACCGTGGGCGGTGCGGCGCAGATCCTTGGCATGATGGTGCTTTACCCCTTGCTGCGCAAAAAGTTCAGCAGTACGCAGGTATTTTACCTGAGCCTTTTGCTGGCGCTGTGCGGCTACGGCACGCTGCTGGTGTTCTGCCTGACCGGCCTTTCCCACAGCCTTGCCCTGCTGTGCATTCCGGGCGTGGTGGTGTTCGCCTGCAACGGGATGCTGAGCGTGCTGACCACCCTGTTCCTTTCCAACAGCGTGGATTACGGTCAGCTCAAGACCGGACGCCGGGAGGAGAGCGTTATCTTTTCCATGCAAACCTTTGTGGTCAAGGCTGCCTCCGGTGTGGCGGTATTCCTGACCGGCATCGGGCTGGACCTCATCGGTCTTGTGGGCAACACGGAGGAGACCGGCCCGGTGGCAGTACAAAGCACCGGAACCCTGCTGGGTCTGCGCCTGATGATGACCGTTCTGCCCATGCTGGTGCTGGCTGGTGCGCTGGTGCTGTTCCGCCGCAAGTTTGTTCTGACCGATGCCCGCGCTGCCGAGATCAGCGCACAGCTCCACGGGGAGGAAGCGCACCATGACTGAAACGCTGCACTGGTACGCGGAAACTTCCGGCGGCGTACAGACAGGCAACTGCACGGTCCCGGAGAATGGAGGTGCGCTGCATCTGACGGCAGACCTGCCCGCCGGGACGCTGAAGGCGGTACGTGCCGAGATGCCGTGGACGATGGAAGCAGACGAGCGTCTGTTCATGAACGGCTACCAGACATGGACCTACAGCCCGGAGCTGGACCGGAACGGCAAGCTCCGCGGCACCGACCACATTCCCGGCTTTCTGCGCAAGAAATACGCCTTTGATCGCTACGGCGATTATCATTTTGCGCCTTATGGGCATCAAAAGGGGCAGAGCCACGGCTTTTCCTACTGCTATTTCCGCAAGGGCACACAGTTCCGGCTGGTGGCATCGCTGGACGAGAAGCCGGGCTACACCATCCTCCGCTACGACAGCGGCAAAGCCCTGCTGACGCTGGAGCGTGACTGCGCCGGGGTGGAGCATCCCGGCGGCAGTTTCCCACTCCTTGACCTGTTTTTTGCCGAGGGCGGCGAGACGGAGGTGTTCGACGGCTGGTTTCAGGCTATGGGCATCAAGCCCCGGACGGAAAAGAAGCTGGCAGGCTATTCCAGTTGGTACAACCGCTATCAGGACATCACCGAGGATACCATCCGGGAGGATCTGACCGGCTGCCGCAGCCTGCTTTGTCTGGGAGACCTGTTCCAGATCGATGATGGCTGGGAGCCCAAGGTGGGCGACTGGCTGGACACAGATGCACAAAAATTCCCCCACGGGCTGAAAGGCATGGTGGAGGAAATTCATGCCACTGGTTTTCAGGCCGGGCTATGGCTTGCCCCCTTTGTGTGCGAAAAGGACTCCGCCCTTTTCCGGCAGCACCCGGACTGGCTGCTGAAAGTGGACGGCAAACCGTGGTGCTGCGGCAGCAACTGGAGCAGCTTTTATGCGCTGGATATCGACAACCCGGCGGTGCTGGACTATCTGCGCCGGGTGTTCGACCGGGTGCTGAACGACTGGGGCTTCGACCTTGTCAAGCTGGATTTTCTGTACGGCGCTGCCCCCTTTGGCAACACCCATGAGAGCCGGGCAGCCCGGATGTACCGTGCCATGGAGCTGCTGCGTAGCTGGTGCGGGCAAAAGCAGATTCTCGGCTGCGGCGTACCGGTGATGCCCGCCTTCGGGCTGGTGGAGTACTGCCGTGTCAGCTGCGACGTGAGCTTGGACTGGGACGATGTGTGGTATATGCGCCTGTTCCACCGGGAGCGGGTGTCCACAAAGCAGGCGCTGAACAACACGGTGTTCCGGCGTCAGCTCAATGGCCGTGCCTACGGCAGCGACCCGGATGTGTTCTTCCTCCGGGAGGAAAACTGCAAGCTGACGGCAGAGCAAAAACGCACCCTTGCCACAGTCAACGCCATGCTGGGCAATGTGTTCCTTACCTCGGATATGCCGTCCCGCTACACACAGGCGCAGCGGGCAGAGTACCGCCGTCTGCGCACCCTCTTTGAACACGCCACGCAGGTGCAGACAGAAGCGGAAAACGGCCGTCTCTATATCCGGTATCTGCTGGACGGAACTCCACAAAAATTATGTTTCGACCTGTTCTGACAGTGCGAACAAACCACAACAAAACCGCACCCGCCCATGTACTGTGCTTTGCACACAATACGCAGGCGGGTGTTTTGCTGTTCTTCCGGTAAGATCCTCAGTTTTTTTAATACAGCTTGGGTTTGTGCAGCACCTCAGCAAAGGTTTTCTGTGCATTCCCCTGCCCCGCCATCAAGCCCCGTGCCACCGCGACTGTCATGACCGTATCATCGGTGAAGTGCGATTTCTCGCTCAGCAGGGGGAAATCCTTGTGCTTGTAATTGTTGTGGTCAAATTCAAAGGGGCTGCCTACCATATCGCCCAAAATTGCTCCCAACATGGCTGATTTCTCCTTTACCCCTGATGCCGCTTCTGGAAATCGGCTTCGATTTTCTCTTTCCAATCTGCGCCGACGGATGCCGGGGTGCACACCGATCTGCCAAAATCGCAGTGCCCAATGGCTTCACAGGCGGCGGTCAGCTCCTGCTCCCCTGCCGCCTGATAGATGGCACGGCTGGTGCCGCTGCCCCGCAAAAGGTTCCGGTTGGCCGGGTTGACAATGGCATCCGCCGCCACTTTGGTGATGTCGTTGCGGATCATCAAAAAAGGCATGGTGGTTCCTCCCTCACATGGTTTTCTTCATCGTTCTTTTCTTTTACCCTTCCCGCTGCTCCACGATCTCCAGACTGTCCCGCCCGACATGGCAAAGCAGGAACAGCACCCTCACGCCAGCGGCTTTCGCTTCGGACAGCGCTGTGCCAAACTCCGGCTGAATATCAACCTTCGGCCTCACCTCGGTGATGCCTTCCATCTGAATTACAAAGGCCACTGCGCACCGATATCCTGCCCGCTGCGCCTGTGCTAACTCGTGCAAGTGCTTCACGCCCCGTTCGGTGGGTGCATCCGGGAAATAACCGATGCCGCCCACTTCCAGTGTGCAGCCTTTGACTTCCAGCAGGTATTTCTGTTCGCCCTTTTCCATGTAAAAATCAATGCGGGATCTGCCATAAGCAAACTCCGGCCTGACAAGGTCAAACTCCTGCTTGGAAAGCCATTCTCCTACCACCTTGTTGGGTGCCTGACTGTCCATGTTGACCCAGCCAAGTTCCTGCTTGCGGACCGCCACAAGGTCGTACTTTGTCTTTCGTTTCGGGTTGTCCGACACTTCCAGACGCACCGCCGCACCGGGCAGCAGCAGTTCCCTGCACCGCCCGGTGTTTTTGACATGGACGGTTTCCACCATGCCGTTCACGTCTACATGGGCAATAAAACGGTTGGGACGGTCAAGAAAAATGCCGTCCACGATCTCTCTGTATTTCAATGTTTACTCCATTTTCATTTTTGTCTGACACGCCTGTGCCAGAACCATTGGCTGCACGCCAAAACAGGCTTCTGCAAGCGTTTAACCACTGGCAGGAGCCCGTTTATTTCTTACAGCTTCGTCATCCACAGACCATGCAGGTTGCAGTAGGCGTATTAAAATCCTCCATCGGAATGTTGTTGGTGTTTCCTGTGGCTATATGATAACATTTCCTAGTTGGATTTTCTGTGACCGGGTCACGTAAGGCTGCCTTGTGCCAGAGGGATGCCCTCAGCTTCCCATGCCGAGGAGCACCAGCACGACCACCACCGCAATGGCGATGAGGCAGCCGCAGCCGCTGCCGTCTCCGCCACCACCGCCATTGTTGTGGTTTCCACCGCCACCGCCGCCAGATGAACCGCCAAAGTTGCGGTTGAAGGCCGTCATGTACTGGGCATAGCCCGTGTCGCCTTTGCCGAAATAGCCGTAATCGCCGTTTGCCATGGTATTTTCCTCCATCCGAAGTGTGTTTTGCTTCTTCTGAGGTCATTTTACCGAAAGAGGTGTCCCATAAACATCTCTTTCAGAATTTTTATCATCTTATTCTTCCCCGATGCCCAGATACACATCAATGTCCATGATGCCTTCCCCTCTGACCTCCACCAGATCCTCAAAGGGCACCACGGTGTCGCCCACCTGTAAGGTGCGGAACACCGGGTCGATGCGGTCTGCTTTTCCGGACAGGGTGATGTAGTTGCCCACCGCCGGAACCTCCGGGTGGGCGGTATCCTCCTTGAAGTACCGCACTGTGATGGTCATGCCCTTGGTGACCTGCATCAGCCGATCGGACAGGGCCGACATTTCTTCCTCGGTCAGAATGCGCTTGGTCACCCGCTCGGTGCGCTGCTTTTCTGCGGCAAGCTGCTCGTCATAGCCCCGCAGCGGAGAGAAGGGCGAGAAGATCTTTGCCCGATTCTGAAGGGTCATGCGGGGGTGCTTGCGGAGAGATTCTGCGGTCTGGGGGCGTTCCATCTCTAGGATGTCCCCGTACTTTTGGGCGGTCTCCTGCGCGATTTTGCTATTTTTGTAGTTTTCCATCCGAACCTCCTGCACTGTGCCCGCCGATCTGTGCGTTGCGCTGGCGCATGGTGGCACCCTCTTCGTAGCTGCTGGCTTTCAGCACAGCGTTTTTGCCATACTTGTTCTTGATGCCCAGCATGGCTTGCTGGAGTTTTTTCTCCTTTTCCAGCTTCTTGGTGTCGGTAAAAAAGTCCACCTGATAGATGCCCTCGTCCGGCGTGACCTTGTTGGCATTGATGGTAATGCGCCGCACCGTCAGCGCAGGGTTAGTAATGCGCTCAAACAGCTTTGCGCTTTCGTTGATGAGGGTGCTGCCCAGATTGGTGGGCGCATCAAACCGGATAGTGCCGTAAGCTGCCTTGGGGATGGTTCTGCCGTAGCGGTCGGTCTGGGTCAGACCACGGTAGCCGCCCTTGTCCACGTTCTCCCGGTCGTAGCCGATCTCCAAGGTGATGGATTCCGTCACCAGCTTCTTTTCGGTGAGCCGAAACATTAGAATCTCTGCCATCTCCCGGACGATCAGTTTTGCTTTATCATACGGATAAGGAGTGGATAGCACCTGCCCCTCACTGATGCTGTTGGTGCTGGGCTTGTAGCTTTTGATCTGCTCCATGCCGCAGGGTTCGTAGCCCCATGCGTGGTCAATAAGGATTTCTGCATCTACGCCGAAAATCTCATACAGACGATCTTCTCCGTGGATGGAAAACCGTGCCAAGTCCCCCATGGTGTAGATGCCGTGGGCTTCCAGCCGCTTGACGGTGCCGGGACCGGTCATCCAGAAATCTGTCAGAGGGCGGTGGTTCCACAGCAGATACCGGTAGGACTGCTCGTCCAGCTCCGCAATACGCACGCCGTCCTTGTCCGCCGGGATGTGCTTTGCCACAATGTCCATGGCCAGCTTTGCAAGGTAGAGGTTGGTGCCGATGCCCGCCGTTGCGGTGATGCCGGTGTTGGTCAGCACCTCCCGCACCATGGTCATGGCAAGCTCATGGGCGCTCATGTGGTAGTAGGGCAGATAGCCCGTCACATCAATGAAAACCTCGTCAATGGAGTAGGGGTAGATGTCTGCCGGAGACACATATTTGAGGTAGGTCTTGTAGATTTGGGTGGAAACGTCCAGATACCGTTGCATCCGGGGCGGCGCAACAATGTAGCTCAGCCCCAGCGTCGGGTCTGCGTTCAGGGCATTGGCATCAAAAGAGGTGCTGGCAAAGTGGTATTTTCCATCCTCTCCCCGGACTGCCTTTTTCTGCCGGATGGCAGTTTGCAGCCGCTGAGCGTTGACCTCTTTCACCCGCTGAACGGCTTCAAACAGCCGTGCTCTGCCGGGGATCTTGTAGGCTTTTAAGGAGGGCGATACCGCAAGGCAGATGGTCTTTTCGGTGCGGGAGGCGTCTGCCACCACCAGATTGGTGGTCAGGGGGTCCAGATGGCGGTCTACGCACTCCACCGAGGCATAGAAACTTTTCAGGTCGATTGCCAGATAGGTGCGCTGCGCTGCCATACTTCAGCCCTCATCTGTGTTATTTGGTTTCCACCTCCACGAACCATCTGCCGAACCGGGAGGGAAACCGTGGGTCGGAACGCTCGAAAAACAGGTGCCGCTCCTGTCCCTTTACCATTACAGTATAACAGTCGCCGGGCATATCGGCAATGGTATTTGCAGGGCGAAAGTCCCGCACCTGCTCGATGGGATACGTCCGACCATCGCCCCATGTGATCTGCCGGGGCTGCATATAGCCGGTTGCGTCAAAATCAGAGTTCACCTTCGCATAGACTTTTTCTGTTTTACGGCGGCAGTTCCGATTCATTTCTCACAGCTCCTTTGCAAAAATCACAACTATTTATCTTATTATAATAAATCCTTACGCTGTTTTCAAGAGATAGCACAACAATTGTTAGCGATGCAAAAAAATACAGCTATATTTCAGTGTGAAGCCTGAATATAGCTGTATTTTTTCTTTATGGATGATTTAATTGTTCTCCTCAAAGTTCTCAACCTGCTCCATGACCTTTTTGAAAACTTCGGGGCTGTACTGTGGAGGATAGCCGTTTTTTACAAGGCAGATCAGTAGCGAACCGTCAACGATGGTACGGATGTCCTCGCCGTTGTTGTCCCAGTAATCCGCCACCAGTTTCCCGGCAACATCGGCAAGCTGCTGGCTGACACGCTCTCCGCTGATGCCATAGGTCTTGCTCAACATCTCCGAAACCGGCTGTTTCAGGTCATCGTTGAACTGCCACACCTCCGGGTCACGGGAATTGCGGCGCACCCCGGTGTCCGACACATCGAAAACGTAGTGCAGCCGGGGGAATCCGCTGGATTCGTCCAGCAGAGCGATGCCCTTGGCACCCCGGCGCACATAACGGTTCATCCTGTTGTTCCAGATGTCAAAGTCGGCGCAGGCAGTGGCATCAGGCCGCTGGGCGTAGATCATCAACTGGTCTGCAAAACTGTACTTGTACAGCCGGGATGCAGTGGTCAGGTAGTCCGACCAGTTTTCCCAATATAGGGTCAGTTCCTTTGCCGTTTGCTGGGCGAGGTTAAGGTATTCTTGCGTTTTGTTTGGCATTTTGGCCTCCTTTCAGCTCTGTGGTAAACAAAAAAGCGAGCGGCCTTTTCAGGTCACTCGCTTATGGAATCTATGGTAGTTTATTCGTGTTTTGCGGCAAACTTTTCTGCCATCTCCAGCAGACGGTCGATGGGTGATCTTTTTGTGGTATCCATTGGCTATGCTCTCTATGGCACCGGGTTCCATGGTGCACTTCGGCCTTCCGGTCTTGCTGCCTGCGGGCTGATACGCCGTCTGCATAAGAGCGACACCTTTGTGCTGGCTGTAGACCTGCCCAGCGGCATCAACACGGATACCGGGGAGGTTGCCGAGGGTGCTGCCCATGCAGATTTGACCGTAACCTTCGACAGTTATAAGCCTTTGCATATGGCAGAAGCTTCTGCGCCGCTGTGCGGAAAAATCATCTGTGCTGACATTGGCATCCGGGATGAATGGCACCCGGAGTTTTGACGAAGGCTTGCCGCTGCGGAAAAATACCGGGAAACAAAAAATGCCCCCGGAGGGCTTGTTGCGGCTCTCCGGGGGCATCTTATGTGCGTGTGTGACTTGGCGCACACGACCAGCGTTTTACTCGATTGCAATCAGATTCGGGTTCTCAGGCAAAGCCTTCGTCTGCT
>OICV01000032.1_pt1 | contig 70868 bp, 64 predicted proteins | sample 1581361 | NCBI WGS metagenome assembly OICV01 (sample SAMEA3882551, study PRJEB24775) | human gut metagenome | biome: human-associated habitat; feature: intestine environment; material: feces | place: Netherlands | collected 2009/2010 | reverse complement strand
CCTCGGCCATCTTCTTCATGCCCTTCAGGGCGTTGATCTGGCGGGCGATCTCCTCCCGCAGACGGATGACGTCATCGGTCATGGTGCCGTCGCCGCAGTTGGCGAAGTCCTCCTGCTTGAACTGGATCAGGGCATCGATGCCGTACAGGGCCACGCGGCGGTAGTCGCCGACGATGCGGCCGCGGCCGTAGGTGTCGGGCAGACCGGTGATGATGTGGGTGTGGCGGGCCTTCTTCATTTCCGGGGTGTAAGCGTCGAAGACCGCCTGATTGTGGGTACGGGTGTAGTCAGTGAAGATCTTGTGCAGCTCTTCGCTGGGCTGATAGCCGTAGGTGGTGCAGGCCTGTTCGGCCATCTTGATGCCGCCGTAGGGCATGAAGGCGCGCTTCAGGGGCTTGTCGGTCTGCAGACCGACAACCTGCTCCAGATCCTTCAGCTCCTCGTCGATGTAGCCGGGGCCGTATGCAGTCAGGCTGCTGACCACTTCGGTCTCCATATCCAGCACGCCGCCCTTGGCGCGCTCTTCCTTCTGGAGCTTCTGCAAAGCTCCCCACAGTTTGTTGGTCGCCTCGGTGGGACCGGCCAAGAACGACTCGTCGCCGTCGTACGGGGTGTAGTTCTTCTGGATGAAGTCGCGCACATTGACTTCCTCTTTCCAGATACGGCCCTCAAAGCCTTCCCACTGTTCAAAATCGATCATTGGAACCTCCTTGCTCCTTGCCATTCCATTGGCAGTTAGCATTATCTAACTATTGAGCCTTTGAAAAACCGCATCCAATGCGGCTTTCTGGGGGCGGGCGAATGGGCGGCGAGGCGCGTGACGTTCCGCGCCCGGCAGCCTTGACACTATAATAGCAATGATTCCTCGAAAAAGCAAGAGGGAATGGATGGATTTTACACAAAAGCGGCAAAAGTTTCTTAGCACAAGTGCCCAATTTTCCGGAAAAAAACTTTTTTCGAAAAAAGTTCAAAAGGGGGCTTGACAGTCATGACAAACTATGGTATCCTGTTGTCACGGCAAGGTTAGTTAAATCTAACCGAGGCTGCGGGACCTTCTGCAAAGGGTTCCGATTCCTCCATTCCATACTCTCTTTTTCTTTTGGCAGGGCGCGGCATTCTGGTTTGCTCCGCTCCCTCCTGCGCGGTGAAGGCGGCTCTGGTACGGCGGCCTTCACGAAAACAGAAAACAAAAACGGGACATGTCGCTTGACCACCGACATGCCCCGATTTTTGTTTTTGCCCTTACTGTAGAAAATCGAATGGCCAAGTTCAAAAATAATAATATAGCTACGTTCTATATTGGATGTTGGCCAAGTTGGCGAAGTTCCGTTTGGTGGCCAAGTTCGAACTTGGCCAAGTCATTTCGAAGTTGGCCAAGCTGGCTAAGTTCGATTCTGAACGAAGCTGCGTTATAAAAACCGAACTCCGCCATCGGATCTGCTCGTCTGGGAGGCTGGCTGAGTTCGCGGGGGAGCGAACCGCGCCACCACGTCAGCGGGGCTGCTCCTCCAAATGCTTCTGGGCGAAGAGGGAGACAACGGCACTGAAGCCGAAGACGAAGTAGTAGCTGGCGATGCGGAAGAGCATCAGGGTGCTCATGGCCTCGCCGTTGGACAGAAAGGAGCTGAAGACGAGGAGGAAGGCCGTTTCGATGGAACCCATGCCCGCCACATTGGGCAGGGCGTTGGAGAGGAAGAGCATCAGGCTGGTGAGGAGCTGCACCTGCCAGAAGCTCAGGCCGCAGGGCAGCCCCATGAACCGGATGCAGAGGTAAGGCAGGGTGAACATCAGGAACAGCTTGACCGTGTGCAGGGCGAAGATCTTGACGCAGCGGCCCTTGTCGGCCAGCAGGTGACGGCTCTCGGTGCCGAGGGTGTCCAGCTGCTCCAGCCACGTTTCCCGGCGGGTCTGCCATTTTTCGGTCTTGGGCAGACAGCCCAGCGCCCAGCGGGCGAGCCGCTGGATGAGGGGCGAAACGCAGAGCAGCACCAGCCCCACGATGATCGCCGCCACCACGAAGTAGGCCATGGGCAGGTAGTTCATCACGCCGGAGGTGTTGGCCGCCAGCCACCGGCGCTGAAGCAGCAGCATCACCGTGGCGTAGAGCAGGACCGTGGTCTTGTGGAAAACGTATTGCAGGGTCATCAGGCCCACGCCGGGGCCCAGCGGCAGCCCGCTGCGGTAGAGGTAGTAGGACTGCATCGGCATGGACCCGGCCCCAAGGCAGATGACGTTGCCGAAGCTGCCCATGAAGGCCGATTCCAGCGCCTGACGCAGGGTGAACCGGGGCAGTCGGCTCCGGACGATGACGTAGCTGACAAGGCCCTCCAGCACCGGGTAGGTCAGGCCGACGGCCAGCACGACGGCCACCTGCCAGAACTTCAGCTGTGCCAGCGCCGAGGAGATCTCGGCCCAGTGGCTCTTGAAGATCCAGACGACGACGCCGGTCAGCACCACGAGGATCGTGATGGACAGGGCCGCCTTTTTGCGGGATGGCTGCCGGGGGGCGGGTCGATTCATGGATGAGGAGCTCCTTTCGTACTGTTGGTTGAAGTATACCACGCCAGCACCCCGGTTTTGTGAACTTGTATCGAATTTTTCTCGGCAGTTTGTGGGAAATGATAAAAAAATCCTCCGTACAACCTCTCAGTCTCGCTACCGCTCGACAGCTCCCCTAGTAGGGGAGCCTCTGGCGAAACCGGAAACTTTGCATGGACTGCCAAGGCCTCCCCTACAAGGGGAGGTGGCAATGCGAAGCATTGACGGAGAGGTTGTACGAAGGAAAACGTAGATCAGTGATTAGCAGTCAGTTCCTTCACCGCTGCGGTGAGGGTCTGTTCAAAGGACTGCTTGGAGTAATGGGTCTCGTAGAGCTTCCGGCAGGCGGTCTTCATGGCGGCCAGCTTCTCCGGGTGGAAGATGGCCCACTCCAGCAGTGCGGCCAGCTTCTGCGGGTCGTCGTCGGGATAGGTGAAACCGTCCACCCCTTCGGTGATGACCCCGGCGGTGCCGGTGTGCTCCGACACGATGGAGGGCTTGCCGAAGATGAGGCCCTCGGTGACGAAGGTGGGCATGGGGTCGTCGCGGGAGGCGCAGACCAGACAGGTGCACTGCTCCATCAGGTTCTTGATCTCGTCCCGGCTGAGCCGCTTGCAGTAGAAGACATTCTCCGGGCAGTCGGTGGTCAGGGAGCGGACGGCGTCCATCATCTCCTTGTCCGCCGCCATGCCGACGAAGAGGAAGGTGGCCTTGTTCCGCACCTCCTCCGGCAGCAGCCGGATGGCGGCGCAGAAGATGTCGTGGCCCTTCCGGCGCTCAAAGGAGCCGACGGTGGCAAAGAGGGGCTTGTCGGCGGGGTAGCCGAGGTCGCAGCGGGGGAAATCCTCCGCCGCATAGTCGGGCAAGCCGTAGATGAGCTGGCCGATCTGGAAATCGGGCCGGACGGCGTGCATGGCGTTGGCGGCGTGGTGGCCCACCGAGTACAGCCGGACATTCTCGGCCAGCTTCGTGGGGATCTGGTGGGCGATGTGGGGGTAGCCCGCAAAGGCATCGTGGAGCCACCACAGCACCGGCACGGCGGTGCCGCTGAGGGCCCGCACCGTCCGGGCCATGACCACGGTGTTGACGAGGACAAGGTCGGTGCAGAGGGCCAGCCCCCAGAGGTTCGGGGTGGCGCGGATGCCCGGCCGGGTGATGACGGCGGCCCCGGCGTCCACGAAGAGCTGCAGCGCCCCGCCATCGCTGGGGCCCAGCACGACCACTTCGTAGCCCATGCTGCGCAGCACCGGCACGGCGCTGACCAGCACGATGGGAGCGCCGGTCATGTCGAGGACATGGCTCATGAGGAAGGCCCGCTTGCCCGTGGCCGAGAACGCATCCTCGGCGCAGATATCCCGCTCATAGTGGAGCAGAGCCTGTGGGATGCGGGCGGGGTGGGCGCAGAACTGCGCGGCCAGCGCCAGCAGTTCCGTGACGTTTTCGGGGTCCTTGGCGGCGGCGCGGCAGCGCTCCAGCAGGGGGCGGCTGACGAGGGCGCAGCGGTTCTGGGCCAGATGGGCCCGGCTCTGGTAGAGGGCCGTGGCCCCCCCGAAGCCGAAGACGGCGTTGCAGACTGCGTAATCTGCGCCGTCCTGCAAGGCTTTTGCAAAGCACATCAGGGCGGTGGACATGCACTCCACGTCCTCGCTGACGAGGAGCACGCCGTCCACCCCCTCGGTCAAGGCGGAGCCAAGGGTATCCGCCAGCCGGAACTTGCGGTGGAGCTGGTCGGCAAGGGTGGCGCGCAGCGCGGTGTTCCGCCCCGGCGCGTAGACCAGCAGATAGGTGCTCTGGGTATCGTAATAACCCTGCGCGGCCAGTTGGCTCTGCTGCAGGGAGCTGTAACTGCTGTACATGGCGTCCCTCCCGTTAATGGCTGCGGCGGAACAACCCCAGCAGACGGCGCAGCGGCAGGGTCAGCTTCCAACTGCTGCTGTTCAGCACGCCTTCCAAGGAAGTCTCGTAGGACTGGCAGCGGGCGGCGACCTCGGCGTTTTTCTGGTGGAGTTCGGCGATCTGCTGGTGCAGCAGGGCTACGGTCTGCTGTTGGGCGGCCACAGCCTGTTCCAGCTCGGCGATGTGCTGCTTTTCGCCGTTCTTATTCTTCTGCAGGAGCTGGACGCTTTCCAGCAGGGCGCAGAAGAGAGGCTCGTCCGCCAGCTTTTCCAGCGGGTAGTAGCAGTAGCTCACCACCAGCTTCATCCCGGCGGGGTACTGGCTCAGGCCCTCCAGCCGGTAGTTGGGGTCATCGCCGAGGAAGAGGGTGGTGTTCCCCTGCAGATTGGTGCCGTTGGCGGGCTCCCAGACGATGCGGTCGTCGGAGAACAGAAGCTGGGTCACGCAGCAGGGCAGCTCGCCCGGATCGAAGCGGAGCTTCTGGGCCGCCACCGGCAGCTCAAACGTAGCCGTCACGGCCCCGGTCAGCTCATCGGTGGTGCAGTCGGGGGCGGCCAGCGTATCCTTTTCGGAAAAGCCGAAGCCGGTATCGTAATAGAGCAGCGGCTGCAGCAGGGTGGGCGAGTCGGTGCGCATCTCGCGCTGGGGGTGGGCGGCGGCACAGGCTTGCACCTCCTGTTCCAGCGCAAGGCACCGCTGGGCCAGCCGGGAAACGCCCTCGTCCGAGAGCTTGAGCTGCTGTTCGAGGTCCGCGATCCGGCCCTGCAGGGCCGCCGTGGTGGCAGGAGCTTCGTTGGTCATGACTGGATTCTCCTCATCATAATTTATTTCACTTCAGCGGGAAAGACCCGCAAAAAAATCAGTGTTTTGCCGCATACTGCCGGGGCTGTGCTTCCCGGCTCTTGGCTGCCACGGTGCGCCGGAATCGCCGATCCTTCCAGCGGAGCAGCAGCTCGCAGAACAGCAGCACCGACCCCATGGAGAGCGTGAACTGCAAGACCACGCCCAGCACCGGGTGGGCCGCAAACTTCTGGGGCATCAGATACCACGGGATCGCGGTCAGCTCAACGGTGTGGATGCAGAAGATATACAGAGACCGGCGGCCGATGGCTTGGATGCCGCGGGTCACAAAGTTGTCCACCCGGCGCTGGAACCAGAGGACCATGGACAGGATGCCAAGGCCGGCCCCGGCGTCCAGCAGGATGCTCACCGGGCCGAAGTTCCACTGGGCCATGGAAACGCAGTCGGTGCTCTGGGTGAGCAGCACAAGGACTGCCACGGCGGCCGCGCAGCCCATCAGGGTGTTTTTCAACCTGCGGGACAGGGGTTTGTCGAAAATTTTATGTTTCTTGGCGAGGTAGCCCACGTAGAGCGTCGGAACGGTGACCATGCCCTGCCCGATGCAGAAGGGGGCCTCCCATGTGATGCAGATGCCCCAGCCCAGCAGCATGGTGCCCAGCACTGCCCAGTTTGTGTAGGCTTCTGGGAAGATATTCAGGATCAGGTCCAGCAGGATCCACGCGATCATCAGGGAAAGTAAGTACCACATGGGCCCGCAGGAGAAGAAGGTCTGGCCGAAATACTCCGCCGTGTGGGGCAGCCCCAGCGCAAAGCCGCCCAGCACCTTGCCGGTCTCATAGGTGGCGTTGTGGAGGGAGCCGTAGCAGAGATAGTGGATGAGAAAGTGGAACACCGTGGTGGCGATGCCCGTGTAAATGTAAGGCTTGAGCAAAGTCGTCACCTGCTGGTCGATGCACTTGCCGATGGAACGCTTGCGGAAGCCATAGCCGCTGGCGATGTAGAACGCGGCCATCAGGGATTCGCGGTAGGCGAACATAAAAAAGGTCAGCAGGTTGATGCTGCCGGAACCAATCGGATACAGCTCACCGGTGTGCGCGAACACGATGGTCAACATACCGATGCCCTTGAGCAGGTCGAACATGCCAAGCGAATTGGCCGTGCGGGGTTTGGTACCCTCCATGAAAAGCCCTCCTTTGCGCCAGATCACCTTGGAGGTGGCTGATTGCCGAAATTCGGGCGCAAGATGTTAAAAGTTACAAAATCGTTATAAATAAGTATAATGCTTTTCTGAGGTTCTGTCAATGAAAGCGGGCAGAACAAAAAAAGCCCCCAAGGCTGTGCAAAGTGTACCACAGCGGCCGCCCCTGCGCAACGAATGGGAGCAAATCCCATCTCCCTGCACAAGTTGAGCGCAAGTTTAAATTGCATATTTGTGCAATTAAAACTTGCATTTGTCCCCGCCGTGCTGTATACTGGGAGACGAAAGCTGTGCTGCCGCTGAAATTGGGCGGCGGCCGAGGAACACCGAACGAATAAGGAGTGTGCAAAAGATGACCAGAGAAGAGTGCTGTGCCGTGGTTTCGGAAAAAGAGATGCCGATGACGGTTTATGATATGGTCGCTGCCATGCAGGAGAAGTTTGCTTCCCGCCCGGCGTTCCGCTGGGTGGACGACGCCACCACCACCGTGAAGGAGAAGACCTACGGCGAGTTCGTGGCCGACATCCGGAAGATGACCGGCTATCTGCAGGAAACTGTTGCGGATCTCAAGGGCCAGCGGATCGCGATCCTGAGCCGCACCAATTATGAGTACGGCGTGGTGGCCTTCGGCACCATGATGGCCGGGGCCGTCATCGTGACCCTGAACCAGAAGAAGACTTGGCCGGAGCTGGAATATGAGCTGGGCCTCAGCGAGCCCGCCCTGATCTTCACCGACGGCATCGACTACGGCTACGCCGAGGAGCTGAAGGCTGCTTACGGCGACAAGCTCCGCCCTATGAACGCCTACGAGGGCAGCGCACCCGCCGCCTTTGAGAACCGCATCGACCCCGACGGGCTGCGGATGCTGCTATTCACCTCCGGCACCACCGGCCGCAGCAAGGGCGTCATGCTCAGCGAGAAAAACTACTTTACCGCCATAAAGATGTACATCGACGGCCAGAAGGTCATGCCCGAAGTGGCCCCGAAGGAGATGGATCAGCTCTTCAGCCACTTCACGCTGGTGCCCATGTTCCACCTGTCCGGCTTCATCTGCTACTTCGTCTACGGCATTCAGGGCTGGACGCTGAACCTCTGCGCCGACCCCCGCGATCTGCGCCGGGACATGAGCATGATGCACAGCGACGCCATGTCCACCCCGCCGGTGCTGGTGGAGATGATCTACAACGAGATCCGCCGCGGCAATCAGGAAAAGCTGAACGGCCTGTGGAACCTGAGCTGCTCTTCCGCCATCCTCGACCCGCAGATCCTGCGCTACCTCGTGGAGCACGGCATCTACATCAACCAGTGCTACTCCATGACCGAGCTGGCCGGCTACGGTCTGCTGAACGTGGTGCAGGAGGGCGAACACCTCCGGGCACTGGGCAAGCCGGACGGTTTCTGCGAGGTCAAGCTGGACGAGACCGGCGAGATCTGCGTCCGGGGCGGCGCGGTCATGCTGGGCTATTATAAGGACCCGGAGGCCACCGCCGAGGCCATCGACAAGGACGGCTGGCTCCACAGCGGCGACCTCGCCCGCGTGGATGAGGACGGCTTCTATTACATCACCGGCCGCAAGAAGAACCTCATCATCCTCGACAGCGGCGAGAACGTCAGCCCCGAAGAGCTGGAAAAGCTGCTGGGCAAGTGCGCCGACATCAAGGAGTGCATCGTGAAGGAGATGGGCAAGAAGATCGGTGCCGTCATCTGCTGCGAGCCGGAGAAGGAGCAGGCTGTCCGCACCTTCGTCACCGAGCTGAACCGCACCCTGCCGCTGTACAAGCGGATCAGCGCTGTGGAGTGCACCGCAGAGCCCCTGCCCCGCAACGCGCTGGGCAAGCTGCTGCGCAGGTAAGAAACGCTTTTGTAGAAAATCTGTAAACCTGACCGGCGAAATGTTGCAATTGCCCCGTAAAACGGGTATTATAAAGTTGCATGACGTCGGGTAAGGCCGGGACCAGAATGGGAGACCGGGCCGCAGGGGGCCGCGCCGGAGAAGCGCGCCCTTGCAGCGACGCTGAAATCCATCATGGAAAGGAAGATTTTTTGATGCAAAGAGCAGAAATCGTGTCCCAGATCCTCGCGATCCTTGAGGACGTGGCAGAGATCAGCCCGGAGGACGTGAGGGAAGACAGCGTCCTGATGGACGACCTCGACCTGTCCTCCATGGAGATCCTGACCGTTGTGGCGGATCTTGAGGAAATGTTTGGTCTGCGCATCCCCGAAAAGGAACTGCGCAATTTCGTGACCATCGGCGATGTGGCAGATTATTTGGAGGCGAACGCGGGGTGAACGGATTCCTCGCGGACGGGCGGGGCGTTTCCCCCTTCATGACGCTGATACAGTACTGCAACCCAAGGATAAAGAGAAAGGCCGGTTTCGCAGCTTGCGAAACCGGTCTTTTTGCGCTTTAGAAGGAGCCGCCCGACGAACCGCCGAAGCCGTCGCTGTCCACCGACGAGCCGCCGGAGGAAGAGCTTTCCTCGTGGGGCGGGTCGTAGACCTCCACGCGGTCGGTGTGGGTGTAGTGGTCGCGCTGGACCCGGAGCTTGAGCCCGGCCCCGATGTAGTCATCGGCTTCGGTCTTCCGCTTGGCCGTCTTCATCTGAGCATAGAGGATGCTGCACACGATGGCGGCGATGAGGGACGGGATGCCCACCACGATGAGGATGCCGAAGATGCCGAGGTCGCCGTCCGGGTCGTTGTCGTAATCCAGCGGCTCGCCGTTCTCGGCGTAGAAATCCAGCGTATCGGCGCACAGGTCGATGTAGGTCTGGGCTGCGTCGGCGTAGTCGCCGTCCGACAGCATGGGCACGACCTCATCTTCGATCTGCTCGATGCGGTAATCGGTAAAGGCTGTCACGCCCCCGCCGTAGGTGATGGTGACGTACTTGCGGGAGCCGAGGGCGATCATGAACAGGATGCCGCTGCGGTCGCTGCCGGAGCCGAGATCGTTGTCACGGTAGTAGTTCTTCGCGTAGGCACGCTGGTCTTCGTCGCCGATGCTGTCCACGGTGAGGAAATACACATCGCAGTCGTGGCCGTCGGCGGCGTCCTCGGCGCCAGCTTCCAGCTCGCTGAGGGTGTCGTCGTCGAACAGGCCGTAGTCATCCCGCACCAGCGGGGCCGAAGCCATGGCCGGGAGGCTGAGGCAGACCGCCAGCACAGCAGCGGCCAGCGCCGCACCGAGGCGGCGGAGAGAACAAGTCAGAGTTTTCATTCCGCGCACCTCCTTATAAGTACAGCAGCCAGATGAGGAATGCCATCAGCGGCAGGGCGATGCGGGCGAACCACGCGGCCACCCGGCCCTTGTCCACGGGCAGGTCCCCGATGAGCCGCCCGGTCTGGCCGTTCATGGCAAAGAGGAAGTCCTGCTCCTTCCACCGGGTGTGGAGCATCCAGACCGGCAGCAGGGTGTAGTGAGCCTTTTTCATCCGGACGTTGATGTTCTCTTCCCGCGTGTCCACCACCGCGTACTCGGACAGCGTCTGGCGCAGGGCCTCGGCGGTGGAGTTCTCGATGCGGGTCTTGGCCCGGTCGGCGCAGGTCTTGGCGTCCTCGTCGTACCGGTCGGCCAGAAAGCCCGGCAGGTAGGCCGTGGAGAAGGGCTTCAGCTCGCTGTAGTCGAAGGGCTCGATGGAGTCCATGTGCTCGTCGGGCATCTTGCTGGAGCCGTCCACCGGCACGCGGGCAAAGGTGGCCGTGCCCTCGCGGCGGACGTCGTAATGCTGGGTGGTGGTGACGCGGTAGTCGCCCTCGCGGTGGCTCTCGCTCACTTGGCCGTCGTAGCTGCCGCAGGCGTCGGCCTCGGCGTCGAACAGCCAGAAGGGCACGTAGACGCCCTGAATCTCGGCGATGTGGTTCTGGCTCTTGAACGCCTTGGGCAGGAAGGCTTTGCCCTTATAATATTTGGTCAGTTGGGCGATGGCGGCGTTCTTGTCCATCTTGAAAGGCAGGATGTATTCGGGCTTCAGCTTGCCCGAAAGCTTGCCGCCCAGCACGGTGGGGTTGCCGCAGTAGGGGCAGGTGGTGGCCGCCGTGGTGGCGTCGCAGACCAGCTCCGCGCCGCAGGTGGTGCAGGAGTAGCTGGAAAGGCCGCTGGCCTCCGCTTCGCTCCAGACCGGGTTTTCGCCGGCCGCTTTTGCGCGGCGGGCCGCAGCCTTCTTCTCGTCGGAAGCGGCGGCTTCGTCGGCTTTCTGCTGTTTTTGGGCGTATTGGGCCTCGATGTCGGCGACCTCATAGGCCGAGCCGCAGTAGTCGCACACCAGCTTGCCGGTGGTGCTGTCGAAGTGCAGCGGGCCGGTACAGGCCGGGCATTGGTAGTTCGTTACTTTATCAGCCATGGACAGTCGCCTTTCTTATGCGCCGAAGGGCTTGCCGCATTCGGGGCAGAACTTCGGCGGGTTTGCGGGGTCGGCGGGCTCAAAACCGCAGTTTTGGCACTTGGCGGCGGGCTTCGGCTTGCCGCACTCGGAGCAGAATTTGCCGCTGTTCTTCGCGCCGCAGCTGCACACCCAGACCGTCGGGGCTTCGGGCTTCGGCTTGCCGCAGGAGGTGCAGAACCTGCCGGTGTTGCCGCTCTGGCCGCAGGAGCAGGTCCAGCCGTTCGCTGCCGGGGCAGCGGGCTGAGCAGGCTGCTGGGCGCCCATCTGGTACAGGGCCTGTGCATTGACGCCGCCCGCAGCGGCAGCCTGATTCATCCCCATAAAGGCCATGGCGGGGCCGGCGGAGGTGTTGGCGGCAGCGGACTGCATGGCCGCAGCCTGTGCGCCGACGAGGTGGGCGGCAGCGCGGGTGGGGTCCATGAAGGCGGCACTGCGCTGTAAGTCCTTGATCATCTGCTCGTCTTCCTCGCTGGCTTTGACGCCGGACACGCCGAGGGAAACGATCTCGATGCCCCGCAGCTTGCTCCACTTGGCGCTCAGGGCCTGATTCAGCGCATCGGCCAGCTCGATGGTGTGGGCGGGCAGGGAGGAGTAGCGGATGCCCTGCTCGCTGATGCGGGCGAAGGCGGGCTGCAGGGCGGTCATCAGCTCGGTCCGGAGCTGGCCGTCCAGTGCGTCGCGGGTGTAGGCGTTTTCCACATTGCCGCAGACATTGGTGTAAAACAGGATGGGGTTGACGATGTGGTAGCTGTACTCGCCGAAGCACCGGATGGCGATGTCGATGTCGATGCCGGCCCGCTGGTCCACCACCCGGAAGGGCACGGGGTTGGGGGTGCCGTACTTGTTGCCCACCAGCTCCTTGGTGTTGATGTAGTACAGGCGCTGGTCGGTGGCGGCCTGACCGCCGAAGCCGATCCGCTTGCCCACCTCGGCAAAGGCGTCGTCGATGTTCTTCAGCCCGCCGCTGAGCAGGGAGGGCTGGGTGCCGGTGCTGTAGGTGTACTCGCCCGGCTCGGCGCACAGCTCCACCACCTTGCCCTGCTCCACGATCAGGGCACACTGGCCGTCGGCCACGGCCACGATGGAGCCGTCGGAGATGATGTTCTCACTGCCGTGCCTGTTGGAGGAACGGCGGTCGGTGCGCTTCTGGCCTTTGACGGCCAGCACGTCCGCGGGGAGGGCGTCGCAGTAAAAATATCCCTTCCACTGGTCGGCCATCACGCCGGAAGCCGCGCTGATTGCTGCTTTTACAAGACCCATAAACCAAATCTCCTTTGTTGTAGCATCAACTCCCTCAGCCACGGCATCCGCCGTGCCAGCTCCCTCAAAGAGGGAGCCTAGGCCCCCTCCCAGAGGGGGCTGGGGGAGCAATTCTACCGCCCAGTATAGCACAGTTTCCCCCCGAATGGAAACTCCCTCTTGCAATTTCAGCCCGAATGGTGTAGAATACACCCGACAACAAAATACAGGGGAGCTCGTGACGCGGGCTGAGAGGAAGTACCCGAACTTCGACCCTTTTACCTGATGCGGATAATGCCGCCGTAGGAAGTCATAGCGTGTATGAGTTTTTACAGGAGTTTCCGCAGCGGGAACTCCTGTTTTTTGTTGCCGGAAAATCGAAAGGAGCGATCCCCATGAAAAATCTCTCGGTGAAAAAACTGGCTCTGGCCGGAATGCTGTGTGCGCTTGCTGTGGTGGGCAGCGTGTTCAGCTTCCCCATCTTCGGCAGCAAGTGCGCGCCGGTGCAGCACATGGTCAACATCCTGTGCGCGGTGCTGCTGGGGCCCTACTGGGGCCTCGGCGTGGCCTTTGTGGCCTCGCTGCTGCGCAACCTGCTGGGTCTGGGCAGCCTGATGGCCTTCCCCGGCAGCATGTTCGGCGCGCTGCTGTGCGGCGTCGTCTACCACAAGACCCAGAAGCTGCTGCCCACGCTGGTGGGTGAGGTGTTCGGCACCTCCATCCTCGGCGGCCTGTGCGCCTACCCCGTCGCCATCCTGCTGATGGGCAAGAGCGCGGGCGACATCGCGTTCTACGCCTACATCGTGCCCTTCCTCGTCTCCACGGCGGGCGGCGCGGTCATCGCGGGCGTGCTGCTGGCGGCGCTGCAGCGCTCCGGCGCTCTGCACTCGATGCAGACCAGCCTGAGCTGAGGAGGCCTCTGTGGAAACTGCGTTTGGAAAGCGGCTGGACCGAGTGCGGCAAGCCTCCCCTCTCGTCCACTGCATCTCGAACCTCGTCACGGCCAACGACTGTGCCAACATCGTGCTGGCGGCAGGGGCCTCGCCCATCATGGCGGATGCCCCGGAGGAGGTCCGGGAGATCACGGCCCTGAGCCGGGCGCTCTGCCTGAGCCTTGGCACCCCGAACCCCCGCAAGGCCGACGCCATGTTCTTGGCGGGGCGCAAGGCCGCTGAGCTGGGTCTGCCCGTGGTCTTTGACCCCGTGGGCGTGGGCGCGTCCGCGTACCGGCAGGAGATCGCCCAAAAGCTTTTGCAGGACATTCCCCTGACGGTGCTGCGCTGCAACGCTTCGGAATTGCAGACCCTGAGCGGCCAGAGCCTCGTCTCCCGCGGGGTGGATGCGGGCAAGGCCCCGGAGCTGGAAACGCTGCTGCCGCTGGCGGGGCGCTTCGCCGCCGCCCACCACTGCATCGTGGCGGTGACGGGGGCCGAGGACATCGTAACGGACGGCACCACGGCCTACGGCATCCGCAGCGGCACCCCGCTGCTGCGCCAAGTCACCGGCACCGGCTGTATGCTGTCGGTGCTGGCGGCGGCCTTCGTGGGGGCAAACCCCGAAGCGCCGCTGGAAGCCGCCGCTGCCGCCGTCTGCATGATGGGTCTGTGCGGGGAGCGGGCCGCCGCCTCCCTGACCGGGGGCGAGGGCACCGGCACCCTGCGCATCCGCTTGATGGACGCTGTTTCCAACATGACCGGCGAAGAGCTGGACCAAGGAGCAAACTATGAACTGTACTGCTGAGATGCTGCGGCTTTACGCCGTCACCGACCGCGCATGGGTCGGGAAACTCACCCTGCCCCAGCAGGTCGAAGCGGCCCTCAAGGGCGGCGCGACCTGTGTGCAGCTGCGGGAGAAAAACCTCGCGGATTCGTCTATTCTGGCGGAGGCGCGGGAGATTTCCGCCCTGTGCAAACAGTACCGCGTGCCCTTTATCCTGAACGATAATGTGGCGCTGGCGGCCCAGTGCGGCGCGGACGGGGTGCATCTGGGGCAGGAGGATATGGACCCCGCAGAGGCGCGGCGCATCCTCGGCCCCGACGCCATCATCGGCGTGTCGGCCCATAACGTTGCCGAAGCCAAGGCCGCGGTGGCGGCCGGGGCGGATTACCTCGGCTGCGGCGCGATGTTCGCCACCACCACGAAAACGAACGTCACCGCCCTGCCCAAGGAGACGCTGCGGGCCATCTGCGCCGCCGTCCCCGTGCCGGTTGTGGCCATCGGCGGCATCAGCAAACAGAACCTGCTCTCCCTCGCCCACTGCGGCGAAGCGGGCGTTGCGTTGGTCAGCGCCATCTTCGCGGCGGAGGATATTGAAAAGGAGTGCAGGGAATTGAGAAGGTTAGCGGAGATGCTATAACTCCTTCCGTCATCGCTGCGCGATGCCACCTCCCTCTGGGAGGGAGGCTGAAAGGCCCCCTCTTTGAGGGGGCTGTCTGCGAAGCAGACGGAGGGAGTCGCGGCCGACCGGGGGCACCACCTTCGGCCGCGTTAGAAAACTCATGCAAGGAGATTTTCATGAAGACCGCAATGTTGTTTTGCGGAGGCGCCGGAATCCAGTATCATCTGAAATATCCGGCCCCTCTGTATATAAATGGTAGAGAGTATTTTAGACCAAACTGGAGGAACTGACTATGCAAACCTATACCACCCAGATGGACGCCGCCCGCAAGGGCATCGTCACCAAGGAGATGGAGATCGTCGCCAAGAAGGAGTACCGCACCACCGAAGAGATCCGGCAGCTCGTCTCCGAGGGCAAGGTCGCCATCCCCGCCAACAAGCACCACACCTGCCTGAACCCGGAGGGCATCGGCAGCATGCTGCGCACCAAGATCAACGTCAACCTCGGCGTCTCCCGCGACTGCAAGGATTACAACATCGAGATGCAGAAGGTCATGAGCGCCGTGAACATGGGCGCTGAGGCCATCATGGATCTGTCCAGCCACGGCAACACCCAGCCCTTCCGCCAGAAGTTGACCCACGAGTGCCCGGTGATGATCGGCACCGTGCCGGTGTATGACTCGGTCATCCACTACCAGCGCGACCTCGCCACCCTGACCGCACAGGACTTCATCGACGTGGTCCGCCTCCACGCGGAGGACGGTGTGGATTTCGTCACCCTCCACTGCGGCATCACCCGCAAGACCATCGACCAGATCCGCAAGCACAAGCGGAAGATGAACATCGTCAGCCGCGGCGGCTCGCTGGTCTTCGCATGGATGTGCATGACCGGCAACGAGAACCCGTTCTATGAGCACTTCGATGAAATTCTGGACATCTGCGAAGAGCACGATGTGACCATCTCGCTGGGCGACGCCTGCCGCCCCGGCTGCTTGGCCGACGCCACCGATGTCTGCCAGATCGAGGAGCTGGTCCGTCTGGGCGAGCTGACCAAGCGGGCTTGGGCCCACAACGTGCAGGTCATGGTGGAAGGCCCCGGCCATGTGCCCCTGAATCAGGTCGCCGCCAACATGGAGGTGCAGAAGAGCATCTGCATGGGCGCCCCGTTCTACGTGCTGGGACCCCTCGTCACCGACATCGCCCCCGGCTATGACCACATCACCGCCGCCATCGGCGGTGCCGTGGCTGCCGCCAGCGGTGCCGCCTTCCTGTGCTATGTCACCCCGGCGGAGCATCTGGCTCTGCCCAATGTGGACGACGTCAAGCAGGGCATCGTGGCCTCGAAGATCGCGGCCCACGCCGCCGACATCGCCAAGGGCATCCCCCACGCCCGCGACATCGACGACAAGATGGGCGACGCCCGCCGCGTGCTGGACTGGGACGCACAGTTCGCCTGTGCCATCGACCCGGAGACCGCCAAGGCCATCCGCGACGCCCGTCTACCCGAAGACGACCACAGCGACACCTGCTCCATGTGCGGCAAGTTCTGCGCCGTCCGCAGCATGAATAAAGCACTGGCCGGCGAGTACATCGACATCCTGTAATTTCTTCCCCCGAAGAAAGCATAGAAAGAAAGCCCCCTGCACGCGGTATGTGCAGGGGGCTTTCGGCGTTTTGGGGGAAGAAATCTTATTTCGCGATCTGCGGCACGGAAGAGGGCGTCTGCACCAGATTCGTCATGCTCTTGAGGCTGATGCCGAGGGTGGAGAGATTGTGCAGCATGGCCGAAGCGGCGGGCTGCAGGATGCCCAGCGCACCCAAAAGGATGAGGGTGGAGTTGAAGCTCAGCACGAAGCGGTAGTTTGCGCTGACCCGGTGCTGCAGGGCGTTGGCTACCGTCTTGAGGAAGACCAGTTCTTCAAGGCTGTCGGCCTTGATGGTCACATCCGCGATCTCGCGGGCGATGGCAGCACCGGAGTTGATGGCGATGCCGATGTCGGCGGCGGAGAGGGCGGGGGAGTCGTTGATGCCGTCGCCGATCATGACGACGGTGTGGCCCGCAGCCTTTTCCTTCTGGACGAAGTTGGCTTTGTCCTCCGGCAAAACCTCGGCGTAGAACTGGTCCACGCCCACCTGCTTGGCAATAGCCTCGGCGGTGCGGTAGCTGTCACCGGTCATCATCACGGTGTTCCGGATGCCCAGCTTGTGCAGCTGGTGCAGGACGGAAGCGGCTTCCGGGCGCAGGGGGTCGGCGATGCAGATGACGCCGACCAGCTGGCCGGAGACAGCCATGTACAGGTGAGAATACTCCGGGGCGAGGGAGTCGAACTTCTCCTGCTCGTCGGCGGGGATGATGCAGTGCTCGTCCTCAAAGACGAAGTGGTAGCTGCCGATGACCACCCGCTCGCCGCTGACCCGGCTGGCAATGCCGTGGGCCACGATGTACTCCACCTCGGAGTGCACCTCCTCGTGGGCGAGGTTCCGCTCCTTGGCGGCGCGGACAACGGCGTTGGCCATGGAGTGCGGGAAGTGCTCCTCAAGGCAGGCGGCAAGGCGCAGCACGTCGTCCTTTTCGCTCTGGCTGAAGGGGACGACGTCCACCACCTGCGGGGTGGCGCGGGTCAGGGTGCCGGTCTTGTCGAACACGATGGTGTCGGCCTTGGCCAGCGCTTCCAGATACTTGCCGCCCTTGACGGTGATGTGGGCCGTGCCGCACTCGCGCATGGCGGAGAGGACGGCCAGCGGCATCGAGAGCTTGAGCGCACAGGAGAAGTCCACCATCAGGATGGAGATGGCGCGGGTGACGTTCCGGGTCAGCGCGTAGGTGACCACGGTGCCCGCGAGGCACCACGGCACCAGCTTGTCGGCCAGTTCCAGCGCACGGTTCTCGGTGCTGGACTTCAGCTTCTCGGATTCCTCGATCATGGCCACGATCTTGTCGTAGCGGTTGGAGCCGCCCGCAGCCTTGGCCAAGAAGACGCACTCGCCCTCCTCCACCACGGTGCCCGCGTAGACGGTGGCACCCTCGATCTTCCGCACCGGCATGGATTCGCCGGTCAGCGCGGCCTGATTGATCATGGCTTCGCCTTCGATCACGGTGCCGTCCAGCGGGATCATGTTGCCGGAGCGCACCACGATCTCGTCGCCGGGCTGGACCTTCGTTAGCGGCAGCAGCACTTCGGTGCCTTGGCTGCGCACCCAGACCTTGTCCACATTCAGCGCCATGCTGCGGGCCAGATCATCGAGGCTCTTCTTGCGGGTCCACTCTTCCAGCAGGGAGCCGAGGTTCAGCAGGAACATGACGGAGCCGGCGGTGTTGAAGTCGCCCCGCAGCACCGAGACGCCGATGCTCAGCGCATCCAGCACCTCGACTTCCAGCTTGCGCTGGAACAGACATTTGACGCCCTTCCACACAAAGGCGATGGAGCGCCAGATGGTGTAGGCCGCGCGGATGGGGGCGGGCAGGAACAACTTGCGGAAGCAGTGGCCTACCACAAGGCTGTACATCTTTTCCTGATATTCCTGATTGAGTTTCCGGCTGTCGGCGGAGGTCACAAGGGCGTCCAGCTCCGGCCGGTCGAACTTGTAGGTGCTCAGCGCCCGGACGGCGTCGGCACGCTGGCCATTATAATAAAGTACCACGTCGCCGGTCCGCTCGTAGACGGTGGCCTTTTCGATGGCGTCGTGGTGGTTGAGATAAGCTTCCAGCACATCGGCGCGGTGGAGCGTCATCCGCACGTTGCAGACGTGGATGCGCATCCGGCCCCGGCCTTCATGCAAAATGGTGCATTTCATACTCGTTCCCTTTCTGACCATGAAAAAGAGCCGCCCGCAGGCGGCTCCCATAGGGCCTTGGATTATTCGGCAGCCTCGGTGGATTCAGTCTCCTCAGCAGCGTCCTCGATGACAGCGGCCTCAGCCTTGGCAGCGCGGGCCTCGTTGATCGCCTTTGCGTCTGCCAGAATGTCACCGGCCTGTTCCTGAACCTTGTTCACGGTCTCCATGGTGGAGTCCTTCATGCGCAGAACGGCAGCGGCGGTCTGGGTGTAGACCTTCTTGGCATCGCTGCTGGACAGAAGCTTGAAACCGGCAGAACCAAACAGGGTGCCAGCGGCGAACAGGGCGATCTTCTTCATGTTAACCATATGGATATACCTTCCTTTTTCGTGTTGCTTGTATGGCCCAAAAGGGCCGGTTTGAGGGAGCGGGACGCTCCGTATTGCTGCCGTTATTGTAGCACGAAATTTGGAAAATGCAAGTGGTTTGCATAAAGTTAGCACATAGAAACTTTTTTTGCAGGAGTTTGTTATAATTGACTATCCCTACGTTGTTTTTTGCGACAAACGGGTGCTTACCCCCACACCAACCACAGGCAGCCGTAGCCCGTCAGCACGGCGGCCAGCGTGAAGGGAATGCCGATGCGCAGAAAGTCCTTGGTGCGGACGGTCTCGCCGTTTTTGCGCAGGATGCCGATGGCTGCGATGTTGGCCGAAGCGCCGATGGGGGTCAGGTTGCCGCCCAGCGCCACAAAGGGCCGCTGCTGCGGCAAAGCCAGCATCAGAATGTAGAGCAGCGCAAATAAGATCAGCGCAAAGATCATGCGTCCTCCTCGGTGTGGGAGTCGCGGTCTTCGTCGATCATCCGGTAGCCCACGCCCAGCTCATTTAAGATGTAGGTGTTCTTTCCGGGGCGGCTGCCCAGCTTGCGGCGGATGTTGGCCATGTTGACCTGCAGCTTCTTGGTGCTGCCGCAGTCGGTGTCGCCCCAAATGGCCTTGACGATGGCGGGGTAGGTCATCACCCGGCCGGCGTGCTCGGACAAAAACGCGACGATGTTGTATTCGGTCTGGGTCAGCTTGATCTCTTCCTCCCCCACGAAGACCTTGCGGCGCTCGTAGTTGATGGTGAGGTCCTGCGCACGGAAGGTGCCCGTGGGGTTGGAGGTGTAGCGGTTGGTGCGCAGCGCCGCCCGCACCCGCGCCAGCAGCTCGCCGGTGCCGAAGGGCTTGGTGATGTAGTCGTTGGCACCGAGGTCCAGCGCCTCGATCTTGTCCGCCTCGGTGGTGCGGGCCGACAGCACGATGATGGGGGTCAGGTACTTCTGGCGCACATACCGGATCAGCTCCACGCCATCCCGGTCAGGCAGACCGAGGTCGAGGATGATCAGGTCTGGGTTGCAGGAACCGAACATCGACTGCCCCAGTTCGCAGGAGGGGGCCACAAACGTCTGGTAGCCGTTGGTCTCCAGCAGGGTATAGATGAAGCTGCAGATATTGGCCTCGTCTTCTACGACCAGCACTTTGAATTTGTTATTGCTCATCTTGATTTTCCTCCGTCTCAATGGATTCGGTTTCCAGCCAGAAGCGGATGGTCGTGCCCTCGCCTTGGCGGCTCTCGGCCTTGATCTCTCCGCCGTGGGCTTTTACGATGGCGGCACAGACCGAAAGCCCGATGCCCATGCTGTGCTTGCCGTGGTCGGCGGTGTCCTCGGCGGGCAGCATCCCGGAAAACAGCCTCTTCAGCCGCTCCTTGGGGATGCCGCAGCCGTTGTCCGTTACTTCGAACACAGCGTGGCTGCCCACCGTGAAGACTTTCAGCGTCAGTTGGGTCATCCCCTCGGCGTGGAGCACCGCGTTTTCCAACAGGTTCGTCAGCACCTGCGAGATCAGCATCGAGTCCATGGGGATGACGATGAAGCTGTCCGGCAGTTCGAGCTTTACGTTCACGTCCGGGTAGCGCTTCTGGAAGCGCACCAGCACCGTGTCGATCAGCTCTTCCAGCACGGTGGGGGTCTTCTGCACCGCCACCCTGTCGTTGTCGAACCGGGTGACCGAGAGCAGGTTCTCCACCATCCGGTTCAGCCACTGGGCGTCCGAACAGGCCTCGCCAAGAAGTTTAACTTTTTGCTCTTTATCCAGAGAGTCATAATTCTCAATGACGGTCGAACAAGCCCCGTAGATCGAAGTCAGCGGGGTGCGCAGGTCGTGGGAGACGGCCCGCAGCAGGTTGGCCCGCATTTTTTCAGTCTCGCTCTCCATCCGGAGCTGCTCCTGCAGCTTGATCCGAGTGGTCAGGGTGCTGGTCATGATGGAGACCACCAGCATCACCAGCCCGGAAAACAGGTTCTCCGGCAGGGTGAAGTTGAAGGCAAAGTAGGGCGAACGGAACGCAAAGTTGACTGCCAGCACGCTGAGCAGCGATGCCATGACGCCCCAGAAGTAACCGTCAGTATAGATCGAGATTAAAAATACCGCCAGAACAAATACCATGGACGCCACGCCGTCGATGCGGCCGCTGATGCGCTGGATGCCGAACATCACGAGGAATGCCAGCGCAAATACGCCCAGCAGCACGAGGATGTCTGTTTTGCGGATGGTCTGCTTCATGGAATGTGATCCCTCCTGAACTGTATTCGAACCCACTCTAAAAGTATACCATATTTTTATTTAAGAAACAGCTAAGGAATCAAGATTCTTGACCGGAGGAAAAATGGATGCTTTGACGTATTCAAAAACTGTGTTGACAAATATTTATATGATAATTATAATATAAATATGGAAGCAATTCGATTTGAGTGGGATGAAAATAAAAACCACATCAACCAAAACAAACACAAGATTTCCTTTGAGGAAGCAAAAACGGTTTTCTACGACGAAGAAGCGTTGGTGATTGATGACCCTGAGCATTCTGAACAGGAGGAACGGTTTATTATTCTCGGCCTTAGCAGTAAGGCAAATCTGCTCATCGTTTGTCATTGCTATCGCGAATCGGACACCGTGATCCGAATCATTTCGGCCCGAAAAGCGACCAAAACCGAATCGGAGTATTATGGAAAGTGAGGCGTGTACGATGTTGGACGAGTATGATTTTTCGAAAGCTAGAAAGAACCCTTATGCAAAGGCGTTGAAAAAGCAGATCACGATCAATATTGATAGCAACACGATCGACTACTTCAAGGAGCAGTCGGAAGCGGTGGGAATTCCGTATCAGACGCTGATCAATCTATACCTGAAAGATTGCGTCGCGAATAAACGGCATCTGTCGATGTCTTGGCAGTGATACAAAACGGGCTGTTCGAAGGAACGGCCCGTTTTGCCGCAATTGACATTTTCCGCCCGAAAGCCCATAATAAAGGTACCTTTAACAGAGAGGACGAGGGAAAATGCTTTATTTTGAGAACGATTACTGCGAAGGTGCCCATCCGGCCATTTTGCAGAAGCTGATGGAAACGAACTTCGAGAAGGTGCCCGGCTACGGCACCGACCCCTACTGCGCCAGCGCGAAGGAAAAGATCTGCGCGGCGTGCCGGTGCCCGGAAGCGGACGTGACGTTCATCTCCGGCGGTACCCAGACGAATGCCATCGTCATTGCGTCGATGCTGCACCGGTGGGAGGGCGTTGTGGCAGCAGCCACCGGCCATGTCAACGGCCACGAGGCCGGGGCCATCGAGTTCACTGGCCACAAGGTGATGGGGCTGCCCCACAAAAACGGCAAGCTGGACGCCGCCACGGTCCGGAATTTCTGCGCCACCTTCTACGCCGACAGCAACCATGACCACATGGTCTTCCCCGGCATGGTGTATCTCTCCCACCCCACCGAGTACGGCACCCTCTACACCAAGGCCGAACTGGAAGCTCTCCATGCGGTCTGTCAGGAGTACAAGATGCCCCTCTTCGTGGATGGCGCACGGCTGGGCTACGGTCTGGCGGCGGATGGCACGGACGTCACCCTGCCGGACCTCGCAAAGTGGGCCGATGTGTTCTACATCGGCGGCACCAAGGTCGGTGCTCTCTGCGGCGAGGCCGTTGTCTTCCCCCACGGTGCGCCGGCCCACTTCATGACCATGGTCAAACAGCAGGGCGCGCTGCTGGCGAAAGGCCGCCTGCTGGGGCTGCAGTTCGACGTCCTGTTCACCGACGGCCTGTATGAGAAGATCAGCCGGAACGCCATCACCACCGCCAACGCCCTCAAGAAGGGCCTTGCGGCGAAGGGATACCAGTTCTTCATGGATTCCCCCACCAACCAGCTCTTCATCGTGTTTCCCAACGAGCAGCTGGCCGCGCTGGAGGGCAAGGCCAAGTTCGGCTTCTGGGAGAAGTACGACGACGCCCACACCGTCATGCGGATCGCGACCAGCTGGGCCACCAAGATGGAGGAAATCGAACAGCTGCTGGAGCTGCTGTGAGCGCCAAAGATCTCATAGGCTTTGTACAGAAAATGGCTTGCTTTTTTTGGCGCGGTATGGTATCTTTATTTAGATGAAGATCGCGCTGGGATGCAGCGCAGAAAGAGAAGGAGAAATGAACTATGGGCTTTTTCGATAAGCTGTTTGGCGGCAAGGCTGCTGAGACGAAATTCAAGGGCGAGAAAATGACCGTCATGATGCCGCTGGAAGGCAAGGTCATCCCGCTGGAAGAGCTGCCGGATGAGACCTTTGCTTCGGCGATCCTTGGCGGCGGCTGCGGTATCGAGCCCACCGGCGACACCGTGTATGCTCCGTTCGACGGCACTGTGACGCAGGTGCCGGAAAGCCTCCACGCCGTCGGCCTGATGAGCGACGACAACATCGAGCTTCTGATCCACGTTGGCATGGACACCGTGGAGATGAAGGGCAATGGCTTCACCTCTCTCGTCAAGGAGGGCACCAAGGTCAAGGCCGGCACCCCGCTGCTGAAGGTGGATTTGGACGCCATCCGTGCCGCTGGCCATCCCACCGCAACGGCCATCATCGTGACTAATGGCGATGATCTCCCCGAAATGAGTGTTGTTGCCGCCGGTGATACCGCCGTCGGCGTGCCGCTGTTGAAGTTCAAGGCATAAGTGTTTCCACCCGGAAGATCTTCTTCCGGGTGTTTTTTTGAGCAAACCTAGAAAAAGTGAGGAAGTATATCATGGAAACGAAAACGAAAAAACCGAAGTTATCTCTTGCCAAGCGAATGGCCATCTCGCTGGTGTGTGGTCTGGCAGCCGGCATCGCCTTCATGTTCCTGCGGGAGAGCTTGATCTCCGGCGGCCGCGCAGAGGTGTGGGCCACCATCAACAACCTCCTGTTCCAAGACATCACGGCGGAAGGGGCCGAGCGCGCCTTCGGCCTCTTCTACATCATCGGCCAGCTCTTCATCAAGGCGCTGCAGCTGGTCATCATCCCGATGGTCTTCACCTCCATCGCGCTGGCCATCGGCAGCATTGCGGACACCCGCACCATGGGCCGCATCTCGGCCAAGACCCTGTTCTGGTTCCTGCTGTGCTCTTTTCTGGCGCTGCTGCTGGCGGGCGTCGTGGGTTACACCACCTATTCCATGGGGCTGTTCAATACCCACATTGAGGGCCTGACCGAGGCCACCGGCTCCACCGGCTCGAACCCCCTGAATGTGGTGCTGAACATCATCCCCTCCAACATCATCACGGCCTTTGGCAGCAACGGCGCGGTGCTGAGCGCAGTTTTCCTTGCTGTGGCCACCGGGCTGAGCATGAATACCCTCGGTGAGAGCCGCACCGCCACCCTCCGCCGTCTGCTGGGCGAGGTCAACGATGTGGTGGTGGTCTTCCTGAACTTCATCGTCAGCAACTTCGCGCCCTTCGCCGTCTTCGTGCTGCTGACCCGCACCTTTGCCATCTACGGCATCGATTACCTCAAGCCCGCGCTGGTCTATGTGGTGGTCACGGTGATCCTGCTGCTGGTCTTCCTTGTGGTGGCCTATCCGCTGGTCGTGGCACTGGGCGCCAAGCTGAACCCCATCAAGTTCATCAAAAAGATCGCAAACGTGGCCGTTTTCGGCTTCTCCACCTCTTCCAGCGCTGCGACTCTGCCCCTGAACATCAAGGTCAGCGAGGAAGAGTTCGGCGTGGATGAGAGCATTGCCTCCTTTGTTCTGCCGCTGGGCATGACCATCAACATGGACGGCACCGCCATCATGCAGGTCATCGCCACGGTGTTCATTGCGGGCTGCGCCGGTTATACCGTCACGCCCGGTCAACTGGTGGTGGTAGCGCTGCTGGCACTGCTGGCTTCGGTGGGCACCCCGGCAGCTCCCGGTGCAGGGGCGGTCATCCTCTTCACCATCCTGTCCGGCATGGGCTTCGTCAATGACGGCGCGTTGCTGGCCTATTCCCTGATCCTTGCCATCAACCGCCCCATCGAGATGCTCGTCACCTCCCTGAATGTCGTCGGCGATGCCGTCGCCAGCATCTGCGTCGCCAAGAGCGAAGGGCTGCTGAAAGAGGACGTCTATAATAAGTAAGAGCGAGACAAAAGGAACTCCTTGACTTTTTGCCCACAGGTGCGTATAACAAAGGCACAAAGGTAAGAAGTCCATTGATCTCACAAAAGCAAAGCAAGAAGCCCCCCGGTAGTGTCAGTACCGAGGGGCTTCCTGTTTGCTGGGGATCAGTGGTTGGGTGGTTTCAATTTTACAAGAGATATCCTCTCTTTACAATTGCGGCGTCGGCGGCGCGAAGCTTTTACACAAGCTTTTCCTCTCCATGGTTTCGGGCGGCGGGGAAGTTCGGTACAATAAAACCGTTCCGAGAGAAGCATGAAAGAAGGGCCCAAGGGGCACCAAAAGAGAGGATTTCCGTATGAAAGAGAACAAGATCACTCGCCGCAATTTCCTGAAGGTCGGTGCTGCGGCATCGGCTGCCGGTCTGCTGAGTGCTGCCCCGGTGGCGGCCAGCGCAGCCCAGCCGGATGCCGTCGGCGCTGCGGAAGAAGAGAACGGTCTGCTGGATTTTCTGAAGAAACCGAAATACATTTTCCTGTTCATCGGCGACGGCATGGGCACTGCCCAGATCCAGTCTGCCCGCTTCTATAAGGGCACCACCGAGAACAACGGGGCCATCACCGAGGGGGAACTGAGCTTCACCTCCTTCCCCGAAGTCGGCAGCGTGACCACCTACGACAGCACATCTTTCTGCCCGGACTCCGCGTCCACCGCGACCGCCATCGCCACCGGCAATAAGACCGAGAGCGGCGTCATCAACATGTGCCCGTGGACCCGCGATGTGCCCTACGAGACCATCGCCGAGAAGCTGCACAAGCAGAAAAACTATAAGGTCGGCGTGGTGTCCACCGTCAACATCGACCACGCCACCCCTGCCGCCTTCTACGCCCACCAGAACACCCGCAAGAACTACTACCAGATCGGCGTAGAGCTGGCTAATTCCGGCTTTGAATACTTTGCGGGCGGCGAGTTCCAGAAGGTGAACGGCGATGGCACCGGCCCCAACAACCACGAGGTCGCCGCACAGGCGGGCTACAACGTTGTCACCACACAGGCGGGCGCGGCGGCGCTGACGGCCGGGGCGGGCAAGACCCTCATCATCGCCGAGAACCTCGCCGACGGCAAGGCGATGAACTACGCCATGGACGCCGCCAACGGCGAGTGGCAGTTGACCGATTACGTGAAAAAGGGCATCGAGCTGCTGGAAAACAAGAAGGGCTTCTTCCTGATGACCGAATCCGGTAAGATCGACTGGGCCTGCCACGCCAACGATGCCGCCGCCTCCATCCACGACGTGCTGGAGATGAGCAACGCCGTTCAGGCCGCCGAGGCGTTCTACAACGCCCATCCCAACGAGACCCTGATCCTTGTCACGGCCGACCACGAGACGGGCGGCATGGCCATCGGCTACAAGACTACCAACTACGACACCTTCCTGACCAACCTGACCCACCAGAAGATGTCCTATGCGAAATTTGATTCCACCTACGTGGAAAATTACATCGCCAACAAGACCCCCTTTGAGGCGGCCATGGCCGACGTCAAGGCCAACTTCGGCCTGACCCTGCCCACTGACCCCGATGCTGCCAGCGCGGGCAAGCTGCTGTTGACCGACTACGAGGTGGAGAACCTGCGCAAGGCCTACGAGCGGACGCTGGAGGTCGGCGCGTCTTCCCAGAGCAAGATGAGCCAGCAGGATTATGAACTCTACGGCACCTACATCCCCTTCTCTATGGCCATCTGCCACACCATCAACCATAAGTCCGGCATGGACCACACCACCTACGCCCACACCGGCGCAATGGTCAACATCTATGCCAAGGGCGTCGGCGCCGAGAAGTTCCGCGGCGTGTTCGACAACACCGAGATCTATCATAAGCTCGCTGAGCTGACCGGCGTGCAGTAAGGCCGGAATACCCTGAAAATAAAAGACCCCGCCCCCTTTTCCCTTGCTGAGACGGCAGGGAGGAGGGGGCGGCACGGTCTGCGCATAACCCAAAAAAGCGCCCGGCGGCTCAGATGGAGCTGCCGGGCGCTTTGCTTCGCTAAAACGTAAAGATCAATCGTTGATCTCCGGGAAACCTTCCAGCTTGGAGGTGCAGTGGGGGCAGCGGACGGCCTTGATGGAAATCTCGCTCTGGCAGTAGGGGCAGACCTTGGTGGTCGGCTCTGCGGGAGCTTCCTCTTCGGCCTTCTTCTTGTTGAAGAGGGCGTTGAATGCCTTCAGCACCACAAACAGCACGAACGCCACGATCAGGAAGTTGATGATGGCGTTGAGGAAGGAACCGATGCCGATGCCGACATCGCCGATCTGGATCACAACGTCCGAGAAGTCGGCGTTGAAGAACAGGCCGATGAGGGGAGAGATGATGTCGCCGACCAACGAGTTCACGATGGCCGTGAACGCCGAGCCGACGACCACGCCGACGGCCATATCCAGCACGTTGCCGCGCATGGCGAACGCTTTGAACTCTTCAAAAAACTTTTGGATGCCCTTGCTCTCTTTTTCTGCCATAGCAATACCGCTCCTTTTTTGCGTCCGCAGGGGGACGGATTCATCATTATTATAATAGCATTTGTCAGCGTCCTTGCCCTCTCAGGCGCTTCGCGCCAGCTCCTCCAGAGGTTTATGCTTGGTGCGCGGCAATCCAAGCTTCCATCTCTTCGGCGATGGCTTTGATGGAGCCGTCGGTGAAGGGAACGTTCAGGCCTGCCGTCTCGCACAGCTCGGAGTAGCTGGCTGTGCCCGCGCGGCGGACCAGCTTGAGGTAGCGCTGCCATGCGTCCTTGTGATCCTTCAGGCTGAGCAGGAAGAACTGCAGCGCGGCCATGGTGGACAGGCAGTAGTCGATATAATAGAACGGGCACTCATAGATGTGGAGCTGACGCTGCCAGCCCGCGCCGCGGCCGTAGAAGGGCAGGTTGTCGAAGTCGATCCACGGGCGGTATTTGTGCTCCAGATCAAGCCAGACCTTGTTCCGCTCGTCGGGGGTGAGGTCGGGGTTCTGGTACATCAGGTGCTGGAACTCGTCCACGGCGCAGCCGTAAGCGAGGAAGAGGAAGCTGTCCTCGGCGTGGACGAGGGCGTACTTCTCGGTGTCCTTGCCGAAGAGCAGGTGGTGCCACGGCGCGGTCAGGAACTCCATGGCCATGGAGTGAATCTCGGCGCTCTCCATGCCGGGGCATTCGAGGTCGGCGGGGATCTTCGGGTTCCGCTCGGCGACGTAGCCCTCGAAGGCGTGGCCGCACTCGTGGGTCAGCACGTCCACGTCGGCAGAGGTGTTGTTCCAGTTTGCGAAAATGAAGGGGGCCTTGTAGGCGGGCAGACTGGTCATATAGCCGCCGGACATCTTGCCGGGGCGGCTCTCCACGTCGAACAGCTCGTTGTCCTGCATGAAGTCGATGAACTCGGCGGTCTCCGGGCTCAGCTCATGGTACATGGTGCGGGCCGCAGCCATCCGGGCGTCGTAGCCCTTGATGGGGGAGGGGTTGCCGTCCTTGAAGGTGACGGGCAGATCGGCGAAGGTGGGGTGCTCGATGCCGGTGCGCTTGCGGCGCAGCTCAATGACCTTCTGCAGCTGGGGCACCACATCCTTGGCGACCTGATCCCGGAAGCGCTTGATCTCCTCCGGGCCGTAGCCGATGCGGTTCATCCGCACATAGGAAAGCTCGCTGTAGTCGTGGTAGCCGAGGATGCGGGCCTGTTCGTTCAGGTTCTTGACGATCTTGGTGTACAGCTCATCCAGCTCGGCGCGGTGGGCGTCGAAGTAACCGGCTTCGGCCTCGTAGGCGGCACGGCGGATGGCGGGGTCCAGATTTTCCTTGTAGGGGCCCAGCTGGGGGATGGTCAGCTTCTTGCCGTCCAGCTCCACCAGTGCGCCGCCGTACACCTGCTGATACTGGCTGACGAGGGCATTGTACTCCTTCTGCAGCTCCACGGTGCGGTCGTCCATGCCGAGGACGGCGTTCTTCATCCCGGCCACGCAGGTGGTGCCGAAGGCTTCGGTCAGCGCGTCCACATGGGGGTTGGCCAGAAACGCCCGGCTGATCTCGACGCTGGCATTCTGCACGGCGGGGCCGTTGGCGTCGAAGAAGTCCTGCTCGGCCTTCCAATAGGCGTCGCGGGTGTCGCAGGTGTAGTGGATGTTTGCCAGATTGGCGGCGGTGTTGTAGTCGGCAAAGGCGCGGCTCTGCTCGTAGTAGGCCTCGACCAGTTCTTCGCCGGAAGCGGCAGAGGCGGCCTTGGCGGCCAGCTCTTTGCAGCGGGCCAGCAGCGCATCAATGTCGGGGCGGGTGTAGTTCATCTCGCTGAATTTCATAGACGGACACGTCCTTTCTGAGTGATGTTTGTTCCATCTTATCACTTTTTATCGGTACAGTCAAAGGAAACCGAAAACGTCTTGACATTTTCGCATAGGCGCGTACAATAAGGGTACAAGGAAATTGAGGAATCTATCGGCCTCACAAAACAGCAAGAAGCCCCCCGGTACCGCTAATACCGAGGGGCTTCCATAGTCATTAGGTATATCTGCTAAAACTTTGTGAGATAAACTGGCAAATCTGTTGCAACGATGCCGTTGCATGGACTTGAAAAAAGGCATATAATAACACTATCAACAGAGTAAGGCCACGCGCGTTAAGTGCCGCATCAACGGGGAGTTGTGCTGCGGACGAAGGGAGACCCGCGGTGCGTGGTCTGCATCCCGCTGCTGCATGGACTTGGGTGCAGGCGAGGCCGTCTGCGCGGCTTCGTTTGGAAGTGAAATTTGTTGGATTCACGCCCTCCTTTGTGCGGTTCGTCACAGGGGAGGGCGTTTTTGCGTCCGCCTCTGCTTATCCTGAATGGAGGATGAACGATGAATCATTCCAAATTATCCGTCCGTACCCTGACGATGCTGGCCCTTCTGACGGCTATGAGCATCATCTTTGCCCGCGTGCTGACCGTTTCCACCGGCTTTCTGCGGTTCAATCTGGGCGCGCTGCCCACCCACTTGGCGGCGGTCTGGTTCGGCCCGGCGGGCGGCTTCGCCGTGGGAGCGGTGGCTGATCTGATCGGCGGCACCTTGTCCGGCTATTCCATCAACCCGCTCATCACGCTGGGAGCCGGTTCGGTGGGTCTGGTGTCCGGTCTGCTGTTCCAGAAGCTCAGCAGTCTGCGGCTGGGACTGCGGCTCCAGATCAGCATACTGGCCGGGCATCTGGTGGGCTCGGTGGTCATCAACTCGCTGGCGCTTCACATTTTTTATGGATACCAGTGGCCGGTGTTGGCGGCCCGCATCCCCAATGCCATCGTGCTGAGCGCGGTCAACACCGTGCTGGTCCGCATCCTGCTGGAGAATAAGGCACTGGCAGCGATGATCAAAGCAAAAACCTGAACACACAGAATCTTTTAGATAAGGTCGAGCGCTATGAACTACGAAGAAGCAATGCAATACATCCACGCGGTGCAGTGGGCGGGGCACAAGCCCGGCCTGAGCCGCACCCGCACCCTGCTGGCCGCGCTGGGCAGCCCCCACAAGCGGCTGAAGTTCGTCCATGTGGCGGGCACCAACGGCAAGGGCAGCACCGCGGCCATGCTGGCATCCTGTCTGCGGGCGGCGGGCTATTGCGTGGGGCTGTACACCTCGCCTTTCATCAACCGGTTCAACGAGCGCATCCAAGTGGACGGCGAACAGATCGGTGACGAAGAGCTGGTACGGCTGGTGGAGAAGATCCGGCCCGCCGCCGACGCCATGGCGGACGTCCCCACTGAGTTCGAGGTCATCACAGCGCTGGGAATGCTCTACTTTGCCGAAAAGCAGTGCGACATCGTGGTGCTGGAAGTGGGCCTCGGCGGCACGCTGGACTCCACCAATGTCATCGACCCGCCGGAGTGTGCGGTCATCACGGCGCTGGGAATGGATCATGTCAAGGAGCTGGGCCCCACCATCGCCGACATCGCCTCGGCCAAGGCGGGCATCATCAAGCCCGGCAGCCCGGTGGTGAGCTACGGCGGCGTGCCCGAAGCCGACGCCGTTATTGCCCGCGTGGCAACGGAGCAGCACGCCCCGCTGCGGGTCGTGGACTTCTCCAAGCTGACCGTGGAGGGCGGCGGCCTCGACGAGGTGACCTTCGATTTTGACGGTCTCGATGGGGTGCGGCTGCCGCTCATCGGCAGCTACCAGCCCAAGAATGCCGCCGTCGCCATCACGGCGCTGCGGGTGCTGCGGGTGCGGGGGTGGAACATCCCGGAAGAAGCCATCCGCAAGGGGCTGGAGACGGTGAGCTGGCCGGGCCGGTTCGAGCTGCTGCGGCATTCGCCCGCCTTTTTGCTGGATGGCAGCCACAATGCCCACGGGATGCGGGCCACGGTGCAGAGCCTGAAGGACCGCTTCCCCGGCCAGAACTTCGTTTTCCTGCTCAGCATCATGGCGGACAAGGATGTGGACGAGATGCTGGCCCTGCTGCTGCCGCTGGCAAAGCAGTTCGTGACAGTGGCGGCCCACACTCCCCGCGCCATGCCCGCCGAGACGCTGGCGGAGCACATCCGTGTGCGCGGCGGCATCGCCGAACCGGCTCCGTCCATCGAAGCGGGTGTGGCCCGCGCTGTGGAGCTGGGCGGCAGCGGCCCCGTCTGTGCGCTGGGGACGCTGTATTTTTCGGGAGAGGTACGAAGGGCGTTTGAGAAAATTCAGAAGTGATCCTTCGTACAACCTCTCCGTCAATGCTTCGCATTGCCAGAGAGGTTGTATGGAGTAAGGTCTATCCTTGAATAAGAACCTAAAAACGGAAAAAAGCGCTTCCCCATGCAGGTTGGGGAGGCGCTTTTTCCGTCCCTTGCGGGACAGGGTAAATGATAAGAAGGTAAATGAAGAAAATAGCATAATAATTAGAAGGATGAACCCAAGAGCGGGGAGGTGCAAAGCTCGTCGCAGCCTTTGTATCCTACTACCGCTCTTGTTGGATACAAGATAGCACTTTTCAGAAGAAAATGCAAGAGCTTTTTTGAAAAAAGTTCTCCTAATCGAGCAAAAATTCGATATTTTGTCACAACGCACAAAATTGAAAGCTTCGACTTGGCAAAAGTGATAAAACAAGCTCTGCTCAGCTGGAAACTGCTGGCAAAACCACGTGCCGATGAAAAGAATCACTGAAATCTGTGGAAGGATTCTTTACAAGGCAGACGGGCTGTGCTAAGATGAATACAAGCATGGTAAAATGTGCATTTGCGGCCTTTTGGCAGCAAAGTGGGTGGGAAGCGGGATTTTTGCGCCCAAATCCAAAAAAGAGGAAAAACGAATGGAAGCAACAAAACTGAAAAATGCGCCTCGGTTCGGCGGACGGAAACCGCTGTTTTCCGAGCGAGACCTGCTCGTTCTGACCGGGCCGCTGCTGGTGGAGCAGCTGTTGGAAGTCACGGTGGGCATGGCGGACACGATGATGGTCTCCCGCTGCGGTGAAGCGGCCATCTCCGGTGTCAGCTTGGTGGATATGATCAACAATCTCATCATCGTGCTGTTTGCGGCGCTGGCCACCGGCGGCGCGGTGGTGGTCAGCCAGTACTTAGGGGCCAAGGAGCAGAAACACGCCGACCAGAGCGCCGGCCAGCTCCTCCTGCTCAGCGGCTTGTTCGGCGTGTTGGTGGGTGTGGTCTGCTTTGTGCTGGCCCGGCCCATGATCCGCCTATTCTACGGCTCCATTGATGCCGACGTGCTGGAAGCCGGTGTGCTCTACCTGAAGATCATCGCCCTGAGTTACCCGTTCCTTGCGCTGTACAACGGCGGCGCGGCGCTGTTCCGCAGCATGGGCAACTCCAAGATCTCCATGCAGATCAGCTTTCTGATGAACATCATCAACATCGTGGGCAACGCCGTCTGCATTTTCGGCCTGAAAATGGGCGTCGATGGCGTCGCATGGCCCAGCGTCGTTTCCCGCGTGGTGGCGGCGGCCCTGATCCTGCGCAAGTGCTATAAAAAGGAAGAAGGCAGCCTGCTGAACGTCCCCAAGACCCTGCGGCTGGACGGCGGCCTGACCCGGCGCATTCTGGGCATCGGCATCCCGTCCGCCTTCGAGAACAGCCTGTTTGAGGCGGGCCGCATCCTCGTCGTCAGCATGATCTCCACCTTTGGCACAGTGCAGATCGCGGCCAACGCCGTGGCCAACAACCTCGACGGCATGGGCGTCATCCCCGGCAAGGCCATCAGTCTGGCCATGATCACGGTGGTGGGCCGCTGCGTCGGCGCGGGGGACAACGAACAGGCCGTCTACTACACCCGCAAGCTGCTGCTCTGGGCCTACCTTACCATGGGCCTTTCCAACGGCGCGATCTTCCTGCTGGTGAAGCCGCTGGTGGGCATCTATGCGCTTTCCGGCGCGACTATGGAGCTGGCCATTCTGCTGGTACAGATCCACTCCGGCTGCGGCCTCTTTTTGTGGCCCGCCTCCTTCGTGCTGCCCAATGCCCTGCGCGCAGCCAACGACGTGAGATTCACGATGGTCGTTTCGATCCTGAGCATGGCCGTCTGGCGGCTGGGTTTCAGCTACCTGATCTGTGTGCGGATGGGTTGGGGCGCTGTGGGCGTCTGGATCGCCATGGTGGTGGACTGGACCTGCCGTGTCATCTGCTTTACTGCCCGCTTCCACAGCGGTGCATGGAAGACGAAATATCAAGCATAACATCAAAAAGGAGCGACGAGATGAAACTCATCAGTTGGAATGTCAACGGTCTGCGGGCCTGTCTGACCCATGATTTTGCCGCAAGCTTTGCGGCGCTGGACGCCGACATCTTCTCGGTGCAGGAGACGAAAATGCAGCCCGGTCAGGCGGATTTCGCCCCGGAGGGCTACACCGAGTACACCTACTCCGCCGAGAAGAAGGGCTACTCCGGCACAGCGTGCTGGTGCAAACAGCCGCCGCTGGCCGTGACGATGGGCATCGGCATCGAGGAGCACGACCACGAGGGGCGGGTCCTGACGCTGGAATACCCGGAATTTTATCTCGTCAACTGCTACACGCCGAACAGTCAGGACGGGCTGAAGCGGCTGGACTACCGGATGGAGTGGGAGGACGCATTCCGGGCCTATCTGCTGGGGCTGGACGCGAAAAAGCCGGTCATCCTCTGCGGTGACCTGAACGTAGCCCACACCGAAATGGACATCAAAAACGCCAAGACCAACCGGAAGAGCGCGGGCTTCACCGACGAGGAGCGGGCCAAGATGACCGAACTTCTGGCGGCGGGCTTTGCCGACAGCTTCCGCGTCATCCACCCGGACGAGGTGAAGTACAGCTGGTGGAGCTACCGCTTCCATGCCCGCGAGAAGAATGCGGGTTGGCGCATCGACTACTTCCTCGTCTCCCGCCGCATCGCCGACAGGATCCAAGCGGCGGAGATCCACAACGAGATCTTCGGCTCGGACCACTGCCCGGTCGAGCTGGTCATCGACCTGTAACACCCATTTATAAAGGAGCTTTTCATGCTGAAAAACTATCTGCTCGTCTTTTTCGTCTCCATGGTGCCCGTGGTGGAGCTGCGCGGTGCCATCCCCATCGGTCTGGGTCTGGGGCTGCCGGTGCTGCCCACCTATATCATCTGCGTGCTGGGCAATATGCTGCCGGTGCCCTTCATCTATTTGTTTGCCCGGCGGTTCCTCATCTGGGGCTACCACAAGCCGGTCATCGGGCCGGTCTGCAAGTTCTTCATCGTCAAGGGCGAAAAGGGCGGCCGCAAGCTGGAGGAAAAGGCGGGCAAGGGCCTGACCGCGGCTCTGCTGCTCTTTGTGGGCATCCCGCTGCCCGGCACCGGCGCATGGACCGGCACACTGGCGGCGTCCATTCTCGATATGAAGTTCAAGGACGTCCTCATTGCCTGCATGGGCGGTGTGCTGCTGGCCGGCATCATCATGGGGCTGGCCAGCATGGGGGTTCTGGGCGCGGCAAGCAGCTTGTTTGCGGTAGGCTGAGCTTGGCCGCATCTCCATTACCACTGGCAATCTCTAGGGAAGTGTGTTAGAATAGACAGCGAAGTGTCTGTTACGACAAAGAAAGGACGAACCAACCATGGATCAGGCTTTGAACCAGAAGATCGACGCATTCATTGCGGCGAACAAGGACCAGTGGCTCAAGGATATTGAGACGCTCGTTTCCATCAATAGTGTCGAGAGTGCCCCTGCCGAGGGGGCCCCCTATGGTCTGGGCGCACGCGCTGCGCTGGACAAGACGCTGGAGCTGGCGGCAGGGATGGGCTTTGCCACCCGCAACTGCGAAAATCACATCGGCTATGCGGAGCTGCCCGGCGCGGATGCCGAGAAGTATCTGGCAACGATCTGCCATGTGGACGTGGTGCCCGAAGGCAACGGCTGGACGGGCGACCCGTTCAAGATGGAGGTCCGGGACGGCTGGCTCATCGGCCGCGGCGTGGCCGACGATAAGGGCCCGATGATCACCATCCTCTATGCCCTGAAGTTCCTCAAAGAGCAGGGCTATCCGCTGCGCTATCCCATCCGCGCCCTCGTGGGCGACAACGAGGAGACTTCCATGCAGGATGTGGAGTACTACCTGAAGAATTACCCGGCCCCGGCCTTCTGCTTTACCCCGGACGCCGAGTTCCCGGTCTGCAACGGTGAGAAGGGCCACTTCGGTGCCGAGCTGGTCAGCCCGGTCTGCAACGGCGTCATCAAGGAGTTCGTGGGCGGCGTGGCCAACAATGCCGTGCCCGACCGCGCCAGCGCACTGGTCGAGACCGACATCACCAAGCTGAAGAATGCCCCCAACATCACGCTGGAGCCGGAGGGCACCGGCGTGCGCATCCGCGGCTGGGGCAAGTCCGGCCATGCGGCATCTCCGCAGGGTACCGTCAACGCCATCGGTCTGGTGGTGAACTATCTGCTGGACAACGGCCTGTGCAACGACGCCGAGCGCGCCTATCTGGAAGCGCTGAAAAAGCTGCACGCCTCCACCGCCGGTGAGGGCATCGGCGTCGCCTGTGCCGACGGCCCCTTCGGCCCGCTGACCGTCATCGGCGGCCGCATCTACATGCAGGACGGCAAGATGGTGCAGACCATGGACAGCCGTTACCCCACCTGCACCACTGGCGACAAGATGGCCGAGCAGATCCGCGCCGCCATCGGCTCCGGTGCATCGCTGGAGAATGTCGAGAGCGCCAAGCCCTTCTACATTGAGGCCGACACCCCCGCCATCAAGGCCTGCATCGACACCTACAACGAGGTCACCGGCGAGAACGCCACCCCGTTCACCATGGGCGGCGGCACCTACGCCCGCCACTTCCCCTATGCCGTCAGCTTCGGCCCGGAGCACAACGACGTCCAGCTGCCCTCCTTCGGCGGCCCGATGCACGGTGCCAACGAGTCTGCCCCCATCGACAAGCTCTTGGAGGCCATGAAGATCTACATCCTCGCGCTGCTGCGCCTTGAGGAGATCGACTTCTGATGGCGGCAAACGTTCTGGTCATTGACGGGCAGGGCGGGGGACTGGGCCGCCAGCTGGTGGCGGCCATCGCGGCGGCCTGCCCGGAGGCGGAGCTGACCGCCGTTGGCACCAACAGCTTGGCTGCCAACGCGATGCTCAAGGCGGGCGCGGCCCGCGCGGCCACCGGCGAGAACGCCGTGGTGGTCAACTGCCGCCATGCGGACGTCATCGTGGGGCCTATCGGCATCGTCATCGCGGACGCCCTGCTGGGCGAGATCACCCCGGCGATGGCCGCCGCCGTCTGCCAGAGCGGTGCCAAGCGGGTGCTCGTGCCCATCAACCACTGCGAAAACTATGTGGTCGGCGTGCCCGAACAGCCCGTCAGCCAGCTCGTGAGCGCCGCCGCACAGAAAGTCAAAGCCCTGTGCGAAGGAAAAACCTGCTGAAAATCGAAGAGGCTGTTGCAACGAACTCCCTCCGTCACGGCTTCGCCGTGCCAGCTCCCTCTCGGAGGGAGCCTTGGCGTAACGGCAAGCTGTGAAAGCCTCCCTCATTGAGGGAGGTGGCATCGCGTCAGCGATGACGGAAGGAGTTGTGCAACAGCCCCTTGCTGTTTATGGGAGAGTTATTTCATCAGCTTCTTGAGCTTGAGCCACGCGCCGAACACGTCGTACTTGGTAACGTAACGGTCGGGGTCGAAGCGGGAAGCGTCGCTGTCGTCGGCGGACTTCACAAGGCCGTTGTCGATGGCCCAGCGGGTCGCCTTCTGCAGCTCGATCTTCTCTGCGGGCACATCGCTGTACAGGCTCGGCAGAGCCGCTTCGGGCTTGCCCGCCGTCTCCCACAGCAGCATCACCAGCTCACGCCGGTTGGCGGGCACCGCCACACCCTTCGGCAGGTTCAGCTGCAAGTAGCTGTCCACGCCAAGGCTCACGCCCTGCCACACCAAGATGCCAGCCGCTGCGCCGCCCACGGCCACCGTTGCCATGGTGCCCAGCGTCGAGGGCCCATCGTCCTCGCCCGGCAGCTCGGAGGAACGGTATTGCGCCTCAATGGTGATGTCCGCTTTCGGCATCGCAAAGCTCATGTGGGGGTCGTGCAGCATCACGCTGGGGTCACCCGTCAGCGTGTCCTTGACCCCCTCCGGGAAGCGGATGCTCCACACGTCAAAGGTCATGCCCTCCGGCACTTCCGTCTCGTCCACGTCCACCGTCAGCTCGGTGCCCTTCTCGGCCTTTACCTCAGTCTCGTTGTTGATCTTGCCGCCCTTGACGGTAACGGTGTAGGTCTTGGGCTGATCGTCGGGGTTCGGGGTGGGGGTGCTCTTGGTCAGCTTGATGTTGCCGTTTTCCGCCGCCGTAACGGTATACCAGCCGTTTTCATCTGCCTGACCAACATCTTCACCGTTGGCTTTTTCGACAGTAGCGCCCTTGACCTTGACTTTCAGCGTCGGCGTGCCGGTGAAGTACAGCGTCTCGCCGGAGACTTCGCTCGCACAGCCGTCAAGGGTCGCCGTAACGGTTGCGCCGCCCGCTTCGGTCAATGCCTGTGCACCCGGAAGCTCGGTGTCACTCACGCAGTTTTTGATATGGCCGTTGTTTGTGACCGTGACGTTGTGCAGAATGCTGTTCGTGACCGTTCCGATTGTATCAACCGTCACCTCAGCACCATCAAAGTACATTCCATCAACTGTGCCCTCAATCTTGACCGCTTGTGTAAGGGAAATCGTCCCCTTTACCTTTGTGTATTCTCCAATCTCCAAGTTGCACTTGAGGCTGTCACTGCTGGAATTTTTGTCCAATACAAAATTTTCTCCGGTCAAGAAGAGCAAGTTCTTGCTGGGGTCGGTTTCATCAGAAACACTGTATTCCCAGCCGCGGCCAAAGTATGTTGTGACATTGTCTTGTACCTTACGGCGTATCGCATTGTTGATATCCGGCACACCATTGACGAGAACCAGTTCTCCGCTGCCGGTAGGCTCATAAACAGCTTCCAGCTCAACCTTTTCAGAGGGCATTTCAAATTTGTAGGTACGAGTGTCTTTGTCTGCCGAACTAAATACCGGACAAGTGGTTCCATTCAGTGCATTCCAGCCTACAAAGGCAAAGCCATTAGCCGGTGCATCTGCCACAATGGTCATTACCTTGCCTTGTTCAAAACTGCCGCTTCTGATATCCGTCGCATCACCAATGTAGCCATTCACAACCGTCAGGCTGTACGTCTTTTTCCGGCCGTTTGCGGTCAGCTTCAGCGCATTGCCCGGCATCTTCAGGGTGTAAGTGCCGTCCTCGTTGGCCTGAATCAAACTCACGTCAAAACCCGTTGTTTCACTTGACCAGCAGTCCAGTTCAAGCTCCTCGTCGGTAAACTTCGGCTTGATCTTAATCGTTGTGTTTTCTGTGAACTCGGTTCCTGTCATATCAACAAGCTCCGCATTCACCAGTGTCAGCGTATGCTTTACCTCACTCGGATCAGGGGCACCGGTTTTGTTCAGCACAAGCTCCTCGTCGTCTTTTTGCACCGTAAACGTCTGGAAGTCTTCGCCGTCTTTGTCTACCGTCAGGCCACCGTAAGATGTATTACCGTTGATATTGGTAATCGTTTCCTTGTTGCTACCGGAAATTTTCACTTTGACTTCCGGTTCGCCGACAATATACACTTCTGTACCGAACACGACAGCTTTGATTCCGCTCAGTGTCGCACCAACTGTTTCGCCACTGCTGGCTTTCAGTACGTGAACATTATCGATCTCCGGGTCAAACTCAAATACTGCATTGTCAATCGAGCCAAGATTGGAATAGCTAATTTTCTTACCAAACTTACGGACAACTACATTTTTGATTGTTGCGTTCGCAGTATTTTCCAGCGACGAACATGCCACAATCGACACGTTCTCCATTTTTTTATTGTTTGTCACCGAAGCATATTCGATTGAGCAATTTTGCACGGTTCCGTTATTGGTCAGGCTCGGAGTGTAAGTATCGTCACTGCCAAATCGCAGTTTATCAATCGTGCCGTTATTTGTGACTTTTCTCGTCAGGGCAATCGTTCCCTTGACGGTTGCATTTTCGCCAATTTCCAAATCGCAGTTGAGATATGCACCTTTAATTGTTGTGCCCGCGCTGTTCAGCGTAAACTCTTTTGCACTCGTCGGGTTCAGCTTCAGCGTCGTGCCGTCATATTCCCAGCCGTTGCCATAGTAAATGGTCTTGCCATCAGCGGTCTTCCGCTTTGCGTGTTCCTCACTGGTATCCGGCACACCACCCGCAAGAACCAGTTCCGGGTCAGGTGTCACAGGCGTTGTGGATTCCGTAAACATCAATGTTGTCCCGTTGATTTTGTCTGGGTTCAGGGCAAAGCTTCCATCCTGCTTCAGCGTTACGCCGTTCCAAGTTGCAAGCGCATGGGTGCCACTGCTGTCCGCAACATCCCAGTTGGAAACGCCATCGCCCACCACTTTGAGCGCATCCGTGTCATTGGGTATCACATACACAGACTGGCCCAAGTCGATTTCTTTTCCATCGGCGGCATAAAGAAACTTCGAAGTCGCACCTTTGGTCGTCAACGTATAACCATTCGCAATCGTTCCACTACCGGTAGGTATTGTTACAAACACACCACCGGTGATCGCTGCACTAGCGGCGTTGTTTTGGACTTCTGCCTTAAACAAGCCACCCGTAATGCTTGCAGATATTCCTTCATCGCCGGAATCGCCATTCGTCACATTTTTCTCAAACACACCGCCAGCGATTGTAGTATGATTGATTACACTCCCATGAGCACCTGTAAAAGTGCCGCCTATAATAGTACCACGGTTGCTCACATCCGCAAAGGTTCCACCAGAAATTTTACCGCCCGCTTCATTCCAGACCGTACCCTCAAACGTACCGCCAACCACCGTTGCACCATTATTGATAATAACGCCGCAAGTGACCGGAGCCGAAAAAGTATACGTACCCTTTTTCAGCGTCAGGTTTGAGTCGTACTCCCAATTTTCGCTATTCGCGTCGTCGTCGCCAACTGGCTCACCGTTGCCGTCGATTTGAATCGTGGTCACATCAGCCCCATTGGCGGCGTCGATGTCCTCCCCATTCTCCTCCGCCAGCACCGCAGTCCCTCCGCCGGGGGTCTGCGCAAGGGCGCTGACGGGGAACAGCGAGATCATCATGCTCAGCGCAAGAACAAGGCTGAGAATGCGCTTTTTCATAAAAGTACCTCCTCGTTTTCCGAAATTCTATCATTCTGCTATCAGAATAACACATTTTGACGCATTTCGATAGAGGAGGCGTGCATTCTCAGCCTTGTATATTTCAATCTTTTCTTTTTATCGCGGATTTTCCGGGGTCAGCGCTTGCGGGCCGCAAACTTGGCGCGGATGACGCTGAGGGCGATCAGCTCCAGCGCAATGGCCACAGCCAGCAGGACCAGCGAGGTGAAAAGGCTGGCGCTGGCGCCGAGGACGATCTGGCTCAGGCCGGTGATGACGTAGCAGACCGCCGAGATGGCGGCCACGGTGACGGCATAGGGCAGCTGGGTGGACACATGGTTCACATGGCTGCAATGGGCGCCCGCCGAGGCCATGATGGAGGTATCGGAGATGGGGGAGCAGTGGTCGCCGCAGACCGCGCCGGACAGGCACGCCGCGATGGAGATGACCAGCATCTCGCCCTGCGGGAAGGCGTGGCAGACGATGGGGATCAGGATGGAGAAGGTGCCCCACGAAGTGCCGGTGGCAAAGGCGAGGAAGACCGCCACGAGGAAGATGATGGCGGGCAGCAGGTACTGCAGGGCCGCCGCCGAGCCGTTCAGCAGGTTCGCGACGTAGTATTTTGCGCCCAGCAGGTTGGTCATGCCGGAAAGGGTCCATGCCAGCGTGAGGATCAGCATGGGGCTGACCATGGCCTTGAAGCCCTCCGGGATGCAGGCCGCGAAATCTTGGAAGGTCATCACCTCGCGCACGCGGTAGAAGACGAAGGTGAACAGCAGGGCAATGCTGCTGCCCATCACGAGGCCCGCCGAGGCGTTGCAGTCCGAGAAGGCGGTGATGAAGTCCACGCCGGAGAAGAAGCCGCCGGTGTAGATCAGGCCGAAGATGCAGGCCGCGATCAGCACCACCACCGGCAGGATCAGGTCGATGACATGGCCGCGGGTGTCGGTGCCGTCGTCCACATCGTCGCCGTAGGGGCGGTCGTCGGTGGTGAAGAGGTCGCCGTTCAGGGCGTTGTCTTCATTGAGCTTCATGGGGCCGTAGTCGGCGCCCGTGAGCACAAGGAAGAAGATCATCACCAGCGTCAGCAGAGCGTAATAATTGTACGGGATGGTGCGCAGAAACATCGTAAAGCCGTTGATCCCGGAGCCTTCCGGCACCGAGGAGGTGACCGCCGCCGCCCAACTGGACACCGGCGCGATGATGCAGACCGGGGCCGCCGTGGCGTCGATGAGGTAGGCCAGCTTGGCGCGGGAGACCTTCTGCCGGTCGGTGACCGGGCGCATGACCGAGCCGACGGTCAGGCAGTTGAAGTAGTCGTCCACGAAGATGACCACGCCCAGCACGAAGGTCGCCAGCTGCGCCCCGGCGCGGGTGTGGATGTGGGTGGACGCCCACCGCCCGAATGCCGCGCTGCCGCCCGCCTTGTTCATCAGGGCCACGAGGATGCCCAGCATCACGAGGAAGACGAGGATGCCCACGTTGCTGGAGTCGGCCAGCTTCGCCACCATACCGCCCTCTTCATTAAAGAACAGGGTGTTCAGCGCCAGCTCCAAGTTGCCGTTGGCGTAGAGCAGCGCACCCGTGGCGATGCCCACCAGCAGCGAGGTGTAGACCTCCTTGGTGTTCAGCGCCAGCACGATGGCCACCACCGGCGGCAGCAGACTCAGCGCCGTGCTGTACACCGCGCAAGTGTAGTTCGCCGGGTCCGTGATGGTGCCGGGCGTTGCCGCCGTGCACCACAGCAGCAGCCCGAACACCAGCACCACGCCGGCCCACGATAGATTCACTTTTTTCATAAAACGATTCCTCTTCTGATTTTTTGCCCCGGCGCGGGGCAGACTATCCCCAAGAAACACAAAGGGGGTGGCCGACGCGCCGGATTATAAAGCGCTGTACTTTGAGCTGTTCCGCGCCAGCGAACAGGCCGCCCGCATCCTGCTGGAAGCCCAGCAGAAAGCGGAGGAGCAGATTATGGAGGACGACCAGCCGCCGATGCGGCTCAGCCCTTCTTCGCCTGAGCCTTCGCCGCGAACTTCGCGTCGTTCACGATGAAGCGCTCGTGCACGCCGCCACCCACGGGGCCTTTTTCATCCTGCAGGGATACCTTAAACACCAGCTTGCGGCCTTCCACGGCGGTCAGCTCGCTCTCGCAGGTCACGGTCATGCCTACGGGGGTGGGGGCGGTGTGCTCCAGCTCCAGCTTGGTGCCCACGGAACCGCAGCCCTCGTCCAGTTCACCCGCCACACTCATCCAACAGGTCTTCTCGGCCAGCGCCACCAACGCGGGCGTCGCGAAGACGTCCAGCGTGCCGCTGCCCATGGTCTTTGCAGTGTTTTCGTTCGTCACGAGCTGGCTCTGCTCGCCCTTGATGCCAACAGTCAACATAAAAATACTTCCTTTCTTCAATCGCCGCACCGGCAAATACTTTCCAGTACCTTGATAGGATACCACACTTTCCGCGCCGATGCACCTGTTTTGGAGGGATTTCTGCAATTTTCCTCTTCCGCTTTTGCCCAAAACGCGCTATGATAGGGCCGAAAGGCGGTGTCCTCTATGAGCGACTTCTGGAAATCCTATGATATCACCGCGCTGGAATACGGCGAAGGCTACCAATGCTATCCTCTTTACGGCAAGATCCATCGAATTGAGCTGGCCCTTTCGCTGCTCTTTATCGTAGGGGTCGCGCTCTGGTACAAGCGCAGCGGGGCGAAGCTGCGCCGGAAGATCTTGGTCGGTGTCACAGGTCTGCTTTTACTGGACGAAGCTGCTCTGCTGCTGGGCATGGCCTTGACCGGCCAATGGAACTGGAGCTATCTGCCGCTCCATCTGTGCAGCATCAACGTCTTTGTCTGCCTTTACAACACCCTCTTCGACCAGAATTGGTGCAAAGAGGAGCTGTATGCCCTCTGCATCCCCGGCGCGGCGCTGGCGCTGCTCTGCCCAAGCTGGCTCGATGTGCCCTCGTGGTGGACGCTCATCAATCTGCACTCCATCTCCATCCACGCCCTGCTCGTACTCTACCCGGTTCTCCTCGTCGTGGGCGGCTACCGCCCCAGCGTCCGCCGGGTGCCGCAGGTGCTGGCCTTTCTCTTCGGCTCCGCCCTGCCCATCTACTTTCTGAACAAACCCTTGTGCACGAACTTCTACTTCCTTAATAACCCCTACGGCAACGTCATCACCACGGCTTTCACCAACCTGCTGGGTGAAAAATACTATATTCTCGGCTTCCTGCCCGCCATTGCGGCGGCGCTGGCGCTGATGTATCTGCCGTGGGTGGCGGCCGCCCACCGCAAGTGATATATCCAGATTTTGAACACGCGTGTTCCAAATCTCTCCCCGCTTTGAGACGCGGCGTTTTTGTTTCCCAAAACGCACCCCTTTTGCAGATTAAAAATGCAGTTTTCTTGCGTATTGCGGTAAAATTCAAGATTTTTGATTTTGGGGCAAAAATCTTTGCAAAAGCCCTTGACAGGGGCTGTTCTGCGTGATACTATGAACACATGAACAGACATTCATACGAATCCACAGCGAAGGGAGATGCCGAGATGGCCGAAGCAAAAGATGCCCTGCCCGCAGCGCAGCCGCAAGCGGTCGCACTGCCGGACGACGAGGTGCTGTACGAGCTGGCCGACCTGTTCCGGGTGTTCGGCGACTCCACCCGCATCAAGATCCTGTATGCCCTGCACGACAATGAACTCTGTGTGCAGGACATCGCGAACGCGGTGCAGTTGAGCCAGTCCGCGGTGAGCCACCAGCTCCGGGTCCTCAAGGATACCAAGCTCGTGCGGTTCCGCCGGGACGGAAAAACCGTTTACTACGCACTGGACGATGACCACGTGCGCAGCATCCTCTCTTTGGGGATGGAACATATCGAGGAATCGTTGAAAGGCAGGTACTACTTATGAAGAAGAACTACAAGATCGAAGTCGATTGCGCAAACTGCGCTCAGAAGATGGAAGATGCCGCCAACACCGTTGCCGGTGTGGCAAGCGCTACCGTCAGCTTTATGACCCAGAAGATGAAGGTCGAGTTCGCTGAGGGTGCGGACCCCCACGATACCATGGTCAACGTTCTGGCCGCCTGCAAGAAGGTCGAGGACGACTGCGAGATCTTTGATATCTGAAAATAAAAACCGGATGGAAACGGCTCCCCTGCGGGGGAGCCGTTTCCATCCCAGAGCATTTCTCTTGTGGAAAGAAAGTGCAGTTTTCAACAGTTTCCACCGGGTTTTCAACACGTTTTGCGGAAAATCTCAAAAACAAACGCGAAAAAGTCAGATTTCTCCGGGAAAACCTCGTGGAAAACACGGGGGAAAACGTTGAAAAAGGTTTTTTCCGGGGAAAACCTGTTGAAACCGCTCCCACCTCTACCTGACAAAAGGAGAATCCCTATGACCAAAAAACAGAAAAAGGTGCTGTATCAGATCATCGCATCGGTCGTCCTGATCGTGATCCTGCGGCTCCTGCCCGCTTTTCCCACGCCGGTGGAGCTGGTGCTCTACCTGATCCCATACCTCGTAGTCGGCTGGGACGTCCTGCGCAAGGCACTTCTCGGCATCAAAAACCGCCAGCCCTTTGACGAGTGCTTCCTGATGGCCGTAGCCACCGTGGGCGCCTTCGCGCTGGGCGATTACGTTGAGGGCTGCGCCGTTATCCTCTTCTATCAGATCGGCGAACTGTTCCAGAGCGTCGCCGTGGGCAAGAGCCGCCAGAGCATTTCCAGCCTGATGGACATCCGCCCCGACTACGCCAACATCGAGGACGAGGACGGCAAGCTGGAGCAGGTGGACCCCGATGATGTGGAAGTCGGCACCGTGATCGTGATCCAGCCCGGCGAGCGCGTCCCCATCGACGGTGTCATCGTGGAGGGCACCTCGGCCCTGAACACCGCCGCTCTCACCGGCGAGAGCCTTCCCCGCGACGTCCAGAGCGGCGATGAGGTCATCAGCGGCTGCGTCAACATGACCGGTCTGCTGAAGGTCCGCACCACCAAGGAGTTCGGCGAATCCACCGTCTCCAAGATCCTCGATCTCGTGGAAAACTCCAGCATGAAGAAGGCTCGTGCCGAGAACTTCATCACCCGCTTTGCCCGCGTCTACACCCCCGCTGTCTGCTACAGCGCACTGGCGCTGGCCTTCCTCCCGCCGGTGGTCCTGCTGCTGATGGGCCAGCCCGCCCGCTTCGGCGACTGGATCTACCGCGCCCTGACCTTCCTCGTCATCTCCTGCCCCTGCGCGCTGGTCATCTCCATCCCGCTGAGCTTCTTCGGCGGCATCGGCGGCGCTTCCGCCTGCGGCATCCTCGTCAAGGGTTCCACCTATCTGGAAGAGCTGGCCCGCACCGGTGTCGTGGTCTTTGATAAGACCGGCACCCTGACGCAGGGCACCTTCAAAGTGGTGGGCGTCCACCCCGAAAACGGCGTGACCGAAGCCGAGCTGGTGGAAGCCGCCGCACTGGCCGAGAGCTGGTCCAAGCACCCCATCTCCCTGAGCATCAAGAACGCTTACGGCAAGGAGATCGACGCCAACCGCGTCACCGATGTGCAGGAGCTGGGCGGCCACGGCGTGACCGCGAAGGTGGACGGCAAGACCGTCGCCGCCGGCAACGCCCGCCTGATGGCAAAGCTGAACCTCTCCGCCCCCGAAGTCACCGAGCCGGGCACCATCGTCCATGTTGCCATTGAGGGCAAGTACGCCGGTTACCTCCTCATCGCCGACGTGGTCAAGCCCCACAGCGCACAGGCCATCAAGGGCCTGAAGGCGGCGGGCGTCCGCAAGACGGTCATGCTGACCGGCGACGCCGAGCCGGTGGCCAAGGCCGTTGCTTCCGACCTCGGTCTGGACGAGTACCACGCCGGTCTGCTGCCCGGCGACAAGGTGGACCAGATTGAAAAGCTCCTCGCCGCCAAGAGTCCGAAGGAAAACCTCGCCTTCGTGGGCGACGGCATCAACGATGCACCCGTTCTGTCCCGTGCCGACATCGGCATCGCAATGGGTGCCCTCGGCTCGGACGCCGCCATCGAGGCCGCCGACATCGTTCTGATGGACGACGACCCGGCCAAGATCGCCCTCGCCATGAGCATCGCCCGCCGCACCCTTCGCATCGTATACGAGAACATCGTCTTTGCGCTGGCCATCAAGTTCGCGTGCCTCGTCCTCGGCGCACTGGGTCTGGCAAGCATGTGGACCGCCATCTTCGCCGATGTCGGCGTCATGGTGTTGGCCGTCCTCAACGCCACCCGCGCCCTCTACACCAAGGACCTCGCCCGCAAGAACGAGCGATGATCCCGTAACCATTCAAATGCCCTAGGACTTCCCCGCTTCGGCGGCTGTCCTAGGGCGTTTTTGCGGCAAAGAATCTTTTTTCGGAAAAATCTTGCAATGTCCGCAGATTCTGCTATACTGCTACTAAACTAGGGGGTTAGTGTATATGAAAGATTCCGAGATCGCATCGCAGCCCACCGGCACCGTGCTCCGGGCGCTGAAAGCAGCCGCCCCTCAGACGGTGCCGGTGTTTGCCGGGTATCTCGTGCTGGGCATAGGGTACGGCATTTACGTGCAGTCGCTGGGGCTGCCGGTCTGGATGCCCATGCTGATGGGCACCGTCGTCTACGGCGGCTCGCTGGAGTTCGTGCTGGCAAGCCTTTTGCTGGGGGCTTTTTCGCCGCTGCCGGCCTTCCTGATGGCCTTGATGATCCAAGCGCGGCATCTGTTCTACGGCCTTGCCATGCTGGAGCGGTACAAGGGCTACGGGCTGCGCAGCTTTTATATGATCTACGCCATGAGCGACGAGACCTTCTCCATCACCTGCTCCGCCGAACCGCCGGAAGGGGTGGACCGGGGCTGGTTCATGTTCTTCATCACCCTGCTGGACCAGATCTACTGGGTCGCCAGCGCGGGTCTCGGCGCGGTGGTGGGCTCGGTCCTGCCCTTCAGCACCGAGGGTGTGGACTTCGTGATGACAGCCATGTTCGTCGTCATCTTCCTGAACCAGTGGGAGAAGGAAAAGCAGCACATCAGCGCCCTCATCGGCATTCTGGTGCCGCTGGTCTGCCTTGTGGTGTTCGGCTCCGGCAGCTTCCTTCTGCCCGCTATGGCGTGCATTTTGGTGCTTCTGCTGGCGCTGCGCAAGCCCATTGAGAAGGCTGAAGCCGCCCACGGCAAAACGGAGGTGCACTCATGACCACACTGCAAATGGGCATCACCATGGCGATGTGCACGGCGGCGACCATGCTCACCCGCTTTCTGCCCTTTCTGATCTTCTCGTCCAAGGACCAGCAGCCGCCGGAGGTGGTGCGGTATCTGGGCCGCGTCCTGCCCGCCGCCATCTTCGGGATGCTCATCGTCTACTGCCTGAAGGGCGTGACCCCCTTCGCGGGGAGCCATGGCATCCCGGAGGCCATGGCCATTGCGGCGACCATCGCGCTCCACAAGTGGAAGCACCAGACCCTCGTCTCCATTGCGGGGGGCACGGTCTGCTATGTGCTGCTGGTGCAGCTGGTGTTCTGATACGCAAAGAGGGGCTGTGATTACAGCACGATGAAGGTGCAGGTGGCTGCAGGCAGGGTCAGTTCCCCAGCCTTGGCCGCCACGGGAGCCATCTCCGGCAGAGCGTTGCCCTCGCCCAGCACCAGAGCCTTGCCGTTGCAGAGCATGGTCTCGGCACGGAGGGTCTCGGCGGAGAGCTGATACACCTCGGCGTCCTTCGGCAGGGCGACGGTGGTGGTGTCGGTCCGGCTGTTGTTGATGACGAGATACGCCTTGCCGGGCTTGCCGTCGGCGCGGGAATGAGCGTAGACGTGGGCCCCTTCGCGGATGGGTTCGGCGGTGTCATAAGCAGTGTTGCCCATCAGGCGGTGCCACAGCAGCACGGCGAAGTAGTTGGGGCGGGGGTCGAAGCTGCCGTGGCTCAGGAAACCATAATCGCTGGATGCCAGCGTGTTGTGGAAGATGATGCCCTTGGTCACGGTGCAGAATGCCCCCAGCTCGTTGAGGGTACGGAAAACATCCAGATAGGTGGAAGCCCATGTGGTGCCGCCGCCCCCTGCATCGCCGGATTCCGTGACCCAGATCTCACCGCCGGGGCAGTAGATGTCCCGCTTCTCGGTGTGGTACTGGATCATGCTTCGGGCAACGTCCAGATAATCCTCGCTGGTGGCCCGGTCCGGCAGCCAGTAGGAGTTGGGCATCATGGCTCTCAGCCGCTCGGCTACGCCGTTGTAATAATGGTAGCTGTACACGTCCAGCTTTTCCTGCATCCCCTTCAGCAGAACTTCCAGCGGCACATTCTTCAAAAAGCTGTTGCTGTCCCCGGCCGACTCGTAAGCGGGGTCGCCGTTGGAGGTGCCCTCCGAAGTGCTGGTACCCACGAAAAGGCAGTCGGGGTAATTTTCCCGCAGCCAGCGGGCAAAGATATCCTGATTTTTGGCATACAGCTCCGGGGTGTAGCCCTTGGGGCAGCCGGACATTTCCAGCAGGTTGGGTTCGTTGACGAACTCCACCGCGTCAATGGGCTTGCCGTATGCTTGGCTGAAGGCGAAGATCTGCTGGGCCTGACTGGGGTTCCACGGCTCGTCCGCGTGGTGCAGACCCTCACAGTCTGCCACGCTGATCAGCAGCTTTGCGCCCATCGCCTTGCAGAAGTCCAGCACTCCCACCCACTGCTGGCGGTTCAGGACAGCGCCGTAGCCCTCCGGCACCTTGCCGCCGGTATGGCCGTCGAAATCGTAGTAGGTCTTGGTGGCCCAGCTGCCGGAGACCCGGACCCACGAGGGGCCGATCTCTTTGGCCAGCGTCCGCAGCTTCTCATCGTAGAGGTCGATGGGGTCATAATACTGCATCAGCCCGCCCTCGGCGAAGATATTGGCGTTGAGGCCGCCCTTCATTTCAAAGGGCTCCGTGCCTGCGATCTGTTCCGGGGTGTAGGCTTTCCAGAAGGTGCCGCCGGTGACTTCCGCCATCTCGACGTTGTAAGATACCAGCCGCTCATTGCCAACGTACAGCTCACGCAGGGCTTCGGGGTCCAGCTTCACGAATTGTGCCATAGTGATTCTCCTTTTCATTTTTTCTGAATCCAGAATAGCACAGCCCCCGAACCTTCCATGAGGAAGATTTCGTGGAAAAATCGTATTATTTAGTGATAAAATGTATCAAAGTTGATCTGCCGATAGAACCGCTGCTGAAGCTGGTCGAAGCTGTCGCAGTTCTGGGCCAGCAGCCACATCACCTTGGTGACGACGGCTTCAATGGTCATATCGTGGGCTTCGAGGAAGCGGAAGCGGTTCTTGACCCGCTTGCCGACCTCGTAAATGCCCACGTCGCTGCCCTCGTAGGTGACTTGGGTGGTCAAGATCAGAATTTTGCGGGTCTTGTCGTAGTCGCCCAGACCCTCGGCAAAGGCGTCCATCAGCCGCTGGGGGATGCCGCCGACGCCAAAACTTTCCACAATAACGCAGTCGTATTGTTCAAAGATGGCCGGGATGAGTTCCGGGCCGAGGCCGGGCGTCAGCTTGAGCAGGAAGACCTTCGGGTTCAGGGCGCGGCCAAACTCCACCGGGCCGGTGGGCCACGGCGAGGGGACATAGCGCACCAGCCGGTCGCCCTGCACCAGCGCCAGCTCCGGGAAGTTGACCGACGCAAAGGCATCGTAGCTGATGGTCTTGTTCTTCTTGGCGCGGGTGCCCGCGATGACATGGCCGCCGAACACCACCATCACACCCCGGCTGCCTTGGTCGAGGGCGCAGATGACGCTGTCGCGCAGGTTCTTTTTGGCGTCGGTGATCTCGTTGGAGATGGGCTGCTGGGCACCGGTCAGGATGATGGGCTTGTCCGCGTTCTGGATGAGGTAGGACAGCGCCGCCGCCGAGTAGGCCAGCGTATCGGTGCCGTGGCAGATGATGAAGCCATCGTAGAGGGCGTAATTTTCCTGCACGGCCTTCGCCATCATCAGCCAGTGCTCCGGGCCGAGGTCGGTGCTGTCGATGCTGCACAGCGCCAGCGTTTCGGGGCAGCACAGCTCGTTGAGCTCCGGCAGATGGGCCAACAGTTCCTCGCTGGTCAGGACGGGCTTGAGCCCCTGTGCGGTGCGCACGCTGGCGATGGTGCCGCCGGTGGTGATAAAAAGCAGACGCTGCTTGGTCATAAATTTCGATACCTCCACGATCCAATTCAAATCAACTCAGTATAACACACTCCGCCCCGGATGAAAAGTGGGCCGTTTTGGAACTTGGTCACAGATTTTTGCGGGAAAAGGTGTATACTAGAGGAAAAAAGGGGGAGCTATCCATGCCGAACATCGTTATCATCGGTTCCGGCCCGGCGGGGGTGTCGGCGGCGCTGTACGCCGCCCGCGCAGGGGTCGAGACCACCGTTCTCACCAAGGGGCCCGGTGCGCTGGACCGTGCCGAGCTCATCCAGAATTACTACGGCTTTGCCCAACCCATCTCCGGGGCCGAACTGGAGCGCCGGGGCATCGAAGGGGCAAAGGCGCTGGGGGTGCAGTTCGTGACCACCGAAGCCGTGGGCCTGACCTACATGGATAAGCTCACCGTAGAGACGCTGGCGGGGGATTTCCCCGCCGACGCCGTCATCCTCGCCACCGGAGCCTCCCGCGCCGCCCCGCACATCCCCGGCCTTGCGGGGCTGGAAGGCCATGGCGTGAGCTACTGCGCCACCTGCGACGCTTTCTTCTACCGTGGCAGAGATGTGGCCGTGCTGGGCAGCGGCGAGTACGCCCTGCACGAGGTGCAGGCTCTGCTGCCCGTGGTAAAGAGCGTCACCCTGCTGACCAATGGCTCCCCGCTGACTGCCTCCTTCCCGCCGGAGGTGACGGTCTGCCCCGAAAAGGTGAACGCCATCCTCGGCGAAGAGCGGGTCAGCGGCGTAGAACTGAACGGTGGCAAGACCGTGGCGCTTTCCGGCGTTTTCGTGGCGCTGGGCGTTGCGGGCAGCACCGCGCTGGCCCGCAAGCTGGGGGCCGAGGTGGACGGGAACCGCATCCTCGTGGACGAACATATGCAGACCACCCTGCCCGGCCTTTACGCCGCTGGGGACTGCACCGGCGGGCTGCTCCAAGTGGCCAAGGCCGTTTACGAAGGGGCGCTGGCCGGCACGGAAGCCGCCAAGGCCCTGCGGAAAGGATAACATCATGTCGGAAGTGCAACCATCTGCCGTCAACCGGAACTGCCTTGCGTGCGCGTTCCCGTTCTGGAGCCAGCTCACCCCCGCCGAGCAGGAGCAGCTCTGCCGCTTCACCCGGCCCGTGAAATACCGGAAAGGGGAGCGGGTCCACAGCCCGGTGGAAAACTGCGTGGGCATCCTGTTGCTGCGGTCGGGCCAGCTGCGGGCCTACCTGCTCTCCGAGGACGGCCGCGACATCACGCTCTACCGCCTGTTTCAGGGCGAAGTCTGCATCTTGTCAGCCTCCTGCGTCATGGACTCGGTGAACTTTGACCTTTACATCGACGCCGAGGAGGACACCGAAGCCTACTGCATCGGCGCGGGCGTCTTCCGCCAGCTGATGCAGCAGAATGTCTACGTCCGCTGCTACGCCTACCAGATGACCGCCGAACGCTTTTCCGACACCATGTGGACGATGCAGCAGATCCTCTTCATGAGCGCCGACCGGCGGCTGGCCATCTTCCTGACGGACGAGCTGGCCAAGACCGGCAGGGCCGACCTCCACATGACCCACGACCAGATCGCCCGCTATATGGGCTCCGCCCGCGAGGTCGTCAGCCGTCTGCTGAAGTATTTCGCCGGGGAGGGCCTCGTCCGCCTCTACCGCGGCGGGGTGGAGGTGCTGGATAAGGAGCGGCTGAAACAGATCGCCCACGGCGCATAAGAAAAGGAGCGCATCATCAAGCGATGGTGCGCTCCTTTTTCGATCTTTTCTCAGCTCTTGCAGCCGGATTCCTCTTCCACGCCGGTGAAATCGGAAGCCTCGGCGATCTTGGTCACGTCGAACTTGCCGTCCTTGTCCTTAGGGGCAACGGCGGGGCCGGCCTCCACAGGGTTCACGGACACTTCGCCGGCTGCGGGCTTCTCTTCAGCCGCTTCCGGCTCTGCGGTGGCCTCAGACTTCTCGGCCTTGGCTGCTTCCACGGCAGGTGCAGCTTCCGGGGCTTCGGGCTCCGGGGGCTGCCCATCCTCTTTTGCAAAGGCAGGGGGCCATGCGGCACCCGGCTCCGTGGGGGTGTGCTCCGCTTTCGCCTCGCCCTCGGCGTAGGCCTCGGCCGTCTTGGCGGCCTCTTCGGGGTCCTTTTCCGCGTCTTCGGGGAACTCCACCTCTTCCACGTGGAGCGAGCCCTTATCGTTCAGCACCTTGTCCAGTGCCACGATGGCGACGCTGGTGACGGCGACGGCAGCAGCCGCGCCCAGAACACGAAACAACGTTTTCATGGTGAGATCCTCCTTAGATGTGTGTTGGTCAAGAGAATGTTACGACATCGTTCAGCGGCTTTTCGGCGGGTTCCACCGAGATGGCGGTCAGCACCGGGCCCTTGCCGCGGTAGATGTTGTGGAACTTGTAATTGACCTTGGCGGTCACGGTGACCCATGCACGCTGCTCCAGCGCCTTGTAGCCGTCGTAGGAGCAGGGGAAACCGACGAACTGGATGTCCTGCACGCAGCAGGTCATGGCGAAGCGGCCGGGCACGAAGCTGTTCTTGCCCGCGCGGTTGGTCTGGCAGACCTGCGCGAGGAACTTGACGGTCTTGCCCGCGTACTTCTGGGGCTCGTCCTGACAATCCATATACCAGATGCCGAAATCGTCATCGCCGATCTCCACCACAGGCTTGTTCAGGTCGAAGGGGAGCGGGTCGGGGATGTCGTCGTAGGCTACGCTGCCGTCGGCGAACTCATAGGCGATATCGCACTTGCGGGATGCCTGACGCACCAGCTTGTGCAGCTCCTGCCGGGCGGCGTCGTTGTTGACGGCCTCGGCGCGGTTGAAGACGATCAGCTCGCTGCGGGCGATCTTGTCCAGCAGCAGGGAGCGCATCGAGTTGTCGCGGGCGTAGGTCAGGGCCGTGGTGCCGTCCGCCGTGGCGATGCACTGGTAGACGATCCAGTTTTCGGGCAGGTTGTTCGCCAGATCCTGCAGCAGCCACATGCCGTTGTACTCGATGACCACGCGGCCCGCGTCGGCCTCCTTGGCCAGCTTGGCAAGGTTCTGGGGGTTCAGCTCGGCCTTGTCCTCCATGTTGTAGAGGGTCACGCCGGGGAAGGCGAACTTCTTCTGGTTATACTCTTCTTCGCCCTCTTCGCAGACCAGCAGCAGGGTCTTGTCGCCGGAGTCAAAGTTGGGGTCTTCAAACGTTTCCTGAATGAACTTGGTCTTGCCGCTTTCGAGGAAGCCGACAAACAGGTAAACGGGGATCTCATTTGCCATAGTGATCTTTCTCCTCTTTCCGGGATCAGCAGCCGAACAGGCCCGCAATGGCCTTTTCGTCCAGCTTGGAGCCGATGACGACCAGCTTGCCGCCCACATCGGCACCGCGGGAGCGGACCTCCCACTCGCCGGGCACATAGTCGAACTCCAGCCAGCCGTCGGCGCCGCCGTCCACGATGCCCTTGGAACGCAGGATCATGCCGTACTTGCCGGAATCCAGCTCCGTGAGGGCGTGCTCGATATCCGCCTTGGCGATCTTCTTGGCGGTCTCGACGCCCCAGCTCGTGAAGACCTCGTCGGCGTCGTGGCCGTCGTGGTGATGATGGTGGTGATGGCCGCAGCAGCAGTGGCCGTCCTCATCATGATGATGCTCGTGCTCGTCGTCCTCGTCATCATGGTCGTGGTGGTGATGCTCATGCTCATCATCGTCGTCGTGATCGTGATGGTGGTGGCAGCAGCAGTGGTCATCCTCATCCTCGTGGTCGTGATGATGGTGATGCTCGTGTTCGTCCTCGTCATCATCATCGTCGTCATCATCGTCATGGTGATGGTGGCCGCAGCTGCACACGCCGTTCTCATCGTAGTGATGGTGATGATGCTCGTGTTCTTCTTCCTCGTCCTCGTGGGCGTGCTCCTCGTTGGCCTTGGCAGCCATGGTGATCAGCTCTGCCTTGAAGTCGTCCTTGGTGGACATGGCGTTCAGGATCTGCTCACCGGTCAGGGCATCCCATGCGGTCGTAACGATGGTCGCAGTGGGGTTCTTTTCGCGCAGCATGGCGACAGCGGCAGCGATCTTCTCCTCGCTGGCGGTCTGGGTGCGGCTGAGGATGATGCAGCTTGCGTGGCTGATCTGGTCATCGTAGAACTCACCGAAGTTCTTCATATACATCTTGACCTTGTTCACGTCGGCCACGGTAACGAAGCTGTTCAGCTGAACGTCCAGATGCTCCGCCACACCCTCGACGGCGCGGGTCACGTCGCTCAGCTTGCCGACGCCCGACGGCTCGATCACGATGCGATCCGGGTGGTACTGCTCCACCACCTGCTGCAGGGCAGCGCGGAAGTCGCCCACCAGCGAGCAGCAGATACAGCCCGCATTCAGCTCGTTGATCTGGATGCCGGACTCCTTCAAAAAGCCGCCGTCGATGCCGATCTCGCCGAACTCGTTCTCGATCAGAACGACCTTCTGGCCCGCAAAGGACTCTTTGATGAGCTTTTTGATGAGGGTCGTCTTACCGGCACCAAGGAAGCCGGAGAAAATATCAATTTTGGTCATAATGCTGTTGCCTCTTTCTTTTTCCAAAGCCCCCGCAAGGGGCCGTCAAGCAATCCGAGCCGCAGAGTGCTGGCTCAAAAATCCTTATATTCTTATTATAACAAGGCTGTCAATGGGAAAACGCCTTTTTTCATGAGAAAATTGTAACTTTTTTGCATCTCCTTCCCCAAATCTGCTATACTGGGCTTATCAAAATTTTTTCGGGAGGATGCCGCAATGACCGCACAGACAATGCAAATCAGGAACCGACCTTGCCGCATTTACGGCGAAGCCCATGCGGAATACCTGCTGCTCCAAATGACAGGCGAACATGAGCTGCAGAGCATAGACCATGAAGTGACAGTGACTGCGCAGAGCAGCTGGAATTTTTTGTTTGCGGCCATCCCGGTGGAAAGCTGGAACGATGCACTTTCCCCGTGGGAAGCCCCTGCTGTGTGGGGAAAGCAAGGCTTCGGCGGTAAGGCTGCGGACACCCTGCGCTTTCTGACAGAACAGGTCGTGCCAACGCTGAAACAACAGTTCAATCTCCCGGAAAACGTCAAAATCATTCTGGGTGGCTACTCGCTGGCCGGGTTGTTTGCACTGTGGGCCTCCACCCAGACAAATCTGTTCTACGGTATCGCCGCCGCCTCGCCTTCTGTGTGGTTTCCGGGCTGGATGGAGTTTGAACAGCAGCACCCGATACAGGCACAGCACATTTATCTGAGCCTTGGCGACAAGGAAGAACACACGAAAAACGCTGTCATGGCTGTGGTGGGGGATAACATCCGCACTCTGCACAGCCGACTTACAGCGCGTGGGGTAGACTGCACCCTTGAATGGAACAGCGGCGGGCATTTCAAGGACGCCGATTTGCGTACCGCAAGAGCATTTCGGTGGGTGATGGAGGAAAGCCGATGAATATTTTGATCGATGCAGACGGCTGCCCGGTGGTCGATTTGACTTTGTAGATTGCAAAGCGGTTTTGCGTTCCTGTTATCATCCTGTGCGACACCTCTCACCAAATCGAGCGGGAAGGTGCGCAGACGCTGGTGTTCGATAAAGGGGCTGACAGCGTAGACTTTGCCCTCGTCAACCGGGTAAAGCCGGGGGATGTGGTCGTAACACAGGACTACGGGCTGGCGAGTATGTGCCTTGCCAAGCGCGTCCGGGTGCTGAATCAGAACGGTTTGGAATACACCGCCGACAACATAGACGCTCTCATGCTGCGACGGTATGAAAGCAAAAAGCTCCTCCGTGCCGGAAAGCACCCCAAGGGGAGCCCAAAGCGGACGAAGGAGCAGGATGCCAAGTTTGCGGATACGCTTGAGAAGATTCTGAGCAAAAATTATTGATACATATTTTTTGAAGGCTGGAGAAATCCAGCCTTCTTTTTTGGCGAATATCGATTTGAATGATTACATCTTGGTTACGGGTTATAAGTTGTGGGTGCAGAATGGCCTTTCCCCTCGGCCACCTATTGAGGGCATCTTTTTTCAAGACCACTTTCAACTTCAGGCACCGCCATTGTTGCAAAGTTTCGCCCTCCATCGGTTACCCCATGGACCGACGTTATTTTAACCAAGAAGCTACTTCGGCTATATTTTCCAAGAACTTTTTAACAAATTTCTTTTTCGGGTTACTTTTTGGCCTTTCTCGATGCCTACCAATTAGAGGGACAATTTTTCGGAAGCCTTAAATTTCGAAGATTTTCTATAAAACTCTGTTCTTTGAAAACAGAATAGTTCAATCGTCCGGTACTTCACAAAAGGTACTTCTGTAACTCGCAGCCCGGTCATAACGAAGACGGGGTGGCTGAAATGCCAATGGTGCGGTGCAAGCCCGCTGCTGGACGATTCCCCACTCCTAGGGTGCCGAGGGCGAATATGGGAGACCTTAACATATTTTTCGGGAAGTCAGCATGTTAGCCGGCTTCTCTTACATATCGCTTTTATCCTCAAGCTTTATCTAAGCTTTTTCAAATTATCAGTTTTCACGGCATGATCATCTGCCATATCCAAGGAGGGTCTATGAAGTTTAACGATGCCTATTCCCAGATGTTTCCCGGCTACCCCGATGCCGTCAGCCTTCAGCAGGCTGCGGAGATGCTTGGTCTGAACCGCCACACGGTCGGGGAACTGATCCGTTCCCGCCGCCTGTTTGCGCTTAAAATCGGCCGCACCTACCGTATCCCGAAGCTGAGCGTGATTGAGTTCCTGCTCACCGGACAGAGCACCTTCCCGGCTGGAAATCCGCCGCTGGATGTGGTATGCTGTGGGTGCAGCAACGGACAGCACGCCTGTTAACCCAAAGGAGGTTTATGATGAAAACTACAGGGTCTGTCCAAGAGAAAAATGGACGTTTCTATTTCGTGGTCAATCTTTATGATGCCAACGGTAAGCGGAAGATCAAGTGGATCTCCACAGGTCTGACCGTCCGGGGCAACAAGCGCAAGGCGGAATCCATGCTCCGGGAAGTATTGCTCCACTATGATGAGACTGGGGAGCTGCCCACAGGGCGGGGCGGAGCCTACGAAAAAGTAGATGCTAAAACCGCCAAGCCCCTGCCGCTGCCCCTCCAACCCGTCAACAAGTCGGAGATGCTGTTTCTGGACTATCTCAACGAGTGGGTGCAAGTCCATAAGGCATCCATTCAGCCTGCAACCTTTATCAGCTACAATCGGATGATCACCGGGCGTATCACGCAGTATTTTGAACCGCTGGGCTTGAAGCTGTGCGAGGTCACACCGCAGGTGCTGGATGAGTTTCAGGAGAAGATCTTGCTGAAGGGCTACACCACCAACACGGTCATTCACTACCACGCCATCTTCGGCAAAGCGTTCAAGGATGCCGTCCGCAAGGACTATCTGGAAACCAACCCGATGCTGAAAGTTGACCGTCCGAAGAAGAACAGCTTCCGGCCCAACTTCTACTCCAAGGATGAAGTCCAGCAGCTGCTGGAAGTATCGCAGGATGACCCCCTGCACCTGTGCATCCTCATTACAGCCTACTACGGTCTGCGCCGCAGCGAGGTGCTTGGGCTGAAGTGGTCGTCTATCGACTTTGAGCGCAAGTCCATCACCATCAATCACAAGGTGACGGAACAGTTGGTGAACGGCAAGTACGTTCCTGTGGTCAGCGATGTGATGAAGAACAAGACCAGCTGCCGTACCCTGCCGCTGATTCCGGCTGTGGAAAAAGAACTTCTGAAGCAGAAGGAAAAGCAGCAGCTCTACCGCAAGCTGTTCAAGAAGAGCTACAGCACTGAGTATCTGGATTTCGTCTGCACCGATCAGGAAGGCAAGCTGATCCGCCCGAACTTCGTGACGGAGCACTTCGACTGGTTGCTGACCAAGTACGGGCTGAAGCACATCCGTTTCCACGATCTGCGCCACAGCTGCGCCAGCCTGATGGTGATGAACGGCGTATCCATGAAGCAGGTTCAGGAATGGCTGGGGCACAGTACCTTTTCTACCACCGCTGACATCTACGCACATCTCGATTACAAAAGCAAACAGGGGTCTGCTGGGGTCATTGCGAACCTTTTGGGAGAATCCAAACTCCCCAAATAATTATGGATTTATCGTTCATGCATAAAGCATACTGTGATGAGGCAAAAGCGGTCTTTCTCTGCTTGATGCAAAAGAAAAAGTCGCAGATTCGTTTGAATCTGCGACTTCTGGCGGAGATGGTGGGATTCGAACCCACGTGCCCGATTAAGGACAAAACGATTTCGAGTCGTTCTCGTTACGACCGCTTCGATACATCTCCAAGTATATTTTCATGGCAAATTTACGATTTGTATATCGCAAATCGGCCTTGAAACTTGGAACAGTTGCTGTTAGAATATTGTTAGAAAACGCATCGTTCAGACAGGTTCCGAAGCCTGTCAGGACATCAAAATTGACGTTCCCTCATGTGATATGGAGACATCCGGCGAAGCATCCACTTGGATTTCGAGTCGTTCTCGTTACGACCACTTCGATACATCTCCATATTCAAATCATGCTGTGGAGCGCAGTGCAAACATTCACACTGATAATCCTACAGCTTTGTTATTATACCAAAAATCCCGCCTTCCGTCAACTGGTTTTCATTGCAGAAGAGGGGGCGCACTCAGCACCAACACGCCCGCATTATAGGAATTTGTCAACCGGTTGCGGCAGATCTCCCACACAAATTTCCGCCGGTCGTTGAAATTTTCGCAAAATATTACTATTTTAAAGTGATTTTGTACAAACGTCTGCCGGGTTCACTGTGATATACTAGTTTCACAACGAGGTCTGCGCTGCGGACCCACACACTGAAAATCTGAGAAGGAGTCGTATCAATGAGAGAGATCATTTCTTTGAACGAAAACTGGACCCTGTCCTTCCCCAAGGGCGACCACGCCACCGAGCAGGTCAACCTGCCCCACACTTGGAACGCTGTGGATGGAAACGACGGCAATGGCAGCTACCTGCGCACCACCGGCGTTTACACCCGCACCTTCACCGCACCCAAGCAGCCCCGCGAGGGCGGCCGCACCTACGTGGAAGTTCTGGCTGCTGCCCTGAACTCCACCGTGAAGGTCAACGGTCAGGTCGCTACCACCCACGAGGGCGGCTTCTCCATCTTCCGTGCGGACGTCACCGACCTGTGCCACGAGGGTGAGAACGAGCTGACCATCGAGGTCTCCAACGAGGACACCCCGTCCATGTACCCCTCTTCCGCCGACTTTACCTTCTACGGCGGCCTGTACCGCGGTGTCAACCTGATCAGCGTGCCCGACGCACACTTTGATCTGGACTACTACGGCGGCCCCGGCATGATGGTCACCCCTGTTCCCACCGAGGACGGCGGCGCAAACTTCACCATCAAGAGCTTCGTCACCAACCCCGCTGACGACCTGACCGTCATGTACAGCATCGAGGACTGCTTCGGCCGCGAGGTCGCTTCTGCTGTCCGCGGCTCTGCTGACACTGAGGTCACCATCTACGTTCCCGATGCCCAGCTGTGGAGCATGGACGAGCCCAACCTGTACACCGTTGTCGCCACCCTGCAGCGCAACAACGAGGAAGTGGACGAGATCGCCGCCAACGTCGGCGTCCGTTCCTTCAAGGTCACTCCCGACGAGGGCTTCTCCATCAATGGCGTGCCCACCCCGCTGCGCGGTGTTTCCCGCCATCAGGACCGCGCGTTCGAGGGCAACGCTCTGACCGCCGAGGAGCACTATGATGACGCCATGCTCATCAAGGAGCTGGGTGCCAACACCATCCGTCTGGCACACTACCAGCACAGTCAGGATTTTTACGACGCTTGCGATGAGATCGGTTTCGCCGTTTGGGCTGAGATCCCCTTCATCAGCGTCTTCAAGAAGGGCGAGGGCGCTCACAAGCATGTCATGGAGGAGATGAAGGAACTCATCATCCAGAACTACAACCACCCCTCCATCATGTTCTGGGGCATCTCCAACGAGATCCTCATCGGCGGCATCTCTCAGGAGCTGGTGGACACTCATCACGATCTGGAGAAGCTCTGCAAGGAGCTTGACCCGACCCGCCTGACCACCATCGCTCACGTTTCCACCACCCCCGTCAACGGCCCCATGCACCACATCACCGATCTGGAGAGCTACAACCACTACTTCGGCTGGTACGGCGGCAAGATGGAGCAGAACGGCCCGTGGCTGGATCAGTTCCACGCAGAGCACCCCGACATCTGCATCGGCATCTCCGAGTATGGCTGCGAGGGCATCATCAACTGGCACAGCAACACCCCCCAGTGCAAGGACTACACCGAGGAGTATCAGGCTCTGTACCACGAGCATATGGCGCAGGTCTTCGAGGATCGTCCTTGGGTCTGGGCTTCCCACGTCTGGAACATGTTCGACTTCGGCTGCGCTGCCCGTAACGAGGGCGGCGTGAGCGGCCGCAACAACAAGGGCCTCATCACCATGGACCGCAAGACCAAGAAGGACAGCTATTTTGTCTATCAGGCTTACTGGACCCAGACCCCGATGGTCCACATCGCTGGCCGCCGCCACGCTCAGCGCGCAGGCGAGACCACCGAGATCAAGGTCTACTCCAATCAGGACACCGTCGTTCTGTACGTCAACGGCAAGGAAGTCGGCCAGCAGACCGCACACCGTGTCTTCAAGTTCAACGTTGCTCTGAACGAAGGTTTCAACACCATCGTGGCCGTTGCCGGCGATGTGAAGGATTCCATCACGCTGGAGAAGGTTGCTGAGGAGCCCGGCTACTACACCCTGCCGGAGTTCAACGAGCGTCAGGAAGGCGTCGCCAACTGGTTCAAGCAGATCGGCAGCATGGATCTGACCGCGCCCATGGAGTTCCCGGAAGGCTATTACAGCGTGAAGGACACCATGGAAGACCTTGCTAAAAACGAAGAGGCTCTGGCTCTGGCTGCAAAGGCCGTCAAGCTGGCCACCAACTTCGACATCAAGCCCGGCGTCGGCATGTGGGACATGATGAAGAAGATGACCCCCGAAGCCATGAGCAACATGATCTCCGGTATGCCGGAGGGCTTCATCGAGAGCCTGAACGCACAGCTCATCAAGGTCAAGAAGTAATTCCCCCTCAAAAGCAGAACAATGCCCCGGCGGATGCTGCAAATGCAGTGCCCGCCGGGGCATTTTGCGGTTTCATTTTCATTCTCAGGCCGCTGTAACACTCAGCTTCAGACCGAGCTGCTGGAAGATCTTCAGCAGCGTATCGAGGTTTGGCACAGTCTTGAACGACTCGATTCGCGCCACCGACGACTGTGGAATGCCGCACAGCGCAGCCAGTTCCCGCTGGCTCAGGCCCAACGCATTGCGCTGTTCCACCATTGCTTTCACGATCTGCGAAAGTGCCTCCACTTCTTCCATATCCTTGGAGATTTCTGGGTCCACCGTCCGCACATGTTCTTTGTAGTCGTTCCATGTCCTCATCGTCTATCACTCCTTATTTCTTGTAAGCCAATCATCCCGTTCCGCTTTCGCGCGCTCGATCTCTCTTCGAGGTGTCTTCTGCGATTTCTTTCGGAACTGATGCAGCAATACAAATTTATTCTTCCTCCAACAGAAGTAAAACACCCGGTTATTGCCCGGTCGCAGTTCCCAGATATCTTCTACCAGATGCTTCGTAATATTTTCCGGCAGCCGCGTCCCGCTGTCTTGCAGCAGCTGGATATAAAGTGCGATTTGCTTATGCTGTATCCGGGCATCTTTATTCGTTGCACTTTTTACGCGCAATTCTTCCAGAAAGTCCCACAATTCCGAGACGCCGTTTGCGTCTTCATAAAATTCAACTTCATACATTTCACATTTTCCTCAACCAAGCTGCTTTCCTCAGGTTTATGATAGCACATATGCTATCATGTGTCAATCTTCTTTTGTAACTCCCCCAGTCACCTTCGGTGACAGCTCCCTCGGAGAGGGGGGCTAGCTCCCCCCCTTGAGGGAGTAACAGCAAGAGCCCCACGGCGGATGTCGTGGGGCTCTTGTGCATACTTAAACCAGATTCTCAGCACTTTTTCTTCTTTTTCTTTTTCGGGCCGGAGGAAGCCGCACTGCTCGTCGTATGGGGCGCATTGCGGGCCCGGCGGGACTCATACAGATACTTTGAGAGATTGGGCACCACGATGGCGATGAACGCCAGAACGACGAACACCAGAAAGCTGGGCTGGTCGTGGTTCGTATTGAACAGCGTTTGCAGGAAGTTGCTCATAACATGTACCTTTCCGGTTTTGCGAAACCGCTCAATGGGGGTGGCTCACAGCATGATGAGGCCGTTTTCGTCCGGCTTCATGGGGACGGCGATGATCGCATCTACGAGGGTCATTGCGATGGAAAAACCGCTCCAGCAGGTCGCCAGATAGAGCGCCCCCAGAATGGGCCGCTTCGCGTAGAACTGGTGTGCGCCAAAAATTCCCAGAATGCAGAGGCGGAGGTAGGTCTTGCGGTTGACGGCGTGCTTTTCGCGGCCATCATACCATGTGGCCAGATGATCGATGCAGTTCCAGATGAAGCCGTGGTTGGGGTCTTTCTGCCATTGGGTCTTTGCCATTGTTTTGTACCTCTGTCTCTTGTTTCATAAAATCAGGAAAGCCGCCCACCGCGCAGTCAGCCCGGTGAGCGGTCTTCCTTATTGGTTTCTGATGAGAATGTTTTCCGCAGTGTTAAGCGTTAGAATGCAGCTTGGGATCAGGCGTTCTGCGCAGCAGCCATCTTGATCTTCACGACCTCGTCCTGAATCTCGGCCATCTTTTCCTTGGTCAGGGGGTAGAAGTGCATTGCGATCAGGTTGCAGACCAGACCGATCATGATGACGCCGTATGCGCACAGTGCAGTGCCGATGCGGAGCTTCATGGTGACGGGGTCGCCCATAACAGGGTTGTGGTCAGCGAAGCCGCAAGCGGTGAACATGACACCTGCAATCATGGGAGCGAAGGAAGAGACCAGCTTGTCCACGAAGCTGAACAGGGTGCCCATCAGGCCGGGGACGTACTTGCCGGAACGATAAACTTCGTAGTCAGCGCAGTCAGCGGTCATGGGGATAACGATGTTGCCGGCGAGGTTCTGGAAGCCGCCGGTGAGAACGGTCAGGACAATGTAGAGGATCAGGAAGTAGCCCCAGTTCAGAGCACCGGTCTCCGGGTTGGAGGTCATGGTGGTGGGATCACCCAGCAGCCACAGAGCGATCAGAGCGCCATTGCCGATCAGAGCGCCGACAGAGCCGATGATCATGCCCTTGCGCTGGCCAAACTTGGTAGCCAGAGTGGAGATGCACAGGAAGGTCAGGACGCAGACGGGGACGGTGGTCAGAGCGGTGACGTTGCCCTGCAGCAGGGTAGAACCGGCGATGCAGGCGAACAGAGCGACCTGAACGGCGCTGGTTCTTGCGGTATTGCCCAGCTTATCCGTAGAGGCAGACAGGACCAGCATCTGAATGGCGCGGTTGTTCTTCAGGGTATCCCAGTAATCCTTCAGGCCGACCTTGACGGGCTTGCCGGTGCCGAAGAACTCAGGACGATCCTTCGGGGTGATGGCGATGACAGCCAGCAGGGTGAAGATGCCGGAAGCGATGGCAGTGAGCAGCCAGAAGGTGTGGAAGAACTGGGTGGAAGCATAGCCGCCGACGTCCTTGTAGCTGTTTGCGATATTGGCGGTGATAACAGCCAGACCGGCAAACAGGACGGTGTTATACACACCGTCGAAGGAGGCGAACAGAGGACGCTGCTTGGGGTCGTTGGTCAGGCAGGACTGAGCCGACTTGGTAACGACACACTGGCAGGTGTAGCCGAGGTAGTAAACCATCAACACGACCACATAGAAGGGGAAACGGGCAGCCTGCGGCAGGTTGTGGGTGACATGGAAGGCGACGAAGCTGGTCACGGCCAGAAGGATGTTGCCGATGACCATGAACGGGCGGTTCTTGCCGAACTTGCCGTTGGTCTTATCGACCATGAAGCCAACGAACGGGTCGGTGACGCCATCCCAGATACGCATGGCCATGGTCAGGGAAGAAGCGACCATCATGCCAACGCCGACCCAGCCCATCAGGTAGTAGGTGGCGTAGTTCATCAGGAACAGGTACAGGTTGGTGGCCGTGTTGTTCAGCGCAAAGCAGCCGATACGCCACAGCGGAACGCGGTGGATGCCGTTGGTCTCATAGTTCTTGTCATAGAACTTGTCCGGCAGAGTTCTCGTTTTTGCCATTTCGTTTTCTCTCCTTAATTCGTGAATAGGCGTTCTCCGTTATGCCCCGTTTAGAAAACCGCACCTGCCACTGTGCGGGCTGCGGGACTTTATGTCATTATTATGAACACATTTCGAAAATTCTGTTAGTAAAATTTTGAGGTGAATCAGGACGATTTTACTATTTTGAGAAGATTTTCACAACTTTCAAAAAAGCTATTGGGTAGGTTGCACAATCAAGTGATATACTAGTATTGCACATTGCCCATGAGCGCGAAAACTCCTGAAAAGAATGTGGGGAAATTGCGGATTTATCCAAAAATATTTCTACTCCGTTTGGAGCCGCGTCATTATAATATAGGTATCATAAAAACGCATCTCTGCATCTCTGTAAAAATGACAAAGGAGAAACACCCATGGCAGTAAAAGCTTCCGAGCGCGTTCAGCGCTACGTCAATGCAAACGGCCCCACCATCGGCACAGTGGAGCGCAAGGTCCTTTCGCAGGACGGCCTGTACTTCAAGGATATCGACGGCACCGGTACCGTCAGCGCCGTCAACGACTGGCGCCTTTCCCCCGAAGAGCGTGCACAGGCTTACGTCAAGACCCTGACCACTAGTGAGAAGATCGGCCAGCTCTTCACCTCCGACTGGCGGATGGGCCCCAAGTATCCCTCTCCTCGTCTCGCCGCCAACGGCCACAAGCCCGTGGGCGACGAGACCGGCTTGCTGGATGAGGCCCCGGTGGATGTCTCCGACAGCATCTTCGGCCATCAGGCTCTGCCCAGCACCACCGACATGGTCAAGAAGTGCTTCAACCGCCACGTCATTCTCCGCGAGAGCCCCTCGCCCGAAGATCTGGCCGATTACCTCAACCAGCTGCAGTACCTGACCGAGACCTGTGAGCACTTCGTGCCCATGCAGGTCATGTCCAACAGCCGCAACGAGAACGGCGAGGTCGTCTTCGGCATGAACGACGCCACCGGCGTGTTCGCCACCTATCCCGGCACTCTGGGCATCGCAGCTGCCGTCAAGGGTACCGCCCGCATCGACATCATCGACAAGTTCGCCGACACCATCCGCCGCGAGTGGAACGCATGCGGCCTGAAGAAGGGCTATATGTACATGGCCGACTGCGTTACCGACCCCCGTTGGCAGCGCACCTTCGGCACCTTCGGCGAGGACCCGGAGCTGATCGAGGAGATCTTCGACCACCTGATCCCCGGCATTCAGGGCGGCAGCAACGGTGTCACCCCGGAGGGCGTATCCGTCACCGTGAAGCACTTCCCCGGCGGCGGTGCCCGTGAGAACGGCTTTGATCCCCACTATGCCGCTGGTCAGTGGAACATCTACGCCACCCCCGGCTCCCTGCAGAAGTATCACATCCCGGCTTTCCGTGCGGCCATCCGCCACAACGCCGAGTCCATCATGCCCTACTACTCCAAGCCCTGCGCCGAGAAGAGCGCCCCGCAGGAGGACTTCAACGGCAACCCCATTGCGCTGAACCCCTACGGCTTTGCTTACAATAAGGTGTTCATCGACGGGATGCTCCGCAGCCAGATGGGCTTCAAGGGCTACATCAACTCCGACACCGGCATCGTCCACAACATGTGCTGGGGCGTCGATATGCTGGACGAGCCGGAGCGCATCGGCTACGCCGTCACCCAAAGCGGCGTGGACCTGATCTCCGGTCTGCTGGACAACGAGCTGGGCGAGGAGAGCTACGCCCGCGCCACCAATGGCTACTACGACACCCACGAGGTGCCCGCCGGCTTCAAGAAGGAGGACCTCGTCCTGACCGACGAGAGCCTGAACCGCGCCGTCAGCCGCACCCTGACCGAGTTGTTCCGTCAGGGCATGTTCGAGGACCCCTACGCCGACCCCAAGAAGGCCGCCGAGGTCGTAGCCACCAAGGCCGACTGGGAAGAGGCTGCCCGCGTCCACCGCGAGAGCGTCGTCCTGCTGAAGAATGACGGCATCCTGCCCCTGAAGAAGGGCTGCAAGGTCTACGCCGAGGCCTTCGGCAAGAGCGCCGAAGCCAGCGGGGCTGCCACCAAGGCCCTGCGGGAGATGCTGGGCGATGTGGTTCTGGTGGATGACCCCGCCGCAGCCGAGATCGCCCTGCTGATGGTCAGCCCCCAGTCCGGTGCGTACTTCAACGCTACCCCCGGCTATCTGGAGCTGGACATCTGCGAGGACAAGACCGTCTGCAACGTGGACGAGAACGGCAAGCCCACCGCCGAGACCCACAAGGAGACCACGCTGGTGGGTGCCAACCGCATCCCCGGCATCGCCGAGGCGGTCCACGCGCACGGCGGCAAGGTCGTCTCCAACATCAACTGCCCGCTGGCTTGGGAAGTCGGCAGCATCGAGAAGGTCTCCGACGCGCTGACCGTCGGCTTCGACACCTATCCTTCCGCTACGCTGGACGTCATCTTCGGCCGCTTTGCCCCGGTCGGCAAGCTGCCGCTGACCCTGCCCAAGGGCGATGAGGTTCTGGCTGTCAACGCGGACGGCGTCTGCGTCAGCCCCAACGACGTGCCCAGCTACGCCAAGGATGCCTACATGCCCGACAGCATGAAGGACGAGAACGGAAAGGCTTACGCCTACCGCGACGCCGCCGGCAACTACTATGAGATGAACTTCGGTTTGAATTACTAAGCTTTTATCGATAATCAGCACCCCTTCCGGGGTGTTGATTATCGATTTTCACAAGGAGAATCAAATGCCTCAGACACAGAAAAAACAAGATATGGGCACCGGCGACGTCAAGAAGCTGCTGCTCCAGCTGATGATCCCGGCGGTCGTGGCGCAGGTGGTCAACCTGCTGTACAACATCGTGGACCGCATCTACATCGGCCACATCTCCGGCATCGGTGCGGCGGCGCTGACGGGCGTGGGCCTGTTCACCCCCATCCTGATGCTGCTGAACGCCTTTGCCATGCTCATCGGTGCGGGCGGTGCCCCCCGCACCGCCATTGCCATGGGCCAAGGCGATAAGGAGCAGGCGGAAAAGATCATCAGCAACAGCTTCACCATGCTGATGATCTTCGCGGTGCTCCTGACGGTCGTGTTCTACGCCAGCGCACCCACCCTGCTGCGCCTGTTCGGTGCCAGCGATACCACCCTGCCTTACGCGCTGGCCTACAGCCGCATCTACATCCTCGGCTCGGTCTGCGTCCTCGTCGTGATGGGCATGAACCCCTTCATCACAACGCAGGGCTTCGCCAAGATCAGTATGCTCACCACCGTCATCGGTGCGGTCATCAACATCATTCTGGACCCCATCCTGATCTTCGCGTTGGGTCTGGGCGTGCAGGGCGCGGCCATCGCCACCGTGCTCAGTCAGGCCGTGGGCGCCATCTGGATCCTGCGCTTCCTCACCGGCCCCAAGACCACGCTCAAGCTGAAAAAAGAGTACCTGAAGCCGGAAAAGAAGACCATCCTGCCCGTCGTAGCGCTGGGCATCTCCTCTTTCGTCATGCTCTCCACCGAGAGTCTGCTCTCCATCAGCTTCAGCTCCAGCCTCGCCCGGTACGGCGGCGACGTGGCCGTGGGCGCTATGACGGTCATCACCAGCGCTTCCCAGCTGGCGACCCTGCCCCTTCAGGGCATCTGCCAAGGCGGCCAGCCGGTGATGAGCTTCAACTTCGGCGCGGGCAAAAAGAGCCGCGTCAAGGAGGCCTTCCGCTTCCAGTTGACCCTCTGCTTCGGCTACACGACCCTGTTCTGGCTGCTGATGATGCTGGTTCCCGGCGCGGTGGCGGGCATCTTCACTTCGGACGCCGCCCTCATCGAGTACACCACGTGGGCCATGCGCATCTATATGGCTGGCATCTTTGCCATGGGTGTTCAGATCGCGTGCCAGCAGAGCTTCATGGCGCTGGGTCAGGCCAAAGTCAGCTTGCTGCTGGCCTGTCTGCGCAAGATCATCCTGCTGATCCCCCTCATCTTCATTTTGCCGCATCTGGTTTCTGACCCCGTTTTCGGCGTCTTCCTCGCCGAGCCGGTCAGCGACATCCTTGCTGCAGCCGTTACCGCCTTCACCTTCTTCACACGGTTCAATAAGATCTTGGACAAGGGTGCGGGCAAAGTCTGATTGAACGGAGGTACACCATGGAAAAGAACGTTCTGAACACCGACCTCTCCGGCAAAGTCGCCGTTGTCACCGGTGCCAGCGGCACCCTCTGCTCCATCTTCGCCAAGGCCTTGGCCCGCGCAGGGGCGAAAGTTGCCCTGCTGGGCCGCAATATGGACAAGCTCAAGGCGCTGGCCGATGAGATCGAAGCCGAGGGCGGCGTGGCCAAGGGCTACACCTGCAACGTCATGAACAAGGCCAACTGCTTACAGGTGGCCGAAGACGTGCTGGCCGACCTCGGCCCCTGCGACATCCTCGTGAACGGTGCGGGCGGCAACAATTCCCGCGCCAATACCGACAAGGAATATTTCGAGATGGGCGACCTCGACACCGACACCGTGACCTTCTTCGACCTCGACGAGAGCGGCGTGGAGATGGTGTTCAACCTGAACTTCATCGGCACCCTGCTGCCGACCCAAGCCTTTGCCCGCCAGATGGTCGGCCGCGAGGGCTGCAACATCCTGAACATCTCCAGCATGAACGCCTACCTGCCCCTGACCAAGATCCCGGCCTACTCCGGCTCCAAGGCCGCCGTGACCAACTTCACGCAATGGCTGGCCGTCCACTTCAGCAAGGTGGGCATCCGGGTCAACGCCATTGCGCCGGGCTTCTTCGCCAGCGACCAGAATGCAAAGCTCCTCTACAACGAGAACGGCACCCCCACCGCCCGCACCGGCAAGATCCTTGCCGCCACCCCCATGGGCCGCTTCGGCGACAGCAAGCGTGACCTCGTGGGCGCGCTGCTCTTCCTGCTGAACAACGACGCCGCCGGGTTCATCACCGGCATCTGCCTCCCCGTGGACGGCGGCTTCTCCGCCTATTCGGGCGTGTAAGACTCTGTAAACAGCAAAACTGCCGCATCCGAGCGTTTTCCCGGATGCGGCAGTTTTCTTTGTTATTGGTTCGCCAGCAGCACTGCCAGAACAGCCTTCTGGACGTGGAGGCGGTTTTCCGCTTCCGTGAAGATCTCGTCGGCGTGCTCCTCAAAGACGGCAGTGGAGATCTCCTCGCCGCGGTGGGCGGGCAGACAGTGGAGCAGCAGGGCGTCGGAGCTTGCCTTGCTCATGAGCGGACTCGTGACCTGAAATCCCGCGAAATCCCGCAGACGGCGCTCGCTCTCCGGGGTGCCGGGGGCGGTGTTCCATGCCGCCGTCACCACAACGTCGGCGTCCTTGACGCCCTCAGTGGGGTCGGTCAGGAGCTGGAACTTTTCGCCGTACTTGTGGGCGAACATCAGCACGTCGGCGGCGGGGCGGTAGCCCTGCGGGCAGACGCAGCGGACCTTCATACCCGCCAGCAGACAGCCCACGATGAGGCTGTTGGCCATGCTGCAGCCATCCCCGATGAAGCAGAGGGTCTGGCCTTCCAGCGCACCGCGGCGCTCCCGGATGGTCATCAGGTCGGCCAGCACCTGACAAGGGTGGGCGTAATCGGTCAGGCCGTTGATGACCGGCACGCCCGCCAGCTCGGCGAACTCTTCGACATCGCGCTGGCGGTAGGTGCGCCACACCACGCAGTCGTAATAGCGGCCCAGCACGCGGGCAGTGTCCTTGAGGGGCTCGCCCCGGCCGGACTGCAATTCGGTGGCGGCGTTCATGTAATTTCCAAGGCCGCCCAACTGATACACACCCACCTCAAAGCTGGTGCGGGTGCGGGTGGAGTTTTTGGAGAACATCAGCGCCACGCTCTTGCCCTTCAGCAGGGGAGCGGTGCCCCCGGCTTTCTGGTCTGCCTTGAGCTTGTCCGCCACATCGAGGATGTGGGTCAGCTCTTCGGGGGTGAGGTCGCCCATTTTCAGCAGATGTTTCATGCCTGTTCCTCCGGCGATTTCTGAGCCATTTCGGACAGCACCTCGTTCAGGATGGTCAGGGCCATCTCCACGTCGTGAGCCGTCAGGGTCAGGGGCGGCAGGAGACGCAGACGCGTCTTGGCCGTCAGCACCAGCAGGCCCTTTTCGCGGCACGCCGCGAGGACATCCGCCGCCTTGACGTTGCCGAAGAACTCGATGCCCACCATCAGGCCGATGCCAGAGATGCTCTTGACCATGGGGAGCTTGGCCAGACCGGTGCGCAGCTGGACTGCGCGCTCGTTCACGTTGGCAAGGAAGCTCTGGTCCATCCGGTCCACCACGACATTGGCACCGGCGCAGACCACCGGGTTGCCGCCGAAGGTGGAGCCGTGGGTGC
>OICV01000020.1_pt1 | contig 94173 bp, 88 predicted proteins | sample 1581361 | NCBI WGS metagenome assembly OICV01 (sample SAMEA3882551, study PRJEB24775) | human gut metagenome | biome: human-associated habitat; feature: intestine environment; material: feces | place: Netherlands | collected 2009/2010 | reverse complement strand
GGCTCGACCCCAACAAGACCAGCCCCTTCGAGTTCTATCAGTACTGGCGCAACGTTGGCGATGCGGATGTCATGAAGTGCATTCGGATGCTGACCTTCCTGCCGCTGGAGCAGATCGACGAGATGAGCACTTGGAAGGACGAGCGCCTGAACGAGGCAAAGGAGATCCTCGCCTACGAGCTGACCAGCATGGTTCACGGCAAGGAAGAGGCCGAAAAGGCACAGAAGGCCGCCCGCGCCCTGTTCAGCGGTGCCGCAGATACTGAGCATATGCCCGCCACCCAGTTGACCGAGGCTGACCTGACCGATGGCTCCATCGGCATCCTGACCCTGATGGTCAAGGCCGGTCTGGCCGCTTCCAACGGCGAAGCCCGCCGTCTGGTCGTGCAGGGCGGCGTCCTCGTCGATGGTGAGAAGGTCGCAGCTCCCACCGTCAGCTTCACCGCAGACCAACTGACCAAGGGCATCGTCATCAAGAAGGGCAAGAAGGTCTACCACAAGGTGACCCTGTAACCCCGGAAACTCCAGAAAACCAAACTGCAAAACGCCCCGCTTCCTTCTCACAAATGAGAGGGGAGCGGGGTGTTTTGTAGTTTGTATCGATGGACGGAAAATGATGCTGCTTAAAGCTCGAAGGCTTTCTTCAGCACATCGTAGGCAGCATCCTCATTCTCCGCGCGGACCAGCAGGGAAATATCCAAGTCGCTGGTGGTGATGAGCAGCACTTCGATGTCTGCCATGGCCAGCGCATTCAGGGCGCGGGCGGCCACGCCGCAGCTGGTGACCATTTCCTCGCCGAAGAGGTTCAGCTTGGAGTAGCCGACGCTGATCAGCGGGGAAGCTTTGGCGTCTTTATCGAGGTTGGCGGCAGAGATGGCCTTCATCACAAGCGGAAGGTCGCTGGAGGAGGCGGTAAAGCTGAAATCAATGGTGGTGCCGTGGGGGGCGCTCTGGCTGATCATATCCACCACAACGCCGGTATCGGCAAAGATCTGCAGATAACGTGCCAGACTGTTGCCCTTGAACTCGACATCCTGAACGCTGATCATCATGAGGCTGGGTTCGATGTTGATCTTCGATACACCGTACATAGTAAACACTCCATTCTGCCCGTAAGGGCTCCAAGTTCCGGCACTTTCACATTTCTGCGATCATGTTACCCATATTGTACAGCCCCGGCTCCTTTTTTGCAAGATAAACGGCGGCATTCACTGCGCCGTTCGCAAAAATGCTGCGGGAATAAGCGGTGTGCTTGAGGGCGATGACCTCATCCTGCCCGCAGAACAGCACTTCGTGGTCGCCCACGATGCTGCCGCCGCGCACCGAGCTGATGCCGATCTCCTTCGGGTCGCGCTTCTGGCGGACGGAGGAGCGGTCATAGACGTAATGATACTCGCCGTTGTTCTCCTCGTTGATGGCGTCGGCCAACATCAGAGCCGTGCCGCTGGGTGCATCCAGCTTGTTGTGATGGTGCTGCTCCACGATCTCAACGTCATAATCCACGCCGAGGATGGCAGAAGCGCGCTTGCACAGCTCGGACAGCACATTGATGCCCATGGACATATTGGCACTCTTGAACACGGCCACGGTGCGGGAGAGCTGCACGACTTTTAACTGCAGCTCCTCGGACAGGCCGGTGGTGCAGACCACGATGGGAAGCTTGTGGGCTTCACAATAAGGCAGAGCCTTTTCCACGGCGGCGGGAGAGCTGAAGTCGATGATGACATCGCCCTTGCCCTCCAGCTTCTCTAAGTTGTCGTACACGGGGATGCCGTTCTGCTCGCCGTCCTTCACGTCGATACCGGCCACCACGCGGCAGTCCTCGCGCTTTGCGATCATCTCGCACAGCGCATGGCCCATGCGGCCGCCGATGCCCTGAATGATGATATCCGTCATTTGATTTTACCTCGTTGTTTTGTTCCGCTCATTTTCCGAAAAAGGCCAAATGCCCGGAAGAGCATTCCACCGGGCATAGGACCTGCATTTTATTTAAATCAGACCTTCTGCGGCCAGCGCCTGTTCGATCTTCTCCTTGTGGGCGTCGCTGGGCTCCACCAGCGGCAGACGGCATGCGCCCGCGTTCCAGCCCAGCACGTTCATCGCGTACTTGACCGGGATGGGGTTGACCTCGCAGAAGAGGGCATCGGCCAGCGGCAGCATCTCCAACTGCAGCTGGCAAGCCTTCTTGGTGTCGCCCTCGAACCATGCTTTGCAGCACGCGTGCACCAGTTCCGGCTTGACGTTGGAGACCACACTGATGACGCCCTTGCCGCCCAGAGACAGCAGGGGAACCACCTGATCGTCGTTGCCGGAATAGATGTTCAGCTCGTCACCGCAAAGCTGTGCGATCTTCGCCACCTGCGAAATGTTGCCGGAGGCTTCCTTGATGCCGTTGATGAGGGGGTGCTTGCTCAGCTCCAGCGCCGTTTCCGGGGCGATGTTCAGGCCGGTGCGGGAAGGCACATTGTAGACGATGACCGGGATGCCGGCGGCGTCCGCCATGGCGGTGAAGTGTACCACCAGACCAGCCTGTGTGGTCTTGTTGTAGTACGGGGTGACCAGCAGCAGGGCGTCCGCGCCGCACTCGGCAGACTTTGCCGCCAGTGCACAGCCGTGGTCGGTGTCGTTGGAACCGGCACCGGCGATGACCGGAACGCGGTGGTTCACGGTATCGACGGTGAACTTGATGGCAGCCAGCTGTTCCTCATCGGTCATGGTGGAGCACTCGCCGGTGGTGCCGCAGATGACGATGGCATCGGTGCCGCGGGCGATCTGGTCCTCAATGATGCGTCCCAGCTCGTCGAAATTGACGCTGCCATCCTCGTACATCGGGGTGATGATCGCCACGCCCGCGCCGGTAAAGACAGGATTCTTCATAGCGTAAAATCTCCTTTTTGCTGCGTTTCCAAACGCAGATCAATCAAAATAGCCCTTGGCGGCCAGCAGCTCGGCCAGCAGGACAGCGCCGCCCGCCGCACCGCGCAGGGTGTTGTGGCTCATGCAGGCGAACTTGTAGTCAAACAGGGTGTCCTCCCGCAGACGGCCGAGGCAGACGGCCATGCCGTTCTCGGTGTTGCGGTCCAGCTTGGGCTGGGGACGATCGTTTTCGGTGAAGTAGTGCAGGAACTGCTTGGGTGCGCTGGGCAGCTCCAGCTCCTGTGCGGGGCCGCGGAAGTTGGCCCATGCTTCGAGGATCTGCTCCTTGGTGGGCTTCTTGTCAAAGCTCACGAAGACAGCAGCGGTGTGGCCGTCCGAAACGGGGACGCGGAAGCACTGCGCGGTGATGACGGGCTTCTCGGCGTTGACGATCTTGTCGCCCTCGATGTGGCCCCACAGCTTCAGCGGCTCCTGCTCGCTCTTTTCTTCCTCGCCGCCGATGTAGGGGATCACATTGTCGATGATCTCCGGCATCCGGTCGAAGGTCTTGCCCGCGCCGGAAATGGCCTGATAGGTGCAGACCAGCGCCTTGTTGACGCCGAACTCCTTCATCAGGGGGTGCAGGGCGGGAACGTAGCTCTGCAAGCTGCAGTTGGACTTGACTGCGATGAAGCCGCGCTTGGTGCCCAGACGCTTGCGCTGGGCCGGGATGATCTCGATGTGGTCGGCGTTGATCTCCGGCACCACCATCGGCACATCCGGGGTGCCGCGGTTTGCGCTGTTGTTGGAGACGACCGGGCACTCTGCCTTGGCGTAAGCTTCTTCCAGCGCCTTGATCTCGGCCTTGGGCATATTGACCGCGCAGAAGATGAAGTCCACCTGAGAGGCGACCTCTTCCACCTTGGAGGCGTCCAGCACGACCATCTTCTTGACGCTTTCGGGCATCGGAGTGGTCATAGCCCAGCGGGAGCCGACGGCTTCCTCATAGGTCTTTCCGGCGCTGCGGCCGGAAGCGGCCAGCGTGGTCAGCTTGAACCAAGGATGATTTTCCAGCAGCGTGACAAAGCGCTGACCGACCATGCCGGTCGCACCGACGATACCAACTTTATATTGTTTTTCCATTTCCAGCACCTTTCCTTTCAAAAAAACAAATTCACACAGAACACGGCTTGCAAACCGGACGCCTATGCAATATAATAGATACTGTTTACACAGATTTTATGATAACATTGATACGGCCTCCGTGTCAATCATCGGAAAGGCAAATGCGAAGCATGTTAAAAAAAGATTTTTGGTACGATTTACCCAAAGAGCTCATCGCGCAGGAACCGGCGGACCCTCGTGACTCGGCCCGGCTGATGGTCCTGAGCCAGAAAGACGACAGCATCCAGCACCGCATCTTCCACGACCTGCCGGAATATTTGGAGCCGGGCGACCTGCTGGTCGTCAACAACTCCAAGGTCCTGCCCGCCCGCATCGTGGGCGTCAAGCAGCCTACCGGCGCGGTCTGCGAGCTATTGCTGCTGCGTCAGGTCAAGGGCGACCAGTGGGAGTGCCTTGCCAAGCCCGGCAAGCGGATGCAGGCCGGCACCAAGGTGAGCTTCGGCGACGGCACCCTGACGGCCGTGGTGGACGAGACGCTGGAAGACGGCAACAAGTTCGTTACATTTTATTATGACACCGAGACGCTTTATGAAAAGCTGGACGAATTTGGCAAAATGCCTCTGCCGCCCTATATCACCAAGCAGCTCGAAGACCAGAGCCAGTATCAGACCGTCTACGCCAAGGAGCTTGGCAGCGCCGCTGCCCCGACGGCCGGTCTGCACTTCACCCCGGAGCTGATGGATGCCATCCGCGCCAAGGGCGTCGGCATCGCTGAAGTGACCCTGCACGTCGGCCTCGGCACCTTCCGCCCCGTGATGGAGGATGAGATCGCCGACCACAAGATGCACAGCGAGTGGTACTCCGTCAGCGAGGAGACCGCCCAGCGCATCCGGGAGACTAAGGCCGCCGGGCACCGCGTCATCGCAGTCGGCACCACGAGCTGCCGCACGCTGGAAGCCGTCGCCGCCAAGTACGGCGAGATCAAGGCTTGCAGCGGAAACACCTCCATCTTCCTGTATCCGGGCGTCAAGTTCAACTGCATCGATGGCCTCATCACAAACTTCCACCTGCCCGAAAGCACCCTCATCATGCTCGTTTCCGCCCTCTACGGCTATGAGAAGACCATGGCCGCGTATAAGGTAGCTGTGGAAGAGAAATACCGCTTCTTCAGCTTTGGGGATGCGATGTTGATTCTTTGAAAATCAGTCGATGATTCGCCTGATTCTCAAAACATTATCAAGACAAAACATCGCCTAGGCGATGTTGATAATAATTTCTGAACCCTGCCGTTTCGGCGGCACAAGGCTGCACGGCTGTTTTCCGTGCACAGAAAGGAACGATACCATGCCTTCTTTGACCACATACAAGCTCCTCAAGCAGGAGCACGACGCCCGGCGGGGCGAGTTCAAGACCGTGCACGGCACGGTGCAGACTCCCGCGTTCCAGAATGTTGCCACGGCGGGTGCCATCAAGGGCGGCCTGTCTGCGCAGGATCTCAAGGACATCGGCGCACAGGTCATGCTCTGCAACACTTACCATCTGCACCTGCGCCCCGGCGACAAGCTGGTAGCCGACATGGGCGGTCTGCACAAGTTCACCCGCTGGAACGGCCCCATCCTGACCGACAGCGGCGGATTTCAGGTGTTCAGCCTCTCCAAGCTGCGCAAGATCACCGAGGAGGGCGTGACCTTCGCTTCCCATCTGGACGGCCACCGCATCTTCATGGGCCCCGAAGAGAGTATGCAGATCCAAGCAAACCTCGGCTCGACCATCGCCATGGCCTTTGACGAGTGCGTGGAGAACCCTGCACAGCACGATTACTCCAAGGCAAGCTGCGACCGCACGGTTCGCTGGCTGGCCCGCTGCAAGGCCGAGATGGCCCGTCTGAAGCACGAGGGCAAGGCGGTCAACCCGGATCAGCTGCTGTTCGGCATCAATCAGGGCTGTACCTTTGCCGACCTGCGCGTGGAGCACATGAAACAGATCGCCGAGATGGATCTCGACGGCTACGCCATCGGCGGTCTGGCCGTCGGCGAGCCTACCGAGATCATGTACGAGATGATCAGCGAGGTCGAGCCCTACATGCCCAAGGACAAGATCCGCTATCTGATGGGCGTCGGCACCCCCGGCAACATCATTGAGGCGGTTTCCCGCGGCGTTGATCTGTTTGACTGCGTGATGCCCAGCCGCAACGCCCGCCACGGCCACCTGAACACATGGGGCGGCATCATCAATATCAAGAACGCCAAGTACGAGCGGGACGAGCGCCCCATCGACCCCACCTGCGGCTGTCCGGCGTGCCGGAACTATTCCCGCGCCTATATCCGCCACCTGTTTAAGGCAGAAGAGCTGCTGGGAATGCGTCTGGCCGTTATGCACAATCTGTGGTTCTACAATCATCTCATGGAGCGCATCCGGGATGAGCTGGACGCGGGCACCTTCACGGCCTTCCACGACCGCTATGTGAAGCTGCTGGATACAAGAATCTGAGGGTTTTCACACTTTAGTCTTGCAACAGGCCGAAGATGGGATTATAATAGGCTTATCTGAATTTTGAGAGGAGATTTTGCCCCATGCAATTTCTGACGACTACGACCGAAAGCTATATCAGCCTGTTCTTTACGCTGGCTCTGATGCTGGTTCTGCTCTACTTTATGATCTATCGTCCCCAGAAGAAGCAGGAGAAGAAGGACGCTGCGATGCGTGCTGCTCTGGAGATCGGCGATCAGGTCACCACCATCGGCGGTGTGATCGGCCGTGTGGTTGCCATCAAGGACGACACCTTCGTTCTGGAGACTGGCTCCGACCGTGTGAAGATCCGCTTCACCAAGAGTGCCATCAGCTCTGTGGAAAAGCTGAACATGGACAACGCTCCTGCTAAGAAGTAATTTCCGCTTCCGGTACTTTTTCACGCGCCTTCCTGCATACAGTAGTGCAGGGAGGCGCGTTTTTATGTCTGAACAAAAGAAGTTTTCCGTAGGCCCGGCGCTGCTTGCGTTCGGCATCGGCGGCGCGTTTGCCGGTGGCTGCATGGCGGGGCTGGCGTATCTGATGGCGCGGCAAGGGCTCTCGCAAGCCGCCGCGTGGCCCATGGCAAGCGCTGCAGTCTGTGCGGGCAGTCTGCTCAGCGGATGGCTGGCGGCATTTTTCCAGCGCAGCAGGGGATTGCTCTGCGGCGCAATACAAGGCATCCTATTCGTCCTGCTGCTGACCATTTTTGGCCTTTGGGCCGGGTTTTCGCCCACCGAGATGCAGCTTCTGCGGTTTGCCCTTGTGTTTCTGTTTGGCTGTATGGGTGGTATCTTCGGGATGCTGCGCACTGAGCGGCGGCATCATTAAAACGATTTGCATCAAAAAGCAGGAGGAATCCAAACATGTGGGTCTATCAGGAACAGCAAAACCTTCCCGCACTGTCTGCCGGGGCAGATGCCCCGGAACCAGTGGAACCGGGGCTTGTGCCAGAGTGCTCTGCCCCTGTGGCGGAAACGCCCCCGGCGGAACCGATCATTGAAGAGGCCGAGGCGAAGGAGAAGATTCCAAAACGCACTCTGCCCCATGCCAGCCGGGACTGCATCCTGCTGGCGGGAGCCTATCTGTTCGGAACTTTTCTTGCTGGGGCGCTGTCCGCTCTGTGCAGCGCCGGAGAGCTGGAAACGCTGGGGTATTACCTCGACTGTTGGCGCGCTTCCTTTGCGGCGAATACTGCCGCCGAGGTCGTCGGCCTGTTCCGCACCGAATTCATGACTACATCCGGCGCACTGGTCGTCCTGCTTTTGCTGGGACTCTCCGCCATCGGTTCGCTGCCCATCTTTTTCTTTGTGATGCTCTACGGGACCGGGGCCGGAATGCTTTCCTTCCAACTGCTTGCGGATCTGAACTGGAAAGCGCTGGCCGCTTATTGCATCGCTTCCGGTGTCCCGACAGCATTGGCCGCCGGGTGCCTGTGCCTGTTCGGGGCGTCGGCGCTGCAGGTCAGCGGGAAGATCCAGCGCTGTTCCTTCGGGAAGGCGTTTCACTCCACCGGCGCATGGAGGCTCGTGGGGCAGTTTGCCCAAACCCTGTTTCTGCTGCTGCCCATCTGCGGCGCTGCGACCGGAATGCTCTACCTGTGCGGCCAGATGAAGCTTACTTTTTGACAATGAAGCATGAAGTCGCAGAAGACTGATATGTAAAAATTTGAGCTGAAGGGGACGCTGCGCCGCCCCTTCAGCCCTTTTTTAAGTTCCGCTTATTTTCTTAGCGCTCCGTGGGAAGAATGTTGCAGGAATAGAGGATGAGTTCGCCCCAAAACGGAGAAACTCCGCAGACAATGTTGCAAAAAAATGTTACAAAAATTTTTTCTCAGAAGGATAAACAAGAAAAAATCCTACGAGCTTCGCGTTTTTAATGCGATAATTCGTAGGATTTCTGGAGCTACTGATCCGATTCGAACGGACGACCTGCTCATTACGAGTGTGAAAAATATTCATCATTATGAATGAATTACCGTCAATTTCAGAAACTGCGTGAGCCACCTTTGCGCCACCTGAGAGAAATTACCCGATTTGTGCCACCGGGGAATCGTCGCTGCTTAGTTTGATGGCGGTGGATTTTTTGAGATACGCATCCAGACGGTTGATCTTCTTCTTTTTGAATTTTTTGTCGAGGGAGGTGTAAATGCCAAGGGTCACGGTGATGTCTTTGTGGCCCATCTGATCGCGGGCGGTGAGGACGTCCACACCGGCAAAGTACATCAGGGTGCAGAAGGTGTGGCGGAGCTGGTGTGGCGTAAAGGTATCAATGACCATGGGCAGACCACCGGGGCGGTTCTTGTTCTGCTTGCCACCGTAACCGTATTTGACATTGAGATCCCGCATATAGCTTTCCCACAGACGCTTCCAGCCCTGTTCCGTCATCCGCTGGCCTTTATCGTTGTGCAGCACATACAGGCAGTCGTCCCGCTGCGTTCTGAGGTAGTCCACCAGAATCTTCGGGATACTGACCACGCGGGACCCGGCGGCGGTCTTCGGTTTCTTTGTGCTCTTGCCGGTGAAGTTGTATCCTTTGGTGACCGTGATCGTGGCTGTGTCCAGATCGACGTCGGCCCATGTAAGGGCGGTAGCTTCGCCGCGGCGAAGGCCAGAGTACAGAAGCAGCATCGCGGCCCGCTGGGCCTTGTGCGGCGTTTCCCGGATCCACTGTTGCTGTTCTTCCGAAATCGGCTCACGGGGCTCCGCAGGGGCCCCGGCGGGGCAGGTGACTTTGATGATGGGATTATAGAGCACGATCTCCGGGATCGCGAGGTCATACGCCGCCTTGGCACTGGAACGCAGATTGGTCAGCGTGAAGTGGGACAGGGGAGGCTTGCCGTCGTGCCAGTCGGCCAGATCGTTCAGCACCCGCTGGAAGTCGGCGGCTTTCAGCTCCCCGGCGGGCATATCCTTCAGGGCACCCCATGCGTCGCGGTTGTCCTCGTAGCGGGCAAGGCTTTTCTCGCCGATGCCCTTGGCCTTTTTGACCGCGATCAGGTTGTCGTACAACTTGCCCAGCGTCGCGTTGCTCTGCTCCGGATCGAGGCCCTTGCTGATGGCAGCACGATATTCTGCGGCGGCCGCTTTGGCTTCCCGCTCCGTCGCGCCGTAGAAGGACTTGAATTTCTTGTTGCCGTCCTCGTCTTTCCCGATGTACACCCGGTAGCGGTAACGGCCATCCGTGTTCTTCTTGTTCCTTGCCATAAAAATTTCAGCTCCTTTGGGTCAGGCGCGAACGGATGTGGTATAATAACCTTGTCAGATACGCACCCATGATAAGAATTCTCCTTTTTAGTTTCCGACATTCTGATTTCTCATTGGTATCGACTACGCAGAACTTCCCGGCAGACTTCCGACATCTGCCGGGATTTTCTGTTCTTTTGGGTCAGATGTGGGAAGGTGTGCTATACTGAAAAAGCAGCCGGGGCCGCCAGACTCTGGCCTGTGACCTCCTTATTTGAGCGGTGGAATGCTTTACATGGGAGACGCCCCGTTGGTATTGACGGATACCAATGGGGTTATTTTTTGAGGAACCTTTTCCATTTTGGAAACGGTTGCACTCTAAGAGATAAAACCCTATGAACTGTGCCATCTCCATGCGTGACGGAATCCTTTTGACTCTGCTTCCTGAACAGTTGACGCATAACAATCACCGTCATCCGGTTCAACCATTACACGATCGTATTGCTGGTCAAATGGAAGATGATAAATTTTTTCTCCGTTCTTGGAGATATTGCATTTGATAAGTGGATATTCTCGAAGAGGGTAGTTTTCCACAACAGTTATATGCAAATAGTCAGCGCAGGACTTAGCGAGTTCGGAAAGTGTAGTGGTTGTTATGAATAAGCCAGAAACGCGCTTATCTGGATTTTCGAGCTTTTGCAAAATCGTTGTTCCATATAGTTGGAAAATATGTTTTTCGTGAATCGTCTTTTCCGTAGACCACCGTTTGCATTGGATTACAAACAATTTCTTTCCTTGCGTAACAATCAAATCACGTCCCATATCTTCAAGACCTTCTGTAGCACCAAAATAACGAACCTTATAACCTTTTCTTTCATAGCAATATCCAACGTATCGTTCGTACTCTATACCAATCTGCCAATTGGTCTTTTGACGTTTTGTATATCGCTCTAATGCTAATTGAAGACGTTCAGCAGACGGAAGAGATTGATACTCCTGCGGAGAAAGCCATTTTTTCAGAGAAGAGTATTCACTATCTGGCGCTGTATCTACGGATGCAAGCTGTTGGAGATCTTCAGAACTGATTTCCTTAAACTCTGCCAACCATGGAAAAGCCGTTTCATAAAGATTCAATTGATACTCTTGAAGTTTGCACTGCTCTTGAAGTAATCGCTTTTGTTTGGCAATCTCTCGAACTTTCTCGGCTGCGGTAAAAGCCGGACGGGATTTGTTTTTTAGGCAATCTGAATATTTCAAATCAGCCATGTAAAGACAATCGGCAAACTGTTGAGCAAGGAATGGATTACAAGCGATAGACGAATTGATAACAGCTTGAATCGAATGTTCTTGGTCATCAAGACGCTCTTTCCGAGAAGTCAGTTCATTTTCCAATGAATTGAGACTTGCCTCTCGGTTGGAAAGAAATTTCTTCTGTTCTTCTGTTAATGATTCCTCAATATTCTTTTGGGCCTCATCGAATTGTCGATTTTTGTATTCATAGCTGTTCTTGTGACGAAAATAGTCAACCCGAAGAGCCATTTCTTTTTCCTTATATTGTTTTTCTAATATTTCATTCTTGTCTTGAAGTGCCTTGTATTGCTGCTCCAATTGACCGAGTTGCTGTTGACGCTGCTGTACTGCAAGAGATAATTTTTCAGTACGCCGTTTTATTAAAGTAGCGGTTTCATCGTCTGAAGCACGTTCTCTTTGCAAACGGAGGTACTCCATCTGATTGACAGACTCACGTAGAACTTTAAGTTGGTGCTGGTTTTGATCACGCTCTTCTTTTTGCTTTGCAATCTCGTTAGCGAGCTGTCGGGATTGCTCTGTTCTTAATTCGCGTTCCGCTTTCTTACCACGCGAATTCCCAACAAAATAGGCGATAATACAGACACCTAAACAACAACTGCCAATCAAAAAATAATCCATAATAACTCCCCCTAATAAAATACACACCATTAAATTAGGAGAAGGAATTTAGAAATGGAAGTGTCAAAATAGCCAAAATAATTAAAGAATGTTTGTTTTGTTGCGTCTGCAACGAAAAAGGCTCTTGTGCAGCACCGCACAGGAGCCTTTTTGCTTAGTGGTGCCGCAGAACATGACGGAAAAAGACTACTGATTCATGGCCTTCTTGCGGACAGAGACACTTGAACCAACTCGAATCTGCTCCTGCCGTTCTGCTTCTTCAACATTGGCAGTCAGATGAACCACAAAGCGCTCCACGGCTCGCTTGTCGGCATCAGACAGCTCCAAATAAGTCTCAAGAAGCTGGCGGCCATACAGTCCGAGATCGTATTTGTTAGAAAGCTGGTCAATCAAGTCCGTATTTTTCTGGCTGAACATTTGCCCAGCTCCATATCGCAGCCATTCTTCGTTGACATTAAATTCACGACAAATAGAGCGGAGCAACGCTTCGGTCAGTCCGCGGTCACCTTTTTCTATTTTAGAAATAGCAGTACCACCAATACCAATTCTTTCGCCAAATTCAACCTGATTAAGCCCTAATGCCTTTCGTAAATCACGAAGTCTATCGTTCACGAAAATCACCTCCTTGTGCATAGAGTAGCACAAAAAATCCCCTTTGGCAAGTTTCTTGGCGAAATATATTGACAAAATAGCCATAGTCGAATATAATTTAGCCAGAGGCAAGAGCCAAAGGCGAAAATAATCTTGTCAAAGGGGGATTTTGAATGATGCAATCAACCGAAACCACCCGGATGGTGGAATTACTTACCACGGCAACAAAGCTGCCGGAGCCGATGCAAGCGCTGGCATTGGGTTATGCAAAGGGGTTGGCGGACGCGGAAAAACTCCGCTCTCAACCATCTGATCCGAAGAAGAGCGCATGAAAGGAGGGAGCAAGGTGGCAGAAGACATGAAAAAGCCCTGCGAGCCTGTGGAAGAGGCTGGCAGGGACTACAACGAGTTGGGAATCTTTCGTTATAAGGAAAAGAACCCGACGCTGGAAACAGCACAGACCCTTTGGGCGTTTCTTCCTGCATGGATGGCCGCAAGGGATATGGCGTCTGTTGATGCAAAGTACAATAAACAAATTTCCGGGTTGATCGCTGAGAATACTGCAATCGTTTTGAAGGTAGCTCAAGAGATGGCCGGATCGGAACCGGAAGCGGATGAGTAAAGCGATGGGCGCACTATTGGCCGGGATTGTTGCGGTATTGGTAATTCGGACTGGAATGCGACTCGGCGAACCTGTGCTGATTGTTGGCGGTTTTCTGCTAATGATACCGGGAATCATGCTGGCACGAGGAAAATGAACGAAAGGAGATTACCAAATGAAAAAGGCGAAGATCTGGGATGCGCGGCAGTTACCCGCGTTTCTGACGCCGAAGGAATACAGCGCACTGATGGGCATTGACCCGAAGACGGTGCAGCGGATGTGCCGGACGGGCCAGCTGCCCGCCCACAAGGAAGGGCCGCGGCTGTGGCGCATCGATAAGAATGCCGCGCTGGCGTGGCAGAAAGAATTCCAACAAGAAAGGCCCGCCGGTGCTGGAACACCGACGAGCCTCAAGGTGACAGGTTGAGAAGCGCCTATCACCATAAATTTACCACAGAACAGGAGAAATTGCAAATGAAAAAGAAGTTGAAGGCGAATGCCTACTACATGGGTTCCATCCTGCTGGGGGTGGGCGTGCTGGTGTGCGCGTCCGGCATTGAGCACAGCGAGGGCTGGGTGATGTTTGGCTGGCTGGCCGCAGCGCTGGTACTGGGCAGCGTGGCCCTTGGGCTGGCCGCGAAGGGCATTGTGGCCGAGCAGCAGCCGGACGAGGGCCGGAAGGCACACAAAGCACCCACCGGCACCGTGACAGCGGGCCGTCGCAGCGGAAGAAAGGCGGGGTAAGGATGGCGGAGAGCGAAACGGCATTACAGGCGTTTGACTACACTGTTCTGCCCGCCAACATGTGCACCGTGATTCGGGCCAACACAGAGGAATTCACGTTGCACATGAACCGGAGCGTGCAGGAGTACGGACAAGCGTGCGTGAATGTGATGAATGTCCATGCGGCGCTGGCCGACCGGTACAGCGGGCGTTGGGCACAGTGGTGCCAGTCGGTCGGGCTGAGCATCCGCAGCGCGACCCGGATGGTGGAGGTTGGGAGCAACGTGATGGGTTCGGCCAAATTGGCCGAACTTGTGCAGGACGGCCAGATCGGAAAGAGTCTGCTGCAAGCCATCTGCGCCCCCAGCGCGGAGCCGGAGGCGGTCGATCAGGTACTTTCGGGGGATATCACGACGCATAAGGAGTATCAGGAGCTTTTGGCCAAAATCAGGGAGAAGGACGAAGCCATTGCCGCCGAGAAAGCCCGTGCCGATGCTGCCGAAAAGTCTGCTCAAAATGCCCACAAAGAAAACTCCTATTTCAAGGAGCTGGTGAAAAGCGCCGAAGCCAAGACATCTAAGGACGCACAAAAGCGGGAGGAAGCAGAAAACCGCTATGAATCCGCTCTTGCAGACATCAACGGTCTGACCGAGAAAAATGCCCAGTTGAAAACACAGGTCGATGCCGCCGAGGCGCGTGAAGAGGAAGCATGGAGGATGCAGAGCAAGGCCGAGCAGCGCGCCAAGACCGCTGAGGAAGCCCTCAAAAAACAGCCCATCGCCGCCGTGGTGGACGAAGAAGAGGTGGACAAGCGGGCCCACCAGCAAGCCTATGCCATTGCCGCCGACATGACCGGGGAGCTGCGGCAAAAGCTGGAAAGGATGCAGGAAAACGACGCGGCGTGGGTGCTTCAATCCAAAGACCGGATGGAAAGCGAGTGGGAGCGCATGGTCCCCATGCTGGAACGGATGGAGCCGGACATCAAAAAGGAAGCGCTGGACGGGGTGCTGAAGATGCTGGGCCGAATCCAAGGGCAGGTATTTGCACTGTACCCGGAGGAAGAGGAGGCAGAGCATGACGTACCGGGTACACATTGAGTGCCGGAGCGCGAAGATGGTGGAGTGCATCGCGTATGTGGTGCAGACGGGCAGTGCGGCGGAAGCCAAGGAAAAGGCCCTGCACACGGCCCGGCAGTACTACACGGAGTTTAACGAATTTCGGGCCTACCACGTGGAGGAACTTGGAAAATGACGCTGGAACAATACAAAGCAAAGCTCGATGAAGAGCTGAAAGCGATGGACTGGCACGAGCGGGACATCAAGAACAGCCGTGCTTACAAGGTGCTGAGCGCGGCAGCGCTGGATCGGGAAAACGTACCGATGGAAGAATGGCTTAAATTGAACGCCTATTTTTACAAGCGCGTTAAGGAATTGCAAGGGTGACACGGAATGGATGGGACGCAGTGTGCCCACGTGTTCGAGATCACGCAGCCGGAATGTCTGGCCTGTGCCGGACGGAACCGAAGCTGCGAAAAATTTGTAGAACGGAGAATGTCGGATGAAAAAGAAAATGAACCTTGCGACAGAGATCGACCTGACGCAGGACAGTGTGGTGCAACTGACGTGCTGGTGCGGGCAGATCGCCCTACACGAGCTGTGGGGGCTGGGGCGTGTGCGGCTGGATCGGATCACCCGGCGGCAGGAGCAGCTGGGCAACGAGAGTCTGGCCGTGGTGATGGTGCCGGATCGCAACGGGATGCCCCAGACCGAAAAGGCCCGGCAGCTTCGGGCGGAGGCGCTGCCGGAGGGCGTGCCGGTGGAGTTCCGGGTCCCGGCGATGCGCACCCCGCGCACCCGGCGGGAGCAGCAGCTCAAAATGGTGGGCGACCGGGCAGCCACGATGGCGTGGCAGTTGATGGCGCTGGCCTGTGTGCAGGAGCTGGGCTTCGGGGCGGAGCGGCTGAATCGGCTGTACCGGGAAATGCGGCACAACTATGAGCAGCTCAACGAGTGGGGCAAGGCCGACGGCATCGAGGTGGCCATGGAAAAGCTGCGGCGCTGCGCGTGCGAGGCGTTGCAGACCGAGGAGATCGTGGTGGAGAACATCGACGACGAGAAGACCGTGCAGACTCTGAGCCGGAGCTATCAGGCGCAGGAAGACGAGTTTCTGAAGCGGGCCGTGATGATGGCCGCCGGACGGCGGGCCGGAAAGCAGGGCGGGGCGGCGCTGCCGCTTTCCGGCGACGAGGTGCGCCGGAAGATCGAGGCGGCGAAGGCACAGATGGACACCGGGGCCTACCGGAGGAGGGGTTGAGATGGGCGTGAGCAAGTACATTTACACCGTCTACGACGCGAAGACGGGGGAGTATGTGGCAAAGGGGACGGCGGCGCAGCTGGCCGGGAAGGGCATTTTCAAGGACGCCGGGAGCGTTTCCACCTGCTACCTGAGCAACCGGAAGACCGACAAGCCCCGGCGCTGGCGGATGGAGAGGGTGGAGGTCGGCCCTCTCAGCGCGCAGTCCGGCGATGCCGGAGCTGCTTGCAGCTCCCCCGAAGCAGGAGCTCTGCTTAGGGGAACCCCTCAGTCTGCGTTGCAGACAGCTCCCCGACGGGGAGTAGATGAACCTCAAGACACGGGTGCGCAGCAGCGGCGGGTGTACATCTACAGGGTCTGGGACATGGCCGAAAAGCTGCTGGGCGAGGGCACCGCGAAAGAACTGGCAGAGCAGGGCGTTTTCGGCGGGGAGAGCACGGTGCGCGATGTTTACCGGCGGGGCGGCAAGAGCGAGAGGTTTGGCGTCGGCAAAATGATTCGGTGGTGGGAGGTGCGACCGTGCCCGGTGAAACCGTATAAGCGGCGGGGTCCGAACAGGAGACCGGAAGAAAAGCCGGAACTATGTAAGCCGTGCAAGATTCCAAATCCGACGCCGTTACAGCTCGACGTGCACGACCTGTGCCTCTACAACCGCAAGGCCCGGAAGCAGGGAAAGCCGGAGCTGAGCTATGGCGGCTGGGCGGCAAAGGGCAAACCGGGGAGACCTTAACGGGCCTGTGTTTCAATGAAGGGCAACGGATACGATGGACAGGAAAGGGTCCACCGTATCCGTTACTTTTCATAAACTGACACCTTATAAGAAAGAAGGGGTGCAAGGCCCCTTTGGGGAGCTTGTATACCCGTTATTTCTGTGACGGTGGGGACCGTCAGAAGAGAAAGAACACCGGAAGTGAAGGGCCAGCAGGAGGGCAGCGGGATGAGATGCAACTACATCCGCGAGAAAAAGATACTCTGCGGGGATGAGTACATGGCTGTGGGCGTCTACTCCATCACGCCGACCGAGCACAGCACCCGGCGGAAGAAGAGCAAGGAGTCCACCGAGGGGCAAAAAGCCAAGAACAAAATGGCTTCCCTGCGGAACCGGCAGCGGGTGGCGCTGGCGAATTTCGACAAGCGGGGATTCTTCCTGACCGGAACCTACGATGACCCCTACCTGCCGGAGGACATGGAAGAGTGTCTGCGGGACGTGAGGAACTACCGGCGGCGGGTGATCGCGGCGACGTGCAAGAGGTTCGGCGTGGAGAAGAAGCACATCCGCCTGATGCTGGTGGCTGTACGGAAGGGCGAGGCCGGACGGCTGCACATGCACGGCTTTGCTGAGTGCTGGGGCATGGGAGACGCCGAGCGCCGGGAATGGCGGGAGATGCTGGAAGACCTGTGGCGGCGGCGAATTCCCGGAACCAACGAGTTTGAGCCGCTGGGCACCATGAACGTTGACAGAATGGACATGGGCAAGCTGTTGGGCAAGGACGGCGGGAACGGAACGCTGGGCTACCTGTACGGGCACAAAGAACGGATCTGGGTGGAGACCAGCACCCTGCGCCGCCCGGCGGAGCAGCCCCCCAACGACACCCGGTGGAGCCGGAAGCAGCTGCGGACCGCGTGCGGAGAGATGGCGCAGGATGCCTATTGGTGGGGCCAGCGGTTCCCCGGCTGGGAATTGCAGAAGTGCGTGGTGCTGGAGCCGGGAGAGCTGCACGAATCGCCGGGCCGCGAACGGCCGGACGGCTGGGAGCGGAACGAACCGCAATGTTATGTGATCCTGCGGCGGGTGCACGCTGCATCTGCACCTGCGAAACCTCGCACCTGACAGAACCGGTACTGGTATTTTGCGTTGAAATACGCGCCTAAAGGGGGGCGGTGCCGTGACGAAAGAACAGAAAAAGGCGACGCGGAAGGCCCTGCGGCAGTATGCCGAGGGGCCTGTTCGTGCTGCGTGGGCCGAGGTGATCGAAGGGGTGCTGCGGCACTACGAGGCCGTGGAACCCTTGTGCGCCCAGCTGCTGAGGCTGCGGTATCTGGAAGGCAAGACGGAGGACGAGGTGGTGCCCGCGCTGTATGTGAGCCGTAGCACCTACTACCGCAAGGAACTGGAAGTGCTCTCGACGGTGGCGGTGGAAGCGGCGAGGCGGGGGCTATTGTAGGCGAAATGTTTCAAGTATTTTTCTGCGGCGTGTTGTGGTAGGCTGGTAGACAGAAGGGGGCGGGGACTTGACGAAAAAGCGGGCGTATTGCAAGAACACGGTGCAGGGCAGCCAGCGGGGGCGGAAGTACCCGCCGAAGCTGCGGGCCGAAGTGGTGATGGCGATGGTGGCGTCGAACAGCGTCTGCGCGGTGGCGCGGCGGTACAAGGTGCCGGAATCCACCATCCGCTCATGGCTGGCCGAAGAAGCAGCCAAGGGCGACGCCTTTGCCGAGGCGAGACAGGCGGCGGCGCGGGAAATCGCGGTACGGGCGTCCATCGGGGCCAAGGAACAGGTGGCCTATCTGCAAGGCCGGGTGGCGGAGAGCCAGCGGGCGGCAGAAATTCGGGCGAAGCTGGACAAGCGGCTGGAAGAGGGCGTGCGGGCAGGAGACGCCGAGGTGGGAGCCTTGCTCAAGACCGAACAGGAAGCTCTGGCCGACGCCGCCGAGGTGGGGCTTGTGGTCTACAACAGCCCCGGCAGCTACGACCGGAAGCTCTTGGACAACGACCGACGGCAACTGGAAGCACTGCGGGAGCACTACGACGGCCTGACCATGGACGACAAGAACGCTGCCAACGTGGCGCGGGTATTGATGGACGTGGCCGAAAAGGCGGCGGCGCTGACCCCAACGGCCAAAGCGGCCGACGAGACCGAAGCGGCCCCGCCGATGATCTGCATCGGAGCCGAAGGGACCGGGGACGAGGCGGAAGTCGAGGTGGAATAGGGCCCCCGATGGGGAGCGCATGGGGAAGCAGGTGAGTGAGACGGAAGGCAGGAAAGTGATCTGGAAGCCGCAGCCGAGGCAGCTGGCATTTATGGCCCGCACCGAGGACGAAGCGCTGTACGGCGGGGCTGCGGGCGGCGGCAAGAGCGATGCGCTGGTGATCGAGGCCCTGCGGCAGGTGGACATCCCCCACTATCGCGGCCTGATCCTGCGCAAGACCTTCCCCCAGCTGCGGGAGCTGATCGACAAGACCATGCAGTATTACAAGCCCTGCTTCCCGAAAGCGCGGTACAACGGCCCGAACCACTGCTGGACCTTCCCCAGCGGGGCGAAGATCTATTTCGGCAGCCTGAACCACGAAAAGGACAAGTACAACTACCAAGGCCAGCAGTACGATTTCATCGGATTCGACGAGCTGACCCATTTCACGTGGGCGGAGTACAGCTACCTCATGAGCCGCAACCGCCCCAACGGCCCCGGCACGCGGGTTTACACCCGCGCCACGGCCAACCCCGGCGGCGTGGGCCACGGCTGGGTGAAGGCAAGGTTCATCACCCCGGCCCCGCCCGGCACCCGGATGGTGCAGTACGTGAAGGTCAAGACGCCGGAGGGCGGGGAGATCGAGCAGCGGCGCACCCGCATCTTCATCCCCTCCACGGTATTCGACAACAAGGCGCTGCTGGCCAACAACCCCGGCTACCTCGGCAATCTGGCCGCGCTGCCGGAGGCGGAAAAGAAAGCGCTGCTGTACGGCGACTGGAACAGTTTCACGGGGCAGGTGTTCACCGAATGGCGGAACGACCCGGAACACTACGACGACCAGCGGTACACCCACGTGATCCATCCGTTCCGCATACCGGTCCACTGGCGCATCTGGCGCGGGTACGACTTCGGCTATGCGAAGCCGTTCTCGGTGGGGTGGTACGCGGCGGACGAGGAAGGGCGGCTCTACCGGATCAAGGAACTGTACGGCTGCACCGGGACCCCCAACGAGGGAACGAAGGTGAACCCGGTGGAACAGGCCCGGATGATCCGGGAGGCGGAGGAGAACGACCCGATGCTGCGAGGGCGGGTCATTACCGGCGTGGCAGACCCGGCCATCTTCGACGAGAGCCGGGGCGAAAGCATTGCGGCCATGCAGGAGAAAAGCCCGAACTTTTTGCACTGGATGCCCGGCGACCACACGAGGCTGGCGGGCAAGATGCAATTCCACTACCGGCTGGCCTTCGACGAAGAAGGCAAGCCGATGTTTCAGGTCTTCGACACCTGCAAGCACTTCATCCGCACCATCCCGAATCTGGTCTACGACGAGAGCCGGGTGGAGGACATCGACACGACGCAGGAAGACCACATTTACGACGAGTGCCGGTATGTGCTGATGGAGAACCCCATCAGCCCCCGGCAGCATATGGAAGCTCCGCTGCTGCGGGACGATCCGCTGGAACTGGATGGGAGACGGACGAAGTTCTATAGGGTGTAGGGAGCTGGCAAGGACGCTGACCACAGAAGGAGGTACAGTTGGAAGACACGTTAGAAATGACTGCTGCGGAAGAAGTCATCGGCAACGAAGAGGTGGCGAAGGCGGCGCAGCTTTTGCAGCAGTACAAGAGCGGCAAGGCCGCGCTGGACACCCGGATCGTGGACAACGAGCTGTGGTTCCGGATGCGGCACTGGAAGAACTACAAAAACAAGATGATGGAGGACAAGCCCACCCCGGCGAGCGGGTGGCTGTTCAACTCCATTGCCAACAAACACGCCGACGCCATGGACAACTACCCGGAACCCAACGTGCTGCCCAGAGCGGCGGACGACGAGAAGACGGCGAAGGTGCTCTCGAAGGTGCTGCCGGTGGTGCTGGAACAGGCGGACTACGAACAGGCCTACAGCGACACATGGTGGCGCAAGCTCAAGCAGGGCACCGGCGTGAAGGGCATCTTCTGGGACCCGACGAAGCGCAGCGGCATCGGAGACATCGCCATCAAGAGCATGGACATCCTGATGTTGTACTGGGAGCCGGGGGTGATGGACATTCAGGAATCGCCGAACCTATTCAGCCTGAGTCTGGAAGACAACGACCAGTTGAAGGCCAAGTGGCCCCAGATGGACGGCCACACCGGGAGCACGCTGGAAGTGGCCAAGTACATCCACGACGAAAACATCTCCACCGCCGACAAGAGCGTGGTGGTGGATTGGTACTACAAAAAGGCCCGCCCGGAGGGGCAACCGCTGCTGCATTACTGCAAGTTCTGCAACGGGGTCGTCCTCTACGCCAGCGAGAACGACCCGCAGTATGCCGACCGGGGGTTCTACGATCACGGCCAGTACCCCTTTGTGTTCGACCCGTTGTTCATGGAAGAAGACAGCCCGGCGGGCTTTGGGTACATCGACGTGATGAAGGACACCCAGACCGCCATCGACGAGATGAATCACGCCATGGACGAGAACATCAAGCTGGCGGCAAAGCCCCGCTTTTTGCTGAGCGACGCGGCGGGGGTGAACGAAGAGGAACTGGCGGACTGGTCCAAGGACATCGTGCACGTGGTCGGGGGCATCCGGGACGGCATCCTGAGCCCCTTGCAGACGGCGGGCTTACAGGGAAACTGCATCAGCTACCGGGACGCGCGGGTGAGCGAGCTGAAGGAGATCAGCGGCAACCGGGACGTCTCGCAGGGCGGCACCACCAGCGGCCTGACGGCGGCTTCGGCCATTGCAGCTTTACAGGAGGCGGGTTCGAAGCTCTCCCGCGATATGCTAAAGAGCGCCTACCGGGCCTTCGCGAAAGAATGCTACCTCATCATCGAGCTGATGCGGCAGTTCTACGACGAAGAGCGGGTGTACCGCATCACGGGGCCGACGGGCCAGACGGAGTTCGTGCCATTTTCCGGCCAAGCGCTGCGGCCCCAGCCGGTTGGCATGGTGGGCGGCGTGGAGCTGGGGGCCCACGAGCCGGTGTTCGACATCACGGTGAGCGCGGCGAAGAAGAGCACCTTCAACCGCCTCTCCCAGAACGAGACGGCAAAGGAATGCTACCAGCTGGGGTTCTTCGCCCCGGCCAACGCGGACGCCGCACTGGCGGCGCTGGACATGATGGACTTTGAGGGCATCGAGAAGGTGCGGGAGCGGGTGCAGCAGAACGGCACCCTCTACCAGCAGCTGCAACAGGCCATGGAGCAGGTGCAGAAGATGGCCGGGCTGCTGGATCAGATGACCGGCTCCAACATGAGCGCAGCGGCAGGAGCGGCAGCACAGGCTGCCGGGGCATCCGGCGGAGGCAGCGGCGGGACCAGCGAGGGGCTGAGCGCCACCAACGGCCTTGGGGCACAGGTGGGCAGCGGCGGCAACAGCCTTGCCACACAGGCGGCGAAGCGGGCCATGAACGTGAATAACCCGAATAAGTAGCCCTCTCACCGCTCCATCCGCCTATCGGCGGCGTGTCGCGGAGCTCCCCCGAAGTGGGAGCTCTGCTTAGAGGAATTTTTACAGGAGGCAATACATGATTCAGGTAACTTACAACGAGGTCGGCGACGCGATGATCCTGCGGGCAGAAGGGCACGCAGGGTACGCCGAGAAGGGCAAGGACATCGTTTGTGCAGCGGTGTCGGTGCTGATGCAGACGCTGGCGTGTAGCGTCGGGACTTGTATGGGCAACGACGGAAAAGGATTTTCGGCTGTGTGTAAAAAGAGCAATGACAATATCGCGAAGTTTGAGCTGGTGACGGACGGACTGGCTCTGTTGCAGCGAGAATACCCGGAAAATGTGCGGTATATCAATGCAACCGAGAAAAAGACCAAAGCACTGGAGTTGCAACTGTTTGCCGAGGGTGGGGATGGCAGCGCTGCGGCGGGCGAAGCCTCTCAGTCGGCGCAAAGCGACGCCAGCTCCCCCAGTAGGGGAGCCCTTGGCAGGACGGAAAACGCTGCTCTGGACGAACAAGGCAGTACTGACACAAAGGCGGAGGGCAGCGGCAGCGAGAACGGCGAAGGCGAAGCGGGCGAGGAGGCCAAGAAGCCCAGCCCGGCGGAGCGGCGGAAGGCGTTCGGGCAGATGATGAGCGGCGAGTACAAGGACCTTGCCGACGAGATGATGCAGAACGCGGTGCAGATCGCGGCGCAGAACCTCGAAGCCAGCCCGGAGATGCGGGGGCTGCTGGAAGCCATCGCAGAGAAGTACGGCACCGACGCCACCGACCTTACGGCCCTGACGGACGCCATCCGCAACGGCGTGGTGAAGGACGATGCGTATTTCGAAAGAATCGCCATGGAGAAGGGCATCTCTGTGAGGACCGCGCGGGAGATGGACAAGCTGGAGACCCAGAACAAGCGACTGACCGCCCAGCAACAGGCGGCCCAGCAGATGCAGAAAGCCGCTGCCGAGCGGGCCCGGATCGCACAGATTCAGGCCCGGTGGGACGCCGAGGCCGACGCGCTGAAAGCCAAGTACCCGGATTTCGACCGGGACGAGGTGCTGGCGAACCCGGATGTGGAGAAGATGATGCGGGCGGGCTGCTCGATGGAAGCGGCTTACCGGGCCGCTTACTTCGACCGCCTGATGGCCCGGCAGACTGCCGCAACGGCCCAGCAGACCGAGCAGGGCGTGCTGAACCGGGTGCAGCAGCGGGCCAGCCGCCCGGCGGAGAACGGCACCCGCCCCGGCGGCGCGGTGCAGACCCACCTCGACGTGGAACACATGAGCCGTAAGGACCGCGAGGCGCTGGAAAAACGAGTGCTGCGCGGGGAGATCATTACGTTGTAGCCCTCTCAGCCGTGGGCAGCGGGCTTGCCCTCTCACCGCTCCGTCCGCCTAACGGCGGCGCGTCGCGGAGCTCCCCCGAAGGGGCAACGGCGACGACCGCCGCCAGTGGCGGAAGCAGGGAGGAGCTGTTGGGGCAGCGGCCAGCAGGATGCAAGCGAAGCGAAGCAGACGCTGGGAGCCGCAACCCGTAGAGCTCCGCTTAGAGGAAAGCCTTTTGCACAAGGCTGTTTAGAGAAACAAAATATTTTCAGGAGGAAAAACATGAAGGACAAGACCATGAAGCTGGATCTGCAGATGTTCGCACAGGCCAGCGCACAGTTGCAGAACACCACGACCGCATCCGGCATGAGCGCCGAGATGAAGACCTACTACGAGAAGCGGCTGCTGGATCAGGCGGAACCGGCACTGGTGCACGACCAGTTCGGCGATAAGTACCCCATCCCGGCCAACGGCGGCAAGACCATCGAGTTCCGCAAGTACGACAGTCTGCCCAAGGCGACCACGCCTCTGACCGAGGGCGTGACCCCCGACGGCCAGAACCTGAACGTCTCCACCGTGACGGCAGAGGTGAAGCAGTACGGCGGCTGGACCCCCATCACCGACACGCTGCAGCTGACCGCCATCGACAACAACATCGTTCAGGCCACCAAGATCCTTGCCTCTCAGGCGGGCCGCACCATCGACAGCGTGGTGCGCGACATCCTTGTGGGCGGCACCAATGTCATCTACGCGCCCAAGGTGGCCGACGGCGTAAAGGCCGAGGTGAAGAGCCGCGCCAATCTGGACAAGACGGCCAAGCTGACCAGCGAACTCATCATGAAGGCGGCGACCCAGCTCAAGGCCATGAACGCCGACCCCATTGATGGCAGCTACATCGCCATCATCCATCCTTACATCTCCTACGACCTGCGCAGCGACCCGGCTTGGATCGACGTGCACAAGTACGCCCAGCCGGATGAGATCTACAACGGCGAGATCGGCAAGCTGCACGGCGTGCGGTTCGTGGAGACCAGCGAGGCGAAGATCTGGAAGGACGCCACCTGCCCGGCGGGTCTGGCCGTGTTCGCTACCCTGATCCTTGGCGCACACGCTTACGGCACCACCGAGATCGAGGGCGGCGGCCTCGAACACATCGTAAAGCAGCTGGGCTACGGCGACGACCCGCTGAACCAGCGTGCATCCGTGGGCTGGAAGGCCACCCAGACCGCAGAGCGTCTGGTGGAGCAGTACATGATCCGCATTGAGAGCGTTTCGACCTATTCGGCCAGTGCATCGGCGAACTAAACGAGCCCTCTCAGCGCGCAGTCCGGCGTTGCCGGAGCTGCTTGCAGTGCCCCCGAAGTGGGAGCTCTGCTTAGAGGAACCCCTCAGTCTGCGTTGCAGACAGCTCCCCGATTGGGAGCGTTTTGAGCCCGAACGGGCAGATAGGAGAACAGCAAATGGCAGCAAAGAAAGAAAACAACGGTGAAGGTGAAATGGTGAGCATCCGGCTGTTCAGCGACAACGGGCGCTACAAGGGCGACCTGTTCGTGAGCGTGAACGGCGTGAACTACCAGATCAAGCGCGGTGTGACCGTACAGGTGCCGCCGGAGGTGGCGGAAGTGATCCAGCACAGCGAGGAGCAGGACGCCCAGAGCGCGGCGCGGATGGAAGCCATCATCGCACGCGGGGAGTGACCTTGCCCTCTCAGCGCACACAAAATCGAACCCCGGCCCGGCGGCACCGCTGTGCCGGGGATTTTTGATAACCTCTCAGTCAGCGCTCCGCGCTGCAAGCTCCCCTAGTAGGGGAGCCCTTGGCAGGACGGTGGGGCTGTACTGGACGAAAAAGTTTATGGTGTCGGGAGCTGGAGTGCTCCGCGACAGAGAGGAGCTGCCCAATGACGGTAGGAAAAGCAATTGAGCTGGCGGACAAGCTGCGGGCCAACAACGGGTTCGACCGCGAGCTGAAGATCTTATGGCTGCGGCAAGCGGATGCGGGGCTGCGGAAAAGCGTGGTGGAGAAAAGCGACACCGACGCCTTCGACGCTGTGGGCGCGGATGTGCTGTACGACCGGGAAGAGGAGATGCTGCGGCAGGATGCCGAGCTGATGCTGCCCCAGCCTTACGATGACTACTACCCGCACTACCTGAGCGCCCAGATGGACCTTGCCCTCGGCGAGACCGACCGGTATGCCAACGAGATGCAGGTGGCGAACAACTGCCAAGAGGAATTTGCCATCTGGTGCCGCCAGCATTACCTGCCGAAAATGGACACGAAATGGAGGTATTGAAATGGCGCTTCCGAGCGTATACAGCCTTTCGACCGGGCGGAGCAGCCTGACGGCCTTCGGCGGGCTGAATGAGAGCTATGCCTGTGCGGAGGCGGAATTTACCCGGATGCAGAATTTTTCCAGCCGAGGCTATCCGGCGTTACAGACCCGGACGCCCCGGCGGAAGATGGAAGCAGTGGAACACTGCAACGGGATGTACCATCTGAACGGAATGCTCCTGTGCGAGGGGACGACGCTGCGATACAAGGCCGACCATGAGGAAACGCTTGCCACGCCGGCCGCAGAGGAAGAGATCGTGCTGAAAAACGCCGTGAGCGACAGTGAGAAGATCATGGTGGGCATGGGCACGAAGATCATCCTCTTCCCGGACAAAGCAGCTTTTGACACCAAGACCGGCAGCCTGACCCCGCTGGGCGCTGGGTGGGAGAGCACCGGCACTGTGACCCTGACGCCCTGCGATGCGGCGGGCCGGACTTACACCGCCACCGGGCACGCCGCAAAAGAGCCGGACAATCCCACGGACGGGCAGGTCTTCTTGAAAGTCATCAACAGCCAAGTACCCTACAGCAGCGAAAGCGTGCTGGAAGTGTACAACGAGACATTGGGGAGCTGGTCGGCGGTGGAGCTGAACTACTGCAAGATCGAGGCAACGGGCATCGGAAAGGATTTTGCGGTGTGGGACACGGTGACGATCAGCGGCATCGGGGCCAACGAAGACGGGTACTGGAAGGAGCTGACGGGGGACCGCGTAGTGTATGCACAGGGAGACGACTTCGTGCAGGTAAAGGCGGAACCCGGTGGCGATTATTTCTACGGGACCCTGACCAAGGAGGGAGATCGTCTCAGCTGGCGGAGCATCGACGGAAAGGGCAGCGGCTTGGAGGGCAGTCCCGAACTGTTCCGGGTGGAGCGGCGGGTGCCAGACCTCGACTTCCTGACCGAATGCGACAACCGGGTATGGGGCTGCTCCAGCCGGGAGAATGTGATCTACGGCTGCAAGCTGGGCGACCCGACCAACTGGTTCTCCTACCGGGGAACGGCTGCGGACAGCTACGCTGTGACCGTGGGCAGCGACGGCGAATTCACCGGCGCCGCCACCTGCATGGGCTACGCCTTATTTTTCAAAGAGAACACTCTGCACAAGCTCTACGGCAGCCGCCCGGCGGATTTCCGGCTGGTGAGCGTCCAGTGCCGCGGTGTGGCGAAATACGCAAGCCGCAGCCTGTGTGTGATCGCGGAAGTGCTGTACTACCTGAGCAACGACGGCGTGATGGCGTGGGACGGCAGCTTGCCCGTGAAGATCAGCGGCGTGCTGGACAGCACATGGCTGATGAACGTGCGCGGTGCGGTGGGCGGCGTGCTGGATACCCGGTACTATCTGCACATGCGGCAGCCCAGCACCGGCGAAACGAGGCTGCTGGTGTACGACACCGAACGGCAGCTCTGGCACGAGGAGGACGTGGCCGGGGACAGCGAAGCCGAGGGCTGGGCTATGTGCTCCACGGGGCGGCAGCTCTACCAATGGGACGGCGCAAGCCTCTGGGCCACAGAGCCGAACCGCGAGGCCGACCGGGACACCGACGAGGCCAAGGCGGCGCTGGAAAAGAATGTGGCCTTCGACGCGGTGACCGGCGACATCGGCCTGAACACCCCGGCGGACAAATATGTGAGCCGGGTGACGCTGCGGGTGGATGCGCTGTCCTACAGCGTGGTGAAGCTGCAAGCCAGCTACGACGGCGGGGCGTGGGAGACGCTGGGCGAGGCAGCGGTGCTGAACAAATACACGCGGGTCAACCTGCCCTTTGGGCCAACACGGCACGACACGATGCGCTTGCGGCTAACCGGAACGGGGCAGATCGCGGTGCGGAGTGTCGCCTTTACCATGGCGGACAGCCGTGGCAACCGGGTGGCCGGCGGAGAACCGAGGAACTGATATGGCGGATATTACACGCTTAGGCGAGATCAGCTTGCCGAAGTTGAGCGAAGACATGAACCCGGAGGATGCGCGGGCCATCAACAACTACCTGATGCAGCTCCGGGATCAGATGCTGTACATGATGCAGAATCTGGACGAGACGAATTTTTCCGACACCATGCGGGACAAGCTCACCGCAATGGGGTTGAAGGTGGAGTAAACCTCTCGGCGCGCGGGCAGCGGGCTTGCCCTCTCAGCGCGCAGTCCGCCTGACGGCGGCGCTGCTTGCAGCTCCCCCAGAGATGGGAGCTCTGCTTAGAGGAACCCCTCAGTCTGCGTTGCAGACAGCTCCCCGATGGGGAGCAGTTAAAAATGGAAGGAGACAAGACAAATGGCAAGTGGACAATGGTGGGAATACTTCATTCCGGGCTGGAGCGGCGTGCGGGTGACGCAGGACGTGATCAACGCGGGAAAGAACTACATAGACAACCGCAGGGCCAGCAACACCGCAACGACGAACCGGGTGAATGCGGCGCAGAGCAACCTGAACAGCCTGAAGAGCCAGATGCCGGGCGAGTACAAAAGCGAGTACGGCAGCCAGATCGGCAGCACGCAGGACGCACTGACAGACCTGACGAAAAAGGGCTTTTCCTACGACTACACGAAGGACAACGCCTACCAGCAGTACAAGAACCGCTACACCCGCGGCGCAGAGCTGGCCAGCGAGGACGCCACGGCACAGGCGGCGGGCAAGACCGGCGGCTACGGCAACAGCTGGGCCAGCACCAACGGGCAGACGGCCTATCAGAGCACCATGGCGGGGCTGAGCAACGCGGTGGATGACCTGTACAGCCAAGCCTTCGACGAGTACACCTCGAAGAAGAACGACCTGACCACCCGGCTGGAAGCATTGCAGAAGCAGGAGCAGCTGGCGCAGGATGCCTATAACACGAAGCTGAACAATTACTATAGCCAGCTCAACAACGCACAGGCCGAATACGCCGACGCGGTGGGCGAAAAGCAGCAGAACACGGCCAACAAGACGAAGTTCTGGGGGAACGTGGCACAGGTGGGTGCGATGGCGCTGCCGTGGGTGCTGCGGGCGATGGGCGTGCCGATCTGAGGGGCTTGGAAGGAGTGTGACGATATGCTGTTTGATACGTTGAAGCGGAAGAACAAGGCGGAGCAGGAAGAACAGGAATGGAATGCCAACCGCCCGGCGGACTATGTGAGCCAGAACAAGGAGGCTATGGACGCACTGACCGGCCAGATCGGCAGCGGGTACGATGGGAGCGAGCTGGCGAAGGCTTACCAGCAGTACCGCGACCAGACCGCCGACACGGCAGCGGCGGCCGCCGACAACACGCGGGCCAACGCGGCGGCGCTGAGCGGCGGGTACGGCAACAGCTGGGCGGACAGCTTGGCAGCACAGGGACAGGGCGCGGCCACCGCGAACGTGGACGCCGCCCTGACAGCCCTGCGCAGCCGGGCGCTGAATGAATACAAGAACCGGCAGAGCGGGCTGGTGGAAGCCCTTTCCGGGATGGGAAACACCGAAGCGCTGGATCGCTCGGCATACGGCTCGAACCTTTCGAACTGGTACAACCGGCAGAATTTTTTAGCCAACCAGAGCGCACAGGCCCGGAACGAGAACGACAACTACTGGAACAACCTCTGGAACGGCATCCGAACCGTGGGCAATGTGGCCAAGAGCGCCTACGACGGGTACATGGGGTACACGCAGCAGCAGTGGGAAAATGAGTTTGCGCGGGAACAGTGGGAGTACAACAAGAACCGCACCGATCAGAGCGACGCCCTGAGCGCCTACCAACAGGCGTTCAACCTGTACACGCAGGGCGCTGGGGATGCGGCCAGCGACGTGCTGACCCGGTACGGCCTGAACGCGGACGCCTTCGCGAATTACACTGGGGCACCCATCACGCGGGACGATCAGGCGAGTGTGCTGAGCACCGCGGCTTCTCTGGTGGCAAGCGGAAATCAGGAAGCAGCGGCCAACCTGCTGAAGATGTACGGCATGGACGCCAGCGCAGCGGGCAATTACGGCACGCTGACGAGCCGACTGCTTTCCACCGCTGCGGCCAAGGCGGCGGCCACCAAGACGGGCAGCAGTTCGGGCTCCGGGAGAAGATCTTCGGGCAGAAGCGGCAGCTCCGGCACAGCAAGCGGATACACCACCAGCCAGCTCACGAGCATGGCCAACAAATTTTCCAGCATGAAGGACACGAATCCGCTCTACAGCCATTACAAGGAGGTCCTGACCGATGCGGGATGGTTGGAACCGGAGACGGTGAGCGGCACCACAGGGACGCTTACGGCCCCGCCGGTAGTGGAACCATATACCCCGGCCAGCTCGAAGCTGCGGCTCTCGAACACCGGAAATCACACGACGCAGAAGGCAACGAGTGGGCAGACGAGTAACACAAGCACCGGAATGCCCTACAGCAACGCCCTGAGCTACGCAAAGGGCTGGAAGGCGAAGGGTCTGAACGCCAACGAGATCGCGACCCGGCTGATGAACATGGGCGCGTCGGACGACGTGATCGACAAAGCAATGCTGAACGCAGGATTTTAAGGAGGATGTAGGATGGCATGGAAGGCAGGAAGTGCGGCTGCGCTGCGGGCGCAGAAAGAAAAAGGCCGGCACCAGAATCAGGAAACGACAGCGGCGAGCACGCCCGCAAAGGCCACACAGACTTCGACGGCTGCGGGCGGCTGGGCAAAGGGCAGCGCGGCAGCATTGCGGGAACAGAAGCAGACGGAAGCGACAAATATCGACCTGACCTCGAAAGCATTTGACGAGTACCGGGCAAACAACAATCTGGGGTTTGCGGACGAGATGGACAGCCGGAGGGACTGGCTGAACCAGCAGGACATGGGCACCAAGGACATTTACAAGGATGTGAACCGCTGGAAAGACACCGACGACAACCGGAACCTTTCTGAGGCGGTGAAGCGCATCGACGGGACTCATGGCGCTTACACGGACGCAGACCTCATCAAGAACAGCAACTGGACACAGGCGGACATCGACCGGGCCCGCGCGATCAATCAGCAATACGAGACGCTGCCGCTGGCCTACCGGGCCGGGCGGCGGCTGGGCAACAGTGCCAAAAGCCTTGCGGCCAGCATTGCCGGTGCAGGGGCTATGGCGGCGGGTGCTCTGCCGCAAGCGGTGGGCACCGAGATCAAGGACGACGACCGCACCCGCACCCTGATGCGTGCCATCCAGCGCGTAGACGGAACCAACGGGATGTACACCGACAAAGACCTTGTGAGCGCCGGGTGGACAGAAGAGGAGATCAAGGACGCACGTGCACGGCTCGCTGCGGGCAAAGCCAGCAGCAAGGTGGACAACCCCGTTTATAACTGGGGCAGGGACACCCACCAGAAAAGCGAAGAGTGGCTGGCGGATGCACAGGCGGGCGAAAGCGGGGAAGAGAGATTTTTGCACAACGCGGCCATGAGCGCGGGCGAGAACCTCGCGCTGGGTGCCGTGAACCCGGCTCTGGTGCTGCCGGTGCTGAGCTTACAGGGCGCAGGTGACAGCTTGGCGGCCAGCGACGCAAAGGGGGAAAGCCCCGAAAAGGCGATGGCAAAGGCGGCGCTGAAGTTCGGCGCGGGCTGGGCTATCAACTCGGTGGGCGCGGCAGACCTTGCAGAAACTATGGGCTCGGACTACGCAAAAAATACCGTGGCCGGGCAGATCGCGGGATGGGTGCGCGGCATGGCAGGAAAATCGGATTTTGCGCAGAAGTACCCTGCCATCGCGAACGCGGTGACCGGCGGCATCGATAACGCCATGCAAGCCTTCGTGGAAAGCTATGCAGACCAAGCTATTGACGCAGCTATGGGCGACACAGAAGCGGCGAAGCAGATGCTCACGCAGGAGAATTTCCTTTCGGCGTTGGAGAGCGGCCTTTCTGGCGGCGTATCCGGCGCGATGGGCGGTGCAGCGGGCACCGGCGTGCGTGTGGTAAAGGCCAAGGCCGAGCAGAAAGTGCAGAATGCCATGGAAGCGCGTGCACAGGCAGCACAAAAGGCTGCGGCGGAGAAGGCGAAAACTCCCTCAGTCACCTCCGGTGACAGCTCCCTCGGAGAGGGAGCCTTAGAGGGACAGACGGCGGTGAACGATGACCCGGCGGTACATACGGCGGCGCAGAATGCCAGCATTGAGGAATACAAGAACAGCGTAGACCCGGCAATGGCAAAGTATGTGGACGATGTGCGCGCGGGCAAGAAATTGGAACCCTTTGTTGTGAGCAAGACCGGCGACCGGATGCGCAGCGCGATGATGGAGCTGACGGGGCTTGACAAAGTAGGCGACTACACCATGCTGGACAACAACGGCGTGATGCACATCACCAACCGCCACGCGGGCGGCGACGGCAGCGCCGACGCTACCATGAAGGAGAGCGCCGACGTGGCCCGTGCGGCCTATGTGCTGAACAATTTTGACAATGCGTACTTAGCAAAAGACCGCGCAGATGGTTACATGACGAGCAACGGCAAACGTGCGCCGATCGTGCTCTTTGAGAAAAAAATAGACGGCAGCCACATTGTCGTGGAAGCCGTCTGTGATACAAAGAAAAATAAGAATTTTATTGTTTCGGAATATCTTTCTAAGAATGGCATTGACGAAAAAGAAATAGCGAAAGTCCTGCGATCCCCCGTGAATGCCGCTGCCGACCCTGAGGATAACGTCCGAAACGTAGTCGCAGATCCTTCCGCTATGACCGCACCGCCGCCGCAGTCCCCTATGGATGCCGTTGCCGACTTCAGGGATACGTCCGAAACGTTAGCTGAAGATCACGGTGCTGAGGCCAGTATAGCACCGGAAACGGCCCGCGTCAACGAGAAGGGCGTGGAAAACGCCGGGGAAACGGTGGAAACCGCCCGCGTCAACGACTATGCGGACGTAGACCGGAAGGTTGACCCGGCGGGGCTGGACGCGGCGGATGAGGGAAGCGGGCAGATGCGGGAGACCTACGGGCTGCGGGAACCCAGCGGCCAGACGGCCCGGCAGAGCGAGGTACAGCGCCAGTTGGAGCAGTGGGGCGTGGAGAGCGGCAAGACCAAGGCCGCGCAGGACATCAGCCAGAAGCTGCCCGCCAACGTGGATGCTGATCGGTATGCCGCCGCGGCTTCAACGATCTACCATCTGGCGCAGATGGACGAGGTGAAGAGCTTCGACGACGCGCTGCGGCTGGCCGGTGTGATGGACAATACTGCCCTGAACGTCAATTATATTCTGGACAGCGGCGAGGGCGGGCGGATCGCGCTGAATACCGCCTACCTCTACGGTGCAGATGCCAAGGAACAGGCGGGTGGCTACGGCGGCGGCCTGACCGACCAGAGCACGAGCGGACAGGGGCGGGTCTACTATGAAGGGACGCTGGATCACGACGGCACCGACATGGGCAGCCAGATCATCGAGCTGAACGCCGCCGCCACCGGCACCGACGCTGTGCTGAAGAACGTGCTGCAAAACAATCCGAACGTCCGGGCCTATGTGGACAGCGAGACGGCCCGTATTTTCTTCGGGGACAGCGTCAGCGACATTTTCGGCACCGTGCTGCACGAGGACTACCACTGGTATAACTCCCTCGACCAAGCGGGAGCAAAGAGCTTGCAGGACCATGCCCTGACCTACCTTGCCCAGATGGACGGATATGAGAGTGTAGACGAGATGATCCGGGACAAGATGGACGTGTACGCAAGCCAGAAGCTTACCTACGAACAGGCAGCCGAAGAGCTGGTGGCAGATGCGTGGCGGGGGATCTTTGCGACGGAAGCGGACTTCAAGCGCTGGGTGGAATTCCAGCGCGGACAGGCCGAGAAAAATGCGGGCGTGAGGGGTTCCATCCACAAGGTGATGAACCGGGTGAAGAATCTGCTGAGCGACATCATCAGCCGGGCCAAGGAAGTGCTGACCATCGACCCCAGCAATGCCGCCGCCCTGAAGGCAAAGCGGCTGGCCGAGGCCCAGAGACGAACCTTGCAAGACGAATACTTCGCCCACGCCGAAAAGGCCATGGACACCCTGCGGACAGCAAAAGAAAACGCCGCAGCTCTCAAGACCGAGAGCGCGGCGGGACAGCAGGGGGTGAGGTTCCAACTTCAGGAGGGCGAAGAGACGCTTGAGAAGCAGCTGAACCAGAACCTTGATAAGCTTGAACAAATGAAGGCCGTTTCCGCAATCAGCGGAACAGAAATCGAGTACGGTGCGAATAACAAAGAAAACGCAGAAAATATCGTGCGCTTCTTTGAATCCATCGGCAGCAAAGTGGAAAGGGCCGGATTTGGCACGGTAGAACTGACCCGGAAAGGCGCAAAGGCGACGGTGCAGCACGGCAATGGCCCAGCAAAGCAAATCGCAGCAGCGGCAATTCCGGAGGTTATCAAATACGGTGAGCAAATCGGGTTCGTGAAAAATTGGAAGGGAAGAGGCTACAATACCTATACCTTCGTCGCTCCTGTTATGGTGGGAGAAACGAAAATCTATGAAGCAGTGATCGTGAACGAGTACACGGTGCCCAATGCTGCAAGCAAGTTCTACGTACATGAAGTGTGTGGTTCGGATGGAAGTTTGCTCACCATTGAAAACGGAAAAATAACAAAAAAAGAAAACAGCCTTACCTCGGTATTCAAGACCGAGCAGGGCGGTGAAGCCCCTAAGCTGTTTTCTGAATCTAGTATAGCACAAGATTCCGCCGAAAGCAAGAGAACCGACGAACCTGTGAAGAAATCGGTGCGGTTCCAGATGAGCGCACCGGTGGAGGTGGACAGCCAGAAGGACCTTGTGGCCGTCCACAACCTGACTGAAGGAAATCTGCGGGAAGCGCTGGAGCTGGGCGGGTTGCCGTCGCCGTCGATTGCGGTGGTCAAGGCACAGGAAGGCCATACCCAATACGGCCCCATCTCGCTGGTGTTCAACTCCGATACCATTGACCCCATGGTGAACCGGGCCAATCGAATCTATGGCTCCGACGCATGGACCCCCACCCGGCCCAATGTGGAATACGAAGTGCACGCGGACAAGGCAGTGAAGCTGAACAGCGAACTTGCACAATTGAGCCGACAAACCGCTGGCGGCGCATTTGCGCGGGGAAATGTGCTCAGCGGAACGCTGGACATGGAAGCGTCCGGGAAGAGCCCGAAGCAACTGGCAGAGAGCCTTTCCCGGAATGATGCGGTCAAGGCGGCCTATCTGGCAGACAAAGGCGAAACCGTGCAGGTGGTGACAAAGCAGGAGGTGCGTTTTACCGAAAGCCAGAAAAAGCGGTATGAGAAAATCATGGAGGCCCTTGGCGGAGAAGCTGTCCTGCGGGACATCGTGGAGTCCGACGTGGTGAACGGAAATCACGATAAATCCAATGCCGTGCTGAATGAAGTGCGGGAAGCAGAAAAAAGCTGGGCTATGGAAGAGTTTGGCTGGAGCGAAGAAAAGGCGCAGACCAAAGCCGACCGGCTGATCGCACCGATGCTGCGGGCCAGACTGGAAAACGCATATGAATATGTGACGACCAAAGATATGGCCGGGAAAACCGTGCAGGATACGGAAGCGATGCAGAAGGAGTTACAGCAGAAAGCCCCGGATGCTGATGTGGAAGAGTGGCTGCTGCCGAAGATGGAGGGTATTCTGGGAAAAAAGGGAATCCGAAATGAGAAGGACCCCTATACCAGAACCGGAAACCGGAGAAGCTTTGCCCAACTGCACAACCCCTACACGTTGCAGAATCTGGTGGAGGCCATGAACCAGCAAAATGCACGCGGAGAAGGCGCATGGGGCCTTTCGGCAAACACTCTGATGAGCACGGCCACGGCAGAATATCAGAATCTGGACGAAGTGCGGGCAGACAAAGGCCGCTTGCAGCAGATGCCGGCGGAGGAGTACAAGGCACTGCTGGAACAGGCCGACGGCCAGATCGAAGAAGTCATCAGCCGCATCCGACAGGAGACCGCTGCACATTCGGACAGCGGCTATGGGGAGCGGGAAATCCTCGGCGACATCCTGTTGCGGGCCGCACAGGGAAAGCAGACCATGGCAGCGGTCAGCAAGGCATTTTCTAAGGAAGGCTATACCATCAGCCGGGAGACGGCAAAGCAGATCGTGGCGCTGTACAAGACCATCGCAGACATCCCCACCGGGTACTTTGAGGCGAAACCCCAGCGAGCTGTAGAGTTCGACGAGGTGCGGGCGGCTATTGTGCCGGACAATGCTTCGGCGGCGCTGCTGGACAGCCTGAAGGAAAAGGGTGTGACCGTCTACGAGTACAAAGCCGGGGATGATGCGCAGCGCACGAAGGTGCTGAACCAAGTGCCGAACGTCCGCTTCCAGATGGCCGAACAGGCCGACCGGGATGCGAAGCGGAACCGCCAGCGGCAAGCCAGCCGGACCATTGCGGACAACAGCGCGGCCATCAAGACGCTGACCGAGATGATGGGCCTGACCTGCGGGGTGCGGGTGAGCGACGACAGCATTCTGGGCGTGGCAGAACAGCTGGTGAAGGCCAGCGGCGCGAAGGGCAAGGCCGACACCGAGCGTGTGGCCCGCGAGATGCGCACCCTGATCGAGTACATGAAGACCGAAGGGGCCGACATGAACAAGGCGCAGGGGCTGGCCGAGACCATTGCCGGGGAGATCCTCGACGAGGCGACTTACCGGAATACGGAGCTGTGGCAGCAATACCCGGAATACCACGAGCTGAGCTACACCGTGGACAAGAACGGCAAGGCCAAGGCGGAGCTTGTGCGCCAGTACGGAAGCTGGAGCGAAGCGGTGGCCGAGGCCCGGAAGCACGGCGTGAAGCTGCGGCAGGAGGAAGGACACCGGGACGGAAACCCGGCGGAAGAATACGAAGCCATTGTGAACGATACCCGGAGCATGGGCGGCACAAAGCAGGGCGCAGCGGAATTGTTCCGGGGAGCCGCCAAGGCAGCGGGCGTGGACGGCGCGGCCAGCATGGAGAGCACCGAGTGGCTGGATGTGCTGATGAATGTGCACGACACCATCAAGCCAAAGATGATGAGCCGGTTCGCGGATGTGGCTGAGTACGAAGATGCCAAGGTGGAGCTGGCGGGCCGGATGATCGGCGACTTGTTGAATGTGAACGAGATGAACGACGCACAGGCCATCTTCGATTCCTTCCAGCAGTGGCAGCGCCGGGCCGCAGCGGCAGCAGCCGGAGACGAAACCAGTGCGGCCAAGGCCGTGAAAGACCTGCGGGCTGTGCAGAAGGAGCAGACGAGAGAATTCAACCGGCGTTTGGCGGAGAACCAGAAAGCCGGGAACCAGAGCGAAGCAGTGCAGCAGATGCAGGAGCAGCAGCGCCGGAATGCCAAGGCAGAAGCGATGCTGAACGCCAATCTGGATGCACTGGGGGTGGACATCACCAACTCCGGCGACATGGCCGAGAAGCTGGATGTGCTGAAGGAAGCCTACGAACGGGAATGGAGAGCCGAGAAAAAGCGCCTGAAGGAAGAGCGGCAGCAGATGCTGGACGAGATCACGCTGGAAAACAAAACTCTGAAAGCGGAGAACCGGGACCTCGCCCGGCAGGTGGCCAACGAGCAGCGCCGGGCTGACCGGGCGGAGTACAGCCAGATCGTGCAGGAGCGCGAGATCATGGAGTGGGAAGCCGAGAACCAGAAAAAAGCCGAAGCGTGGCAGCAGAAACAGGCCCAGAAAAATGCCATTGCGGTGGAAGTGGCCCGCCAGCAGCGGGACGAGGACATTGCCGTGGCAAAAGCACTGGCCGAAAAGCGGGTGCAGCGGGCGCGGGACGGACGGAAGGCTGATGAGCTGAAGCGGAGCATCCGAAACAACGCCGCCCAATTGAACCAGATGATCCTGCGGCCTTCGAAGGGCAAGTATGTGCAGCCGCGGCTCATCCAACAGGCGGCAGAGGTGGCGAAGCTGGCGGATATGGCCGTTCTGAACGATGCGGCGGTGCGGAAGCTGACGGCACTGGCCAACACCATCAGCCAGACGCAGGGCACGGCCAGCGACCCCAGCAGCCTTGCCTATGACTGGGAGCAGACCGGTGTGCCGAAGCTCATCCAAGCCTTACAGGCCGACATGATGAACGCGAAACAGGCAAAGCTTGACCGGCTGCACCAGCAGTTGACCGAGGCCGAGGCGCTGGGCGACGGCGAAAAGGCCGAGAGGCTGCGGGACCGACTGAAGGCCCGTATCAGGGAGACGGAGAACCGCACCTATCTGCCTATGACCGTGGAGCAGCTGCGGATGCTGAAAGCCATCACGGCGGGGACGCTGCACGTGATCCGCACCGAAAATAAGACCCTGAGCCTTGCCAAGACCGAGGAAGTGGACGCCTTTGCCCAGAAGGCCGGGCTGGAAGTGCTGGCCGCCAAGGGAAACGAGACCGGCAGGATCCGGGATGCACTGACCAAATACAATCTCGACATGCTGGGCGCGAAGCGAGTCTTCCGGATGCTGGGCGGGTACACCAAAAACGGCCAGATGGAAAAGCTGGCCGACATGCTGAACCAAGGCCAGCTCCGGCAGACCCAGATCACGGTGGAAGGCACCAAGCTCTTCGACAACGTGACAGGCAAGGCCAACCTCAAGCAGATGGAGCGGTTCGCTGGCCCCGGCGCGGAGCTGGTAGACATCGGGCTGACGGACGCAAAGGGCAAGGCCGTGCCGCTGACCCATGGGCAGCTGTGCAGCCTGTACATGCACTTGCAGAACACGGACAGCCGGGAGCACCTGCTCAACGGCGGCCTGACTCTGCCGGACACAACGCTCTACAACGAGGGTGACATCGAGCGGGCCTACCAGAAGGGGCAGACCGTGAAGATCGGAATGCTGACGGGGGCCGACGGAATGCCCATGGCCGACACCATCCTGAACACCGTGGAGAATGCCCTGACCGACTACGACCGGAAGTGGATCGAGGACATGAAGGGCTTCTTCGGGGACTACACCACGAACCTCATCAACGAGACCAGCATGAAGCTGGTGGGATTCCAGCGGGCGACGGTGAAGAACTACTACCCCATCGCGGTGGACAAGACCCAGCTGGCCAGCGAGATCGAGGGCCTGAAGCTGGACGCCACCATCGAAGGACGCGGAATGCTGAAGGAGCGCGTGAAGAGCGGCTTGCCCATCCTGCTGGAAGAGTGCAGCAGCGTGGTGCAGCGCTCTTTGCGGGACACAGCGGCCTACGCGGGCCTTGCAGCTCCCATCCGGGACGCAAACCGCATCCTGAACGCGAATGTGGAGACGCGGGACGGCATCCAAAAGCTGAAGAGCGGCGTGCTGAAGGAACACTGGGGACGGGACGCGGTGAACTACGTGGATTACCTGCTGACCGACTTGCAGACGAAGCAGCGCAAGCGCTCGGACGGCATCGGCCGGGTGATGGGAAAGCTGCGGGGCAACTATGCCGGGGCCATCCTGACGCTGAACCCCGGCGTTGCCATTGCACAGGCGGCGTCCTTGCCCACGGCGGGGGCCGTGCTGGGCAGCGATACCATGGCGTCAGTGCTGCCCTTCGTGAAAAACCTCTCCGGCAAACAGCTGGCTGCACTGAAAGCGGAGATCAGCGCCCACGGCGACGCGCTGCTGCAATACCGACTGCGGGGCAGCCAGCGCGGGGAACTGGCGTCCATCGGCGTTTCGGGGAGCTTTGCCGAAAAGGCTATGGACAAACTGCCCAAGAGCCTGACCGGCTGGATCAGTAAGATGGACGAGATCACGGTGGCGGCACTGTGGGAGGGTGCGAAACATTATGTGGAACACCACGTGGCAGAGTTTGCCGACGGTGCGGCCACCAAGGGCAGTGACGCCTACTGGAAAGCTGTGAACCAGATGTACCAGAAGGTCATTGAGGAGACCCAGCCCAACTATACCGTGATGCAGCGGGCGGGCATCCAGCGCAGCGACAACGAGATCACCAAGACGCTGACCATGTTCACGACCCAGCGGTTCCAGAACTACGGCATCCTCGCCGATGCGGTGATGGACTACAAGGCCCAGAGAGCCCGGTACAATGCAGAGAAGAGCGCCGAGAACAAGGCCGAAGTGCAGCGGGCCGGGCAGAGCTTGCGCCGGGCTGCTGCAAGCCAAGGGATACAGACGGCGGTATTCGCCCTGATGAAGATCGGCGCGGATTTCCTGCTGCATCGGTGGGATCGCGAGCAGGATGAAAACGGCGACGTGACCGCCGAAAGCCTGTGGAACCGGTTTGCGGGGCTGTTCACCGAGAGCGCGGCGGGCAACTTCCTGTTTGGTTCGGAAATCTACAGCATGGTGGGCAACGCAGTGAACGGCACGGACTACGATGTGGTGAGCGCGACCAACATCAGCGCCGTCAACGACCTGTTTGCCGCTACCACGAAGCTGTACACCCTGATCCGGAAGGACACCACCGGCATGGACGAAGAGGAACTGGAAGCCTACCACCGGAAGCTCCGGAAGGCCGGGGTCGATGTGATGGAATATGGGCTGGACATCGCGGGCATCCCGGCGGCAAACGGGCGGAAGATGGTAGAAGCCTTCGCGGCTTACGCGGACGATGTGCAGGGCCTTGCAAACGGCGAAGGGTTCAGCCTGAACGGGACCCCGGCCAGCGCGACCGGACAATACGACCGGCTCTTCAACGCCATTGAGCGGGGTGACGCGGAGGAAGCTGCGGCCGCTCTTGGCAAGCTGGACCAGATGGGCAAGAGCGACAAGGTGAAGGCGGAACTCAAGAAACGCCTGAAGAACTACGACCCGGACATCGAGACCGCGGCCAAGGCCCGGAACGCGGGCAATGACAGGACCCGGCAGAAGGCGACCGAGGACTGCATCCGGGCACTTTATAAAGGGCTTGGCATCCGGGAGGGCGTCAAAGAGGATGCAGCCAAGCGGGAGGCCATCATCGACCTTGTGACCGGGGCCGTGAACCAGAAGGCCGATGAGCTGCTGGCCGGAGACAAAGACCGGAATGTCTACGATGACCTGACCGACGCACTGGAAGTGGGCCGCGCCAAAGATGTGCAGACAGAGGTCAACCGGCTGCTGACTGCGGGCAAAAAGGCCGACGACATCAAGAGCAAGATCACCGGCGTTGTCAAGAGCGAGTATCTGGCCGGGAATGACCACGACCGGGAGAAGCTGGCCCAAATGCTGCTGCGGCTGGAAGCCGGAGGTGAACCTCTGTACGAAGAGAAAAACTTCGAGAGCTGGATCAAACAGAACGAGAAGAAGCAGGAAGCCGCGGCTGGAGCCGTGGATGAGTGGGCGGGGGTGAGATAAAAGAACGAAGACGCTTCGGCCAAATTGGCCGGGGCGTTTTTGTTTGCCCGGCGGAAAAGTAGCAAGTAGTCTGGCCCAGCGGGAGATGATACACTGGGGCAGAAGGGAGGAAGAGCATGAGCGAGTTGAACATCAAAGTCCGGAAATCACAGGACAACGGAAGCACCTTCCGGGCAACGCCGGACACCCTGTACATGGGCGGCGTAGGCTCGGCCAAGGTGGACACCCTGCACTTCGAGGTGCCGGAAGAGTGGGCGGGCTGTGCCATCACGCTGCACGTGCAGCGGCTGAGCGGCGCTCTGCCGGACCCGCAGATGCTGGACGAAAACAACTGCGTTGTGGTAGACCGGCGCTGGACACAGGAAAAGCAGGGCAGTTGGATGCTGCTGGCCGTGGACGAGAACGGCTACATCGCCATGACGAAGCCCGGCCAATACACCTGCTACGAGACCATCGACACCAACAGCACCACTGAGACCATCACGCCCAGCGTATACGAGCAGTTTGTGGCGGCGGTATTGGAATACGCCAAACAGGCCGCAGCAAATGCCACCAAGACAAAGGAAGACCGCACAGCGACAGAACAGGCCGCAGAAAACGCCGAGAATGCCCGGAAAGGGGCGGAAGAATCCAAGAAAAAAACAGAGGATGCCGCCAAAAGCGCCGAAGAGAACTTACAGGAGATCAAGGACAACCTTGCATCCGGGGTCTTCAAGGGCGAAAAGGGAGACAAAGGCGAGACGGGCGACACCGGCCCCCAAGGCCCGAAGGGCGAGAAAGGCGATACGGGCCAGACCGGTGCACAGGGGCCACAGGGCGAAAAAGGAAACAAGGGCAACACGGGCGGCTACATCGGCCAGAGGACCGTGACCTTGCAGCCCGCCGGTTGGAAAAAGGACCCGGACGGGGCGGGATACCGGTACGATGCCGCGCTGGAGGATGCGACGGCGGACTATGTCCCCCTCGCGGCTCCGGCGAAGGAAAGCAAGGCGGTGGCGGTCAACTGCCAGATGGATTGGCAGTGTGAGACCACGGCGGGGAACATCCGTTTCACCGCGAAGCGGGTGCCGACCGCCGCCATCGTGATGAACATCATCCTCTTTGGGCCGCTGAGCGATTCGGGCAGCTCGACCGACTATGACATCGCCACGGACGAAGCCGTGAAAGAGATGCTGGGACGCATCTTCAACACCTAAGAACTGAAACGGAGGAAAAAGAAAATGGCAAATCCGAAGAAACTCACCGCGCTGGAACACCTGAAGCTTCTGGCCGAGCAGACCAAGAAACAGGCAGACAGCTTGCAGGAGAACGAGAACGCCCTGTCCGGCCGCATCAAGGCCATTGAGGACGCCGGGCCGGAGAAGAACGTCATCGAGACGGTCAAGGTCAATGGCACGGCCCTGACGCCCACTAACAAGGCGGTCAACGTCACGGTGCCCACCAAAACCAGCGACCTGACCAATGACAACGGCTACCAGTCCGCCAGTCAGGTGGATACCCTCATCAAGAAGGCGATCTCTGAATCCGGCCACGCATCCTTCGAGCGGGTGGACGCGGTGCCCGGTGTGGACAACGCCGCCGAGAATGTGATGTATCTGGTGCTGAACACCAAGACCAAGCACTATGACATCTACGCCAAGGTCAAGAGTTCCAGCGGCAGCTACACCATGGAGCTGCTGGACGACACCACCGTAGACCTCTCCGGCAAGGTGGACAAGGAAGACGGCAAGAGCCTGATGACCGACGCCGAGCACACCAAGCTGCAGGGTATCGCCGAGGGGGCCAACAACTACAGCCACCCGACGCACACTGCCTACGCGGCCGGGCTGTACAAGATCACCGTGGACGCACTGGGCCACATCACTGGGGCGGTCAAGGCCACCAAGGAGGACATCACGGCGCTGGGCATCCCGGCGCAGGATACCACCTACCCGCTGGCGTCCTCCACGCAGGACGGCCGGATGAGCAAGGCAGACAAGGCCAAGCTGGACAGCATCGACCTTGCCAACGTGCGGATGGCCACGGATGACGAGGTGAAGGCCATGCTGACCACCGTGTTCGGCTCGTAAGGAGGCGGCCTATGGCAGACAACAAGACCCCGCTCCCGGCGCTGGCGCAGCTGCGGCAGATGCTGGCCAAGTGCAGCGGCAAGCTGGCCGACGGCCTCAAGGCCGCCAGCGACGCCGTCACCGAAGTGTCGGACGCCAAGGCGGACAAGGTGGACATCCGGCCCCTGACCATCCCGGCGGAGGGCTGGCAGACCGACAGCGCCGTCTACCCGCAGTATGTGGACATCGACATCTCCGGCCTGACCGCGGCGGACACCGTCTGCGTCCTTGTCCCGTCCGGCACGGCAGCGGATGCGGCGGGGCTGTACAGCCTGAGCGAGTCCCGCGCGGGCAAGCTCCGCATCCGCGCCAAGCACCCACCCACCGCCGCCATCCCGGCGACGTATTACATCGTGAGATAGGAGGCTGAATCTATGGCATTAGGCATCGTAGTCGTCGGCGGCAATATGGACCCGGCGGACTACTACGACAAAACCACCGCCGACAAGAAGTTCCTGACCGGCATCACGAAGGATCAGATCACTGGTGCCCTCGGTTACACGCCGCCCGAACAGGACACGACCTACGGCAACGCAACGACCAGCAAGCCGGGGCTGATGAGCGCAGCGGACAAGACCAATCTGGATGCACAGGTCAGCAAGTACATCCTCCAGACCAGTGACCCCGGCGCGGGAAGCACTCTCGCTACCGGGAAAATTCTGATCGTGTACGAGTGAGGGGGCTGCTATGGCAAAGAAACTATACGTCGAAGTCGGCGGCAAGACCCGGAAAGCAAAGAAAGGCTACGTCAGTGTCAATCGCAAGGCGCGGAAGATCAAAAAAGCCTACGTCGGCGTAGACGACAAAGCAAGAGCCTTCTGGAGCGGCGGCGAACTGAGGTACTACGGAACGGCAACGGCGCTAAGTGTAGGGAGATTGAATATCGCAGGGGTGTCAACGAGTCATCACGCACTGTTCGGTGGAGGATATAACGGTGCACGTAAATCAACCGTGGATGCTTATAATGCGTCCTTGACACGAACCACTCCTAGCGAGCTCGAATGCAGTAGCGGGTCAGATGTCATAGGAGCCCCGGCTGGACAATATGCAATATTCACTGATGTGGGTGTGTATGGTTATAAACGTGATGTATACGCAGACGCATATGATTCGTCACTCACACGCAGCACAATCGCAGTTGCTAAATACGCACAGTTTTTCATGTCAATACCTGCAAGCACACAATCGGCTGCCATATTCTCTGGTGGGTGCCACTATGATAATGGTGCGCCTACATATCAGTCGAGTTACGGCTATGCGGTTACTAGTGGACTCACTATTCAGATAATCGACAATATGAGCAGGGGAGAATCTCCAACGGCGTGCAGCTTTGGAACGAATGCCCTTTATGCAGGAGGAAAAACACGTATTAGAAGAGGTGTATACCCTTATGTAGTAGACCGAAGCGCCTCTGCCGAAGTGTTTTATTATAACAGTTCGCTGACTGTTGGCACTGCCCCGGAGCTTGCAGCTAGAAAAGTTGGCACAGCTTCAGCAACCAATGGAAAATACGCACTGTTTGCCGGGGGTGTTACATATAGCACCAAAGGCAATGCGGCTTCGTCCAATACCGTTGACGCCTATGACACCTCTTTGACCCGCACCAGCCCAACGGCGCTGAGCGCAGCGGGCACTTTTTACGGTGCTTCTCTTGGTAACTATGCGCTATTTGCAAGCAAATCGAATGATGTCAATGTATACGACCAATCCCTGACACGCACCACACTCCGCAAATTGAGCGTTGAGCGAACCGACGTTGCATCTGCCACCATCGGAAATTATGCCCTCTTTGCGGGCGGAACGATTTCGAGCGACACCTATTCGAATGCCGTAGACGTCTACACCATCGACTGACACAAGAGGAAAAATCAAAATGGCACGTTACAAAATTTACGACAACAAATCTACCGTTATCACCCCGGTGGGTGAGACCCTGACCGCAGAGCAGTGGCTCGACCGATACCCTTGGGCCCGCATGGCCAAGATGATCGTGGGCGGCGGCGTCATCAACGGCAGTGTCGCCCTCGTCTTTGACGATTATGTGGACATGATGCGGAAGGCGGGCTGCGATTTCAGCAATTGCACCACCGACGAAGAATATCTGGCCGCCATCGAGAACTTCGAGGACAACCCGCCCGTCTCCAACACCGTGGACGACCAGACCCGCATCGCGGACGCACTGGAAGACCTCGTGGTGATGAATATGCCGGATGAAAATTAAGGGAGGGAACTGATATGAACATCGAAACACTGAAAGAACGCTGGGCACAGGGCCGTATCTCGGAGGCCATGCTGAAAATTTACGTGCGCAAGGGCGTCATCACCGAGGAGAAGCGGAACGAGATCATGCAGTGCAAGAAAGAAAAGTAAGGAGGCAGACCATGCCTGAAATTATGGACGTATCCCGTTGGCAGGGCCGCATCGACTGGGACGCGGTGAAGCGCAGCGGCAAAATCGACGGCGTGATGCTGCGGGTGCTGGGCAGAAAGGGCGGCAAGCCCTACCTCGACCCCTATTTCGCCCGCAACTACGCCGAGTGTGCCCGGCTGGGCATCCCGGTGGGCGGTTACTACTACACCTGTGCCGTCACGCCCCGGCAGACGGCCGCAGAGCTGGCCGCCCTGCGTGCTGCACTGGCGGGCAAGAACTTCCAGATGCCCATTGCCATCGACGTGGAGGGCTCAAACCTGCGAGCCCTGACCCCGGCCAAGCTGTCCGCCCGCGTGGCCGAAGCCGCCGCCAAGCTCGAAGCGTGGGGGCTGTATGCAATGGTGTACACCTACACCAATTTCGCGGACACCGCCCTCGACACGGATGCGCTGACCGCCTATGACCTTTGGATCGCAGACTACCGCGGCCACCGTCCCACCCGCAAGCACGGCATGTGGCAGTACACCAGCAAAGGCCGGGTGGCGGGCATTGACGGCCCTGTGGATCTGAGCCATGCCTACAAGGATTACCCGGCCATCATCCAGCGGGCCGGATTGACAAAAGTGATGGGAGTATAACAATGAACAGCAGAGAATTGTGTACATATGTCGGTGTCATCGGCGGGGCCATTGCGGGCCTGTTCGGCGGCTGGGACACCGCGCTTCAGACGTTGGTGATTTTCATGGCCGTAGACTACATCACCGGCCTGATCGTGGCGGGGGTGTTCCACACCAGCCCCAAGACCAAGACCGGCACGCTGGAAAGCCGCGCGGGCTGGAAGGGCCTGTGCCGCAAGGGCGTGAGCTTGCTGGTGGTGCTGGTGGCGTGCCGACTGGACGCCATCATCGGAAGCAGCTTCATCCGGGACGCCACCGTGATCGCCTTCGCGTGCAACGAAACCATCTCCATCATCGAGAACGCCGGACTCATGGGAGTGCCGATTCCGGCTGCGCTGACCAAGGCGGTGGATGTGCTGAGGCAGAGGGCGGAGAAGGCAGAAAGAGAGTAAAAAGGTCGGTCAAAATCACATGGTGGCGCAAAGGTGGCGCAAAAGGTTTGTTGATATTGCGTTGTTACGATAAAATAATAAGCAAAATTTCACACTCGTAATGAGCAAATTCTTTGGGCTGTGAAAAGGACGTTTTCGGCATTCGAACACCTACAAGGAGTCAACCGCAACTTTATCCCTTATTCCACAGCGATTTTTGAGCCACCTCTTGAGCCACCTTTTGAAGGAACTCTTCGGAAAACAAGGGTAATTAAGGCACATCTGTCTATCCTTGCAGCACCAAATAAGAAAACAAAAATCCCCGAAAATCGGCTTCACAAGCCAACTTTCGGGGATTTCATTTTGGAGCTACTGATCCGATTCGAACGGACGACCTGCTCATTACGAGTGAGCTGCTCTACCGGCTGAGCCACAGTAGCACGTGTAGCACGTTACATTCCTGCAACGTCATGTATTCTATCATAAATAGTAAGAACTGTCAAGGATTTTTTGACAGCCGCGAAAAACACAAAAAACTCCGGATGCAAGTCTCTTTTTTATAGGGGATTCGGCATGTCTGTTTTGTTACTAAAATTTTGTGCAATTTTCACAGTTTTCTAATTGGTATTTTGGTGGTACAATAAAGGTGGAGTTCTATTGAAGATTTCGGGAGGAGCCGTATGGCTGAAAAAAGCATCGAACTGGATAGTGTGGAGATCGCGGCGGCAGTGTTTGGAAACTGCGACCGGAATATCCGCCTGTTGGAGAAAGAGTTTTCCGTCACGGCCGTATGCCGCGGTACACAGCTTCGCATTTCCGGCGAAGCCACCAACGTTGCCGCAGCGACACGGGCCATTGAGGGAATGCTCCTTCTGATCGAAAATCACACGCCGCTGGAGGAGCAGACCGTGCGCTATTGCCTGAGCCTTGCCCACGACGGTGAGGAGAAGCGGGTCAAGGAGCTGACAGAAGATTTTGTCACCGTAACGGTCAAGGGCCGCCCCATCCGCCCCAAAACGCTGGGGCAGAAGGAGTACCTGAACGCCATCCGCAAAAACGCCGTTACCTTCGGCGTCGGCCCGGCGGGCACGGGCAAGACCTATCTGGCTGTCGCCATGGCCGTAAAGGCTTTTAAGGCAAAAGATGTGTCCCGCATCGTGCTGACCCGCCCGGCTGTGGAAGCGGGAGAGAAGCTCGGTTTCCTGCCCGGAGACTTGCAGCAGAAGGTAGACCCTTACCTCCGCCCGCTCTACGATGGCCTGTTTGATATGCTGGGCGCTGAAACGTATGAGCGTTTGGTAGAAAAGCAGATCATCGAAGTGGCACCCTTGGCTTACATGCGCGGCCGGACGCTGGACGATTCATTCATCATTCTGGATGAGGCGCAGAATACAACCCCCGAACAAATGAAGATGTTCCTGACCCGTATGGGCGTGGGTTCCAAAGTCGTTGTCACCGGCGATGTTACGCAGATCGATCTGCCCGACCGTACCCGCAGCGGCCTTGTTGACGCGCTGCAGGTCCTGAAAAATGTGGACGGCATCGCACAATGCTACTTTACCGAAAAGGACGTTGTGCGTCACCGTCTGGTTCAAGAGATCATTAAAGCCTACGAAGCGGCCGCACACCCGGCCAAGCGTTGAGGCAGCATAAAAAGAAGGGAGAGGACAAGTATGTCCAATAAAGTTTTGATCACCAATTCCCAGAAGGCCGTGAAGGTTCCGTCCGGCCTCCGTATCCTGATCCGCCGCGCCTGCAATGCTGTGCTGGAATATGAGCATTTCACGGCGCCCGCTGAGATCAGCGTCACCTTCGTGGACAATGCCGCCATTGCAGAGCTGAACAACCAGTACCGCAACAAGCCCATGCCCACCGATGTGCTGAGCTTTCCTCTGGGCGAGAACGGCGTTTACGATACCGACGAGAACAACGGCTGCAAGATGCTGGGCGATATCGTCATCAGCATGGAGCGTGCACAGGAACAGGCCACCCTTTACGGCCATCCGCTGCAGCGCGAGGTTGCGTTCCTGACCGTTCACTCCATGCTGCATCTGCTGGGCTACGACCACGAGAACGGTGGTCTGGAAGCCATGCGGATGCGCGAAAAGGAAGAGGCCGTGCTGCTCCAACTCGGTCTGCCCCGCACGGTCAGCTATACGGAATAACACAAACCCTTGGAATGGATAGGAGTTCAATTTTGAAAAACGCAGCACCAATGCAGCAGCATTACGACACCTCTTCGGTCTTTGTAGCCGTGATCGGCCGACCGAACGTCGGCAAATCCAGCCTGACCAACCGTCTGGTCGGCGAGAAGGTGGCTATCGTCACTTCCAAACCCCAGACCACCCGCACCCGCATCACCGGCGTGGTTACCCGCGGCCCGCTGCAGTATGTTCTGCTGGACACGCCGGGCGTCCACAAGGCCCACAACAAGCTGGGGAAGCGGATGGACAAGACGGCCAGCGATTCCATTGCAGATGTGGATGTTTCAATGATGCTGTTCGAGCCTTACGGTGCGCTCAACGAGCCGGAAATGGTTCTGGTGGATGCGCTGCGCCAGAGCGGCGGCCCCGCCATTGCAGTCATCAACAAGACTGATCTCGTCAAGGAACCGGCGGACCTCGAAGCCCGCAAGGCAGAGCTGAAGGCGCTCGGCGTGTTTGACGCCATCTACACCGTCAGCGTCCGCGCCGATGACCATTGCGAGGAGCTGTTTGATGCGCTGAGTCAGTATGCTGTCGAGGGTCCGCATTACTTCGATGACGACGCTTATACCGATATGCCGGAAAAGGAGCTGGTCGCCGAGGTCATCCGCGAAAAGGCGCTGCTCTTCATGCGGGACGAGATCCCGCACGGCATCGCTGTCGTGGTGGAGCGCTTCAAGGAGCGCCCCGGCACCGATCTGGTGGACATCGACGTGAACATTTACTGTGAGCGAGAAAGCCACAAGGGCATGGTCATCGGCAAGGGTGGCGCAATGCTGAAGAAGATCGCCAGCGCAGCCCGCGCGGACTGTGAGGAGTTCCTCGGCTGCCGGGTCAACCTGCAGTGCTGGGTCAAGGTCAAGGCGGACTGGCGCGACAACGAGTTTTTGCTGAACAATTTCGGCTTCAAGCAGAACCCGAACAACCGCTGAATCCGCGCCGCGATTCGGACAGATTTTCCTTGGGTAGTGCGCTAGGATAAAGGCAACACTATCACGGGCGGCACTCTGCCGCGCGGAAAGGGGAACCTTTATGAACACCGACACAAGCTGGCAAGCCTTTGCACAGACAGGGAATATCCTTCGCTATCTGGATTACAAGCAGCAGCGCCCGGAGCAGACCACGACTTCGGCAGGAGACAAGACAGATGGATACGATCGTAACACCGGGGCTCGTCCTGAAGGAGACACGGTACAAGGAATCTGACCGGATACTCACCATTCTGACGCCGGAGCTGGGGGTGATCTCGGCTTCGGCACAGAGCAGCCTACGGCTGAAGAACAAATTATTCAGCGCCTGTGGGCTGTTTTGTTATTCGGAATTTGTGCTGCTTCCGGGCCGGAATATGTACACTGTAAGGGAAGCTTCCGTGAAAAATGTCTTCCACGGAATTTCTTCCTCCATCGAGGGGATGAGCCTTGCGATGTATCTGGCCGAAATGGCCGCCTCGCTTTCGCCGACGGGCGAAGAAGCAGGGAAGGAGCTGCGCTTACTGCTCAACTGCCTTTATATGATCAGCGAGCACAAGGCCGATCTACGCGTGGTCAAGGCCGTGTTCGAGCTGCGCACCATGAGCGAATGCGGCTTTCTGCCGCAGCTCATTTATTGTAAGGTGTGCAATCAATACGATGATGAATCGTTCTATCTCGACCCACAGGAGGGGTATCTGCTCTGTTCCGACTGTGCGCAGAAAGCAGGAAAGCGCTGCAACCTCGACACCGGTGCTCTATATGCGCTGCGGCACATCTGCCTTGTGGAAGATAAGAAGATTTTCGCATTCAAGATCTCGGTCGGCAGCCTTGCAAAGCTTGCGGCTGTGGCGGAGCAGTACGCTCTGACCCACCTCGACAAGCCGCTGAAAAGCTACGAATTTCTCAAATCCGTTCTGCCGTGAACGAACAAATTCTAAAGGAATCATTGCTATGGAAACAAGCTACTTAAAAACACTTGAGCTTGATAAGATCATTGCGCGTGCCGCCGAGGGCTGCGTCTGTCAGGAAGCAAAAGCGCAGATGCTTGCGCTGGAACCCCAGTGCGACCCGGACGAAGTGCGCTACGCGCTGGAGCAGACCGACGCCATCAATCGTCTGCTGATCAAAAACGGCTCGCCCCGCTTTGGCGGCGTGGAGGGCGTCAGTCAGCTCGTGACCCGCGCGGTCAAGGGCGGCGTGCTCTCCATGGGCGAGCTGCTGATGGTGGCCGGTGCGCTGCGCAACTTTCAGAATCTGAGCAGCTGGTACGGCTCCTCCGACCACGATGCCCTGCCGACGGACGACCTGTTTTATGCGCTGGCACCACAGCCCGGTCTGGAGCAGCAGATCTCCAGTGCCATTCTGGCCCCTGACGCCATGGCGGATACAGCTTCCCATACCCTGAACGAGCTGCGCAAAAAGATCCGCGCCACCGAGAACAGCATCCGCGACCGGTTGGAGAGCATGGTCCGTAACATGGACACCTCCAAATATTTGCAGGAGAGCGTCGTTTCCATGCGAAATGGGCGCTATGTTGTCCCGGTTAAGAGCGAGTACCGCGGCGAAGTCAGCGGCATCATCCACGATGTTTCGTCTACGGGTGCTACCGTCTTCGTCGAGCCTCAGGCCGTTGTGGAAGCCAACGCCCGCATTTTGCAGTACCGCGCGCAGGAAGCGCAGGAGATCGAGCGCATCCTCGTGGCTTTTACCGCGCAGGTGGCCGCGATCGAGCCGCAGTTCCAGTACAGCTACAAAGCCATGCTGGAGATCGACGTTCTTTTGGCAAAGGCGCGGCTGGCGCTGGAGCTGAAGGCTTTCAAGCCCGCTGTCCGGACGGATTCGTCCTTCTCCCTCATCCGGGCGCGTCATCCTCTCATCGACCCTAAAAAGTGCGTTCCGGTGGATATTGCATTGGGCCGGGAGTACGATTCGCTCATCATCACCGGTCCGAACACCGGCGGTAAGACTGTTACGCTGAAAACAGCCGGTCTGCTTTGCGCCATGGCGCAGTGCGGCTTTTTGATCCCCGCCGACGAGCGTAGTGAGATCTGCGTGTTTGACGAGTTCCTCGTGGACATCGGCGACGAACAGAGCATCGAACAGAGCCTGTCCACCTTCTCCGGCCACATGAAGAAGATCACCGGCATTCTGGAACTGGCTATGCCGCACACCCTCGTTCTTCTGGACGAGTTGGGTGCCGGTACCGACCCTGCTGAGGGTGCGGCGCTGGCCGTGGCCATCATCGAGGAACTCCGCCGCCGCGGCGTGCTGCTGATGGCTACTACCCACTATGCCGAATTGAAGGTCTTTGCGCTGGAAACCAAGGGCGTTATCAACGCCAGCTGTGAGTTCGACCTTGAGACCCTGCGCCCGACCTACAAGCTCAGCGTCGGCGTGCCGGGCAAATCGAACGCGTTCCTCATCAGCGAAAAGCTGGGCATCCCGGAGCGAGTCATTGAGGCCGCACAACAGCACCTTTCCGCCGAGGATAAACGTCTGGATGCCGTTCTGGGCCAGCTCGACGATTTGAAACTGCAGTTGAAGGAAAGCCAGAACGAAGTTGAAGAGCTGCGCAACGAGGCCACACATCAGTTGGATGCCGCCCGCAAAAAGCGGGACGAGCTCATTCAGCAGGGCGAAAACGAGCTGGAAGCAGCCCGTGCCAAGGCCCGTGCACTGGCACAGCAGGTGGAAAGCAAGGCCTATGCCTTGACCGATGAACTGCGCCAGATTCAAAAGGACGAGCGGATGAGCACCCAGCAAAAGGCGCAGCGCGCCCGCGAGATTGCCAAAAAGGAATCGGAAAAACTCTTCGTCGGCACCGAAGTCGTGCACAACCCCGTTAAGGAGTTCGTGCCGCTGAAGGAAGTCAAGGTAGGGCAGGAGGTCTGTATTGCAGAGCTGAATCAGCTTGCGACCGTGCTGGCCCTGCCGGACAAAAACGGCGACGTTCTGGTTCGTGCTGGCATCATCAAGACGAAAGTCCCCCTCAAGGGTCTGAAACAGCCGGAAAAGCTGGTCAGGGAACCGCAGCCCAAAACCAAGGCGCAGCAGCGTTATTCCCGCCTGACCGGCGACGCCAACCGTCCGAATGGCCGGGTCGAGCGCGTCCAGCGTTCCGCGAAGATGGAGTGCAACCTGCTGGGTCTGACCGTAGACGAGGCACTGCCGGAGGTAGATTCCTTCATTGACCGCGCCATCCTGAACGGGCAGACAGTGGTGTATCTGATCCACGGCAACGGCACCGGTGCGCTGCGCACAGCCATCCACAAGCACCTGCGCGGAAACCGAATGGTTAAGAGCTTCCGCTTGGGCCGCTACGGCGAAGGTGAAAGCGGCGTGACCGTGGTAGAATTGAAATAATTTGTCGCGTCAAAGCCTGTCCCTGAGCAGCTTCTGCGGACAGGCTTTGTTGTATCAAAAGCAGGGAAGTGCCTATGGCAAAACATGCAGTCCATCGTAAAAAGAAGAGAAGCCACAGCGCTTTCTCGTTCCGTCACGCACTGGTGTTATGCCTTTGCGTCATCGCCGTTTGTTTCGGCCTTTATTTGTGGCATGAAGCCTTTACCATCGGGCAGAGGAATCCCTCCACTGAATCGGAAGATGACTTCCGCCCCACGATCGGTGATCCGCCGTATCGCATCGCGGTAGACGCCGGGCACGGCGGCAGTGATCCGGGTGCAAGGGGAGTCGTAGAGGAAAAAGAGATGACCGCCGCCACTGCAGAAGCGCTTTTGACATGGCTGGAGCAGGACCCGAACTTTACCCCGCTCCGGACCCGCGAAAATTATGACACGACCGCCAAACCCTCCGAGCGAGCCGCCGCCGCCAACGCGCTTTCGCCAGATCTGCTGCTTTCCATCCATGGCAATTCCGCGCCGGAGGGCTCGACGGCCTCCGGGTTTGAATGCTATCCGACCGTTCCGGGCAGGACGTGGCACCGGGAGAGTTATTACTTTGCCAAACAACTGGCCAGCGCCATGCGGTCCGCAGGGGCCAGTCTGCGGGGGCGCGGGGGAATCCGGTACATATATTATATCGGGGAGGCCAAGCAATTGGTCGAAAGCAGCCACACCGAAGTGCGCGAAGAGCGAAGCTTTACGATTCTGGAAGATGTGAATTGTCCCGCCGTTCTGGCAGAACAGTGCTTCGTGACCAGCGAAGCCGACGTTGCACAGTTTGGCAGCGAGGAGGGCTGCCAGCGGACAGCCCGCGCGTACTACGAAGCGATCTGTGCATATTTTGAGACAACACCGCTGCCGGAATAGCACGGCACCGAACCCTCTGGAAAAGAGTCAATGACCCTCCGAATTTTTTCTGACCGCAGCCGCGGGGAGAGAGTGGAGGGTCTGATTTTTTGATCGTATAAGTTTCGTATAATGCACGTTATGTGAAATATAGGGGAGTGAAAAAAGCCCTCTTTTCCGGATTTTCGCTCCGTTTCGGCCATCCGGCTCACGTCCAGCCGTCTTGGGCTCATTTTGAGCCTTTTTCTGCATGGTGTTCTTTGGATGTGTTTTTACACTGTTTTTTGTTATCTGTTTTCAGGTTTCTGTTTCAATGTCTTCGTCGTGATTCGTTTGTATTTTGTTCTGCGCCGTTGCTGAATTTCCATTTTGCAACTCCATTCCCGTAGTTTTGCTTCTAGTTTTGCTTCTGATTTATTTCTGGTTCACATTGTGGTACATTCCGTTGGCTCACGAAACAAAAACCGCCTGTGACGGGTCCATAAATCTCGTCATCGGCGGTTTTGCTTGATTCCGTAGAATTCACACCACTGGGTGTATTTTCTATCTCATTCTTGCACAGGTTCTTCCGGTTCCTTCATTGCAGAAACATCTGCACGGAATCCATCGTTGGCAGCTCCTTCAAAGGCTTCCATCGGCCCGGACGGAGCAGCCTCCTCGGATTTACTCGCAGAATCGTTCATTTTAGCGGAATAGGCGGCATTTTCCCCGCTTATCTCCCCTGCCTTCCATTCTGTTGTATCCAAGTTTGCTTTCTTCACTTCGCCAAGCGGATTCTGCTCGATGGCCGCACGCACCTGAAATTCCTGCAAATGTGTATAGATCTGAGTTGTTCCGACGCTGCTGTGACCCAAAAGCTGTTTGAGCGTCAGGATATCCACATTGCCGGTCTGGTACATCAGGGTCGCGGCGGTATGGCGCAGCTTATGGGTCGAAAAGCCTTTCAGCCCGGCCGCTTTCATTGCGCTGGTCACCAACTGCTCTACCCGCCGGTTCGAGATGCGATCCTTCCGGCGGCGGGTCACAAAAACGGCCTTTTCCTTGGGGTCGAGGCCCTCCATCGTATTGCGCTTTTTCAGGTAGAGCTGCAGCGCCTCAATACAGGCATCGTTCAGGTAAACCATCCGTTCTTTGTGGCCCTTGCCGAACAGCCGGATCTGCCGCTGTTCCAGATCAATGTCACCAAGATCCATCCCCACCAGCTCGGAAAGGCGCATTCCGCAGTTCAAAAACAGCACCACCATGCAGTAATCCCGTTCCGGGAAATCGCTCTGGTACTGGGTGCTTTCCAGAAGCTCTCTGGACTGTTCTGCCGTCAGATACTTGGGCAGGACTTTATCCTGTTTCGGTGGTTTGATGGAAGCTGTCGGGTCCTGCGAAAGCCGGTTGACCTGATTGACCAGATAATCGTAGAACCCGTGCAGACTGGCCAGCCGCCGGGCGGTGGAGGATTTTTTGTTGCCGCATTCTCGGTTCAAAAAGTACAGATATTCGTAGATGTCTTCCTTTGTAACGCTGCCCCAGAAGGCCGTATCCAGCCCTTTAGGGTCGATCTCCTTCATCTCCGCATCTTCCGGCACAAGCCCCTTGCGGCGCTTCATAAAGCGGGAAAAGCCGCGCAGGTCGCAGTAATAGCTGAACGCCGTGTTCGCGCTTTTGCCCGCAATCACTTCCAGATACCGCACATACTCCACGATATCCGGCGAGGCATCATCAAACGGTTTGTGCTTGCTGGGATTCTTTTCATCAAGATAGATGGACATATCGTTTCCTTATCTCTTATAAGCGGTCATTTTTCAGCGCATGGATGGCGTCGGCGATATAGGCGGCGCCCACGAGCTTCATGCCGGGATAATCCGCCAGGTTCAGGTGCGCAAGGCTGTGCTTCGGCACAACGGCACGTTCAAAGCCGATGCGCTCTGCCTCCCGCAAACGCTGTTCCAGATTGGGCACACTGCGCACCTCGCCGCCAAGGCCGACTTCGCCGATGGCGATCAGCTTATCGCTGACCGGTTGATCCAACAGCGACGACACCATGCTCAGGCAGACGGCCAGATCGCAGGCGGTATCCCGCAGCGCGATGCCGCCGACGATGTTGATATACACATCCAGATTGCCGAAGAAATAGCCCGCCCGCTTTTCCAGCACCGCGATGAGAAGGTTCATGCGGTTGTAATCGTAGCCACTGCACGCACGGCGCGGTGCCGGGAAATTCGTCTTGGTGGCGAGGGCTTGGATCTCGCTCAGGATGGGGCGGCTGCCCTCCATCGTACAGGCGACGCAGTTGCCCGAAACCCCCAGTGGGCGGCCTTCCAGCAGCATCTGGGACGGGTTTTCGATTTCTTCCAGCCCCTGCCCTGTCATATCGAACATGCCGAGTTCATTGGTTGAGCCATAACGGTTTTTGGCTGCACGCAGGATGCGGTACGGGAGCATTTTGTCACCCTCAAAGTAAAGCACCGTATCCACGATGTGCTCCATGACTTTGGGGCCCGCAATGGCACCGTCCTTATTGACATGGCCGACGATGAACATCGGGATCTCCTGCTTTTTGGCCACGGCAAGCAGCCGGGCCGCGCTCTCCTTGACCTGACTGACCGTGCCGGACGAGGACGAGATATCCATGCAGCGCATCGTCTGGATGGAGTCGATGACGACAAGATCCGGCTTTTCCTTTTCGATGAGGCCGCAGATCTCGTCCACGTCGTTTTCGGCGGCCAGATAGATATTCTCCTGCGGGATCTTCAGCCGGGCCGCGCGGAGTTTCACCTGCCGCACCGACTCCTCGCCGGTGATATACAACACCGTGTGCTGGTTCGAGATGGCCCCGCAAAGCTGGAGCAGCATCGTGGACTTGCCTACGCCCGGCTCGCCGCTGAGCAGCACCACGCCGCCCAGCACGATGCCGCCGCCCAGCACCCGGTCCAGTTCCGAGATGCCGGTCAGGATGCGGCTCTTTTCCTCGGTCGTACTGATATCGGCCAGACGCTTTGCCGTCAACGAGGTGACGCCCTCCTGCCGGGCCGGTGCCGCCTTGCTGCCCGAAAGGCCCGCTTTGGGTGCTTCCGCCACCACATCCTCGTTCATCGTGTTCCAGCTTCCGCAGCTGGGGCAGCGTCCCATCCAGCGCGGGCTTGTTTCCCCGCAGTTGGAGCAAACATAAACGGTTTTTAATTTCGGTTCTTTCATATACGCTCCTGTCAGGCCCGCCGGGCAGCGAGCCTGTTTTTGTTGTTCGTTCTTATATTACCACATCCGGCGGACCCCCGCAAGGAAAGCGCTTATTTTACCTCTACGATGGTAATGTTCTGGGCCGTGACATTGCTCTTGCTGAGCACGATGTCCCGGATCTGCGCCACCTGTGCCGCCGTCAGTGCATCGCCGGAGGTCATCACAGTCAGGTCGGCCCGGCCGGACTGTAAAAAGCAGAGACAATCTGCAAAGCCTTTGGCCCTGACCAAGGTTTCGATCTCGTTTTCCGCGTTGAGGTCTTCGAGGCTGCCGGTCAATTGCTGGGTATAGCTCTTCTTTTCCTCGGCGGAGAGCGAAGCGGATTTCAGTGCCTTCTGCACAGCGTCCATGGCTTCGTCGTGGGCCTTGGTCCGCTTGAGCCGGGCTTCCTCAAAAAACTTGGAGCCGCTGTTGTTGGCCACGCTGACGAGCTGCGCCTCCCCGTAATTCTTGTTCGCACTGGAAACTGCTTCCGCCTCAGTCATCAGCCCGTCCATGATCGGGGCCGAGACGGCTTCCTCTGTTTCCACCGCAGCCGCTACATTGACGGCATCCTCTTCCAGCGTCACGCCCGTCCGCGCATACTGCCAATTGAGGTAGACCGCCACAACAAGCGCCGCCGCCAGTGTGATGGCAGTCGCTTTTCGGGTATTTTTCGAAATGGCTCTCATGAAAATGCTCCTCCTTCTCTCAGCATCGCAAAGGCCGGTCAGCTCCGGCGCTGTGCTACAACGATCCGGTTTGCGGAAAGGTCCAGCAGCGCCCGCACAAGCTCTGTGATCTGTGCAGCCACCCGGATATCGCCCCCGCCGTCGCAGACGACTGCAGCGCCGCAGACCTGCGGCAGATAGATCGTCTGTGCCAGCGCCGTGCCGTCCTCCAGCAGAACGTGTGTCTCCTGACTCTGGGTCTGTCCCGACTGCGTGTCCGTCGCATATACCGTTTCCTCCCCGCTTTCCAGTGTGATCATTACCGTCGTCGTTCCCGCCCCGTCGATCTGCTCGATCAATTCCTGAAGCTGTTCCTCCAACTGTTCCCGGTAAGCCGTTTCGTCTGCCGGAGCCAAGACGGGTGCCTTCACCGCGTTTGTGGGCAGCAGCTCGGAAAGCAGCAGCAGGATCATCGCCGTTGTCCCAAGCACCACCGCAAGCTTTGTGCGGCTCTGCTTTTCCAGCAGCGAGCGAAGTGTAAAGACCCCGGTCTTCTCCTGTCCTTCTTTCATGGCTGTATCTCCCCGCCGGGGGCATTCCATTCCGGTCTGACCCCCAGCGCTTCTTCCACGATCTTCTCCACCGCTTGCTGCTGCTCCGAGGTGCAGTCTGCTGCGGGCGTTACCGTAGCGGAATCGACCGTAATGCTATCCGATGCGGAACGCAGGGCAAGCGTGACCCCGGCAGAGACGCCAGCCTCTCGCTGAAAGCGCTCTTCCAAGTCCTGCTCCAACTGCGTTTGTGTCTGAGCCAATGCAGCCTGTTCCCACGTTCCAAGCTCGACCGAAGAGACTGTGGGGACCGAAAACACGTTGCCTTCTGCCTTGAGCTGCGGAAGCACATGAAGCGCCGCTGCTAAAATATATAGCCCTGCCACCACTTTTATACCCCGCCGGGCCCAGCCGCTCTCTGTAATTTGTGCCACCAGTTCCGCGCAGATACACGCCGTGCAGAAAACCGCCATCGCCGCCTTGAGTCCCTGCACCTCATCCACCTCCTACCACAAACAGCAAAGCCGTCCCGACCACGGCCAGCCCCGCAAACAGAGCCGTGACCGCCATCATGCAGCGCACCGCTTCGGCAAAGCAGCCAAGCAGCTCCTGCCCCCGTGCATTTCCGGTCAGGGAGCAGAGGACCCCGCAGCCGGAGAGCAGCCCAAACTGCACCAGCATTCCCAGATAGACCGGAATAAATTCCGCCGCGATCGTCAGGAGCGCCGCCAGCCCCAGCCCGCTTTTCAAAAGCTGGACACTGGCCAGCACTGCCTCCGAAGCGTCGCTCAGTGTTTCGCCCACGATGGGGATGGTTCCCGTCAGGAGCTGGCCTGTGCGCAGGGCTGCGCGGTCAAGCTGCCACGCCGAAAGCCGTTGCAGCCCCAAGAGCGCCGCCAGAAGTTTGCCCGCCCAGCGAAGGAGCTTCTGCAAAAAGCCGCCCAAGGCTCTGCAAAAGCCCGAAAGACCCGCTTCGGTGCTGACACAGCACGCCATGCTCAGCGCGAGGTAACATTGCAGCAGCGGCGGGACCACGGCCGCCAACCCCTGCGCCAGAAAACAGAGCAGCGTCAGGAAAAAGCCGCTGGCCGATGCTCCGGCCGCGCTCTCGCCGCCCAACGTCAGAACCCCCGCATATACGGGCAGGAACCCCAGAAGAAAGCGGTTCCAGCTTTCGATCTGCACACAGAACTCGTCCGACAGCGCGACAATCTTTTCCCACAGCAGCACCCCGCAGCCGCCCGCACAGACAAGGTCCAGCAGGGTCCCATCCGCGCGTTCCCCCAGCAGCAGGGCGATCACCGCGCTCAGGATCAGAAACAGCAGCACCTGCGCATAGCCGCCGACCGCCTCCCGCAGCACGTCCCCCAGCTCCGCCGGGAAAAAACCGCGCAAGGTCTTGAGCGGATGATCCACCAACTCGGTGGGCGATACCGGGCTTTGCTCAAGATACGGCCCCCAGAGGTCGCCCCCCGGAAGCAGAGTATAGAGTTCCTTCATCCTGTCATGCTCCCGATCCGCTGTAATATTTCCTCCAGCAGAGGCCATGCCGCCGCCAGCACCAGACACCGCCCCGCAAGCCCCACGCACCACGCCAGAGAATCCGCCCCCGCTTCCTCGCAGAGGGTGCGGGTGTAATCCGTGAGCAGAAAAATGACCGCGCTCCGGACAAGGCAGGAAAAGGCCGTGCCTCCCGCCTGTTCCCCCAAACGCGCTACGCCAAGCAGGACGGACCGGAATACCGCTCCCACCCGCACCAGAATCACCAGCGCTGCCGCCAGCGAAAGGAACAGCGCGTAGGACGGGACACTGCGCTTCAGCGCCGTATAGAGCAGCGCCGCCAGCAGCGCGATGCCGAAGACCGCCGTGAGCGTGTTCATAGGGAAAACAGTGATTTGATGGTCACAAACAGGACGCTGATCTGTTTGACCAGAATCGACAGTACGACCACAAGCCCCGCAAGGGTGGTCATCATCGCCTGATCCTCCCGCCCGGAACGGATCAGAAGCTGGTTCAGCACCGCCACGATGATGCCGATGGCCGCAATCTTGAAGATCAGATCGATTTCCATCTCCGTCATCCTTTCAAAGCAGCAGAATGGCCGCCGCCAGCCCCATAGAAAGGCCCATTTTATGCGCCAGCTCCATTGTAACGTTCAGGCGCGGCGTAAGGTCGTCCCGGAACGCTTCGAACTGCGTGATATACAGCGCAAGCCGCTGGCATTCCTGCTGCGCTTCCGCACGGCCAAGGCCCGCCATGCAGTTTTGGAACGCGGCCTTTTCCCGCCGGGATAACTGCGGGAACGGTTCCAGCTCCTGCAGAGACCCGGCAGCTTGTCCGACCAGACCTTCCCGCTGCAAGCGAACAAATAAAGAAGCCAGATCTGCCCGGCGGAACTCGATTTCCCGGCGAATGCGGTCAAGTAATTCGATGGTTCTTTGAAGCTCCCGCTGATGCTCGGATGTCCGCACGCAGATGCTGTCCCCGACACACCAGCCGCAGAGCACAAGGCAGAGCGCCCCAAATCCGCGCAGACTGCTTCCGCTCATAAAAACCGGACCTCTCGGATCTGGCCCGGTGCCGTCCGGCCTTGAAGCCAGACCAGAACCTTCACCGCGCCGCGGGCTTGCAAAGCCTGTACCTGCGGTCGGCCGATTGCTTCTTCCGGGGTCCCAGCGTGAAGGGTCGCAACGAAATCCACGCCGCTGAACATGCCTTGTTCCAGCGCGGAAACCTCTTCCATGCCGCCCAGCTCGTCCAACAGCAAAACCTGCGGCGAGAGGGTCCGCAGCGCCATCTGCACAGCCTGTCCCTTCGGGATGCCGGAAATGACGTCCAGCGCCTCGCCGGGGAAAGTCCGCCGGGGCATTCCGGCAAACAGCTCCCGCCGTTCGTCGATGACGGAGACGAGCTTTTTCTGCCGGGCAAGCTCCTGCGCCATGCTCCGCAGCACCGTCGTCTTGCCGCTGCCCGGTTCGCCGACAAGAAGCATCCCGATGAAATGTTCCTGCAATGCGGCGCGCAGCTCTTCGGGAAGGTCGATCGTTTTTTTCCGCGCGATGCGGAGGTTCACTGAGGTCAGCTCCTGCAGCACGATGCCCTGTTCCGCCGTCTGCAAAAACTGCCCGCCCAGACCGGCCCGGCACCCGGACGCAAGGGTGACATACCCCTGCGCGATCTCCGTCTGGTGGGTGTGGACCGAACCGCCGCAAAGAGTGAAGAGGATCTCTTCCATCTGCGGCGGGGTCAGGCGAAGCGTTTGCAGCGCCTTTCCTTCCCGTCCCAGTTCCTGCGGGGCATATACCGCACCACGCACCGTAAACATCGGCGTACACCCCACCCGCAGCCGCACTTCCTGTACCTGCGGCACAAGCGTGCTTGGCAGCTCCAGCAGCGGACGCGCCAGCCAGCTCGGCAGAGCTTGGATCACCTGATCATACTCGTCCATCTTCCGTTTCTCCTTCCGCGTCTCTTGCCATCACTTTATGCGGCAGGGCGGAAAGTAGAACCACCCACGCAAAAAGCCCGCACAGCGGCAGTTGCTGTACGGGCTTATAAGATCGGACTCTATTGAATTATGCTTCGGGGGTCGGTTCGTCGTCACGCAGCATGGCGAGGAACTCTTCCTCCGTCAGCACCGGGATACCCAGCGCCTGTGCCTTGGTGAGCTTAGACCCGGCCGCCGTTCCGGCCACGACATAGGCCGTCTTTTTGGAGACGGAACCGCTGGCCTTGCCGCCGTTTTTCACGATCAGCGCCTCGGCCTCATTGCGGGAGAGCGTTTCCAGCGTGCCGGTCACTACCAGCGTTTTGCCCGCCAGCTTATCGCCCTTGGGCTCACCCTTCCACTGCATGTTCAGCCCGGCATCTGCCAGCCGATGAATCAGGTCGGTGGTGCCGTCCTTCGCAAAGAACTCGGTCACGCTCTGAGCCATCACACCGCCGAAGCCGTCGATCTCACTGATCTGCTCTTCGGTGGCTTCGCGGATGGCTTCCAGCGAACCGAAATGTTCTGCCAGCAGAGCCGCTGCCTTATCGCCGATATTTCGGATGCCGAAACCAAACAACAGCTTATCCAGATTGTTCTGCTTGGAGTTTTCGATGGCTTGCAGCAGGTTGGTGGCGCTCTTTTCCTTGAATTTTTCCAGCGTCAGCAGCTGTTCCAGCGTCAAATCGTAAAGGTCCGCCGCCGAATGCACCAGCCCTTTTTCGACCAGCTGGGCCGCCACAGCGGCGCCAAGGCCGTCAATGTCCATGGCGTCGCGGGAAGCAAAATGGATGATGTTCCGCAGCGACTGCGCCGGGCACTCCGGGTTGACGCACCGCAGCGCCGCCTCGTCTTCCAGATGCACCACCGGCGCGCCGCAGGAGGGGCAGACTTCCGGCATCTGATAAGGCTGTGCCTCCGCTTCGTGGCGGGTCACGCCGATGACTTCCGGGATGATATCGCCCGCCTTGCGCACCCGAATGGTATCCCCGATGCAAAGGCCGAGCTGACGGATGAAATCCTCATTGTGCAGTGTGGCGCGGGCGACCGTTGTGCCCGCCAGAAAGACCGGGTCAAAACAGGCCGTGGGGGTCAGCACGCCGGTGCGGCCCACGGCAACTTCGATGCTGCGCAGGGTCGTCTCCTTGACTTCCGGCGGGTACTTGAACGCGATGGCCCAGCGCGGGAATTTATTGGTCGAACCCATCCGGTCACGCTGTGCAAAATCGTTCACCTTGATCACGGCACCGTCCATGTCAAAGTCGAGGGTCGAACGGCTCTGGCCGATCTGCTCGATCTCTGCAATGGCGGTTTCGATGTCGTGGACCACATGGTAGCGGGGCGAGACCGGCAGTCCAAGGCTCTTGAGGTAATCCAGACTTTCGGCGTGGGTCGTCAGCTCCTTGCCGCGGATCTGCTGAACGTTGAACACAAAGATGGACAGGCCGCGGCTCCCGGTGATCTTGGCGTCTTTCTGGCGCAGCGACCCGGCGGCCGCATTGCGCGGGTTTTTGAACGGTGCCGCGCCCTGCAGCTCCTGCTCAGCGCACAGGTGCCGGAAGGCCTCGTGGGGCATATACACCTCACCGCGCACTTCCAGAAATTCCGGTGCGTTTTTGAGCTGTTTCGGGATGCGCTTGATGGCCTTGACGTTGGCGGTCACATCCTCACCGACCACGCCATCGCCGCGGGTCGAAGCCCGCACCAGCATTCCATTCTCGTACTCCAAGCTGCAGGAAAGGCCGTCGATCTTAATCTCGACCACATATTCCGGTTCCACGCCCGCTTCCCGCACCCGGCGGTCAAAGTCACGCAATTCCTCAAACGAAAATGCGTCCAGCAGGCTCTCCATCTTGACGGCGTGCGTGACCTTGGCAAACCGTCCGCTAGGGGTGCCGCCGACATGCTGGGTCGGCGAAGTCGGCGTGACCAACTCCGGGAACTGCGCTTCCAGTTCCTTCAGCTCCCGCGTCAGGGCATCGTATTCAAAATCCTCCAGTTCAGGGGCGTCCTGATCGTAGTATAATCGGTTGTTCTTTTCGATCACGGTGCGCAGCTCTTCCACGCGCTTTTTTGCTTGCTCCAGTTCCAAATGGTCCACTCTCCTTTATCCTCTTTATTATACCACACCACGATCCTCCCTTCGAGGGATTTTTTAAACCGCCGCATCGCGATGTTTGACGCATTTCCGCTGTATACAAATTGTATTCTTTCCGTTTCGCAGATTGTTGAGCTTCCTAAATTCAGTCCGGTTTCAGCTCCCTCTCAATTTACTCTTTGTTTTATTTTTAAAGTTTCAATCGTTGCGCCGTTCTTTTCCGAACGCAGGATTTTACAAATTGCTTTGCAGGATCTTCTGGATCTCCGGCAGATCTTTTGCAAAACAGATACCCTTCTGCCGTTCCTTCGAGGACAGGCCCATCTGGATCATATGATCCAGCAGCATCCGCAGCCCGGTATAGTAGCCGTCCAGATCGTACAGGATGCAGGGGGCTTCCAAGTGCTTGAGCGACACCTTGGACATCACCTCCGCGATCTCTTCCAGTGTCCCGGTGCCGCCGGGGAACGCAATGAAAGCATCCCCCAGCTCGATCATCTTCGTCTTGCGCTCCGTCATGTCCTTCGTGACGATCAAATCGGTCAGGCCGTCGTGCTGCAGCTCCCCTTTCACAAAGAACTCCGGCTCCACGCCGGTCACCTCGCCGCCCGCTGCGAGGACACTGTCGGCCAGTACCCCCATCAGGCCGCAGCGGGAGCCGCCATAGATCAGCGCGTTTCCGCTCTCTCCGATCCATTTGCCCAGTTCCTGCACCGCCGTTTTCAGTGCCGGGTCCGTTCCCTCGTTTGCCCCAAGATAAACCGTAATGTTCATCGTTTTTCCTTTCTTCGCATGGAGTCCTACAAAAAAGGAGCCATCCTCTTAAAAAGGACAGCTCCTTCAGAAGCCTATGAAACGATCAGATGCTGATCGTATTGGCAAGACACTTTTCCATCAAAAACTCATCGTACCATCGCGAAAATACGTTCGTTTTGCACGCTCAATATCAGTCCGTTTTTTGTCTCGTCAAGTCCATCTGCTGCTCGGTTGCGTTCCCTAAATTTTTCTGCAACGTAGGATGTTGCCCCTATTCATTTATCAAGTCCCATTCATCCGGCATCCAGTCATGCACTCTTGTTGCATTTCTGCCCGAACGCCCTAAATTATACCATACTCACTCAAAAAAGAAAACACCCTGTCAAAACTGCGCTTCTTTCCGAACTGTTCATCGGAAATATCAGTCTGACAGGGTGTTTTCTTCCATTTTGAAATTTTACTTGCTGCTCTTCCCCTGCATCTGGTCAAGCAACTCGTCCGCTCGGATGGCTTCCGGCGTGAAGGAGTTGTTCTCCCACCAGTTCACGAGGGCCACAACCACCGTGATGATCGTCGTCACGAGCTGATTGATCGTTTCGTTGTCGATGGGGATCACGCTGTGGCCGCCCGCGCTGAGCAGCTGATTGATAAGCGCCAGCGCCAGACAGATGGTCCGCACGATGGTCGCCGTCGATACTTTCTTGTCCATTTTGAAATCCTCCGTTATACGGTGTGGATGGGTAACGCCTTGGCGCGGTTGTACAATTCTGTACCGGTGCCGTTTCCGCCCATCACATGATAGGTCTTGTACAGGTAGCCATTGCTCCGTCCGCCCCAGCGGCTTGCGATGCAATGCTCAATGCGGTCAGTCCGGCAGAAACTTTGATCAGGCCGTCGATGGCACCATCGCCCATTACGGCAAACAGCTCCACTGCTCCTGCCAGAACGATCAAGGACGACGACATCATGAAGATAGCCGCGCCGGAAGTAAACTTTGTCTTGGCGGACAGTGCCGACATCGTGGTCATCAGGAGCATCAGGGTCTTGATGCTCGTCATAGCCGCGTCGAGGTTGACCAGTTTGATATTTGCAATGCTGGATACTGCCCGTGCCGCAATCCAGATGCCGCTTGCCATGGCCGCAATTGCTGCTCCATTTTGAAATCCGGTCGGCCCGATCAGCTTCTGTACGCCGCCGATGGCAGCACCCACGATCATGATGGTCGGGCTTACCTTTTTCAGCTTGTGGCCATACTTGTATGCGGTACGGCTCACTTTTTCGATGATCTCATCTTTCTTGATGCTCTTCAGAAACTTCATAAAATATCATTCCTTTCTCTTAGTGCAGCGGCGTGGGGCGAGGCAGGACAAGGCGGTATCCACCGGCAATGCCCTTGATGTAGGCCTGATCGAGCCCATACCAGCCGTAATTGTAGTCCGTCGAGTCATTGGAAACGCCCATCAGATCCCACAGGTCGCCCACAGATACCTGACCGTAGCGACGGATCGCATCGTACATCTGAACCAGCGTGTCGTCTGCATCGCCGCGGAACTCAAAGTCCAGATTCTGCAAGCTCCTCTGCGGCGGGCGGCTCGGATTTCCCTGCCGGGTGTTCTGACTTCCCTGATAGTAGCCGTCATAACTGTTCCTCTGCGTGCGTCCGCCGTAATTCGTGGACCCATTGCGGGAGCGGTCGTCGCCAAAGAGTGCAATGCTGATGGCCGAGTTCACCACACTGCACAGCCCGTTCTTGAGCATCGGCAGCAGATAATCCACGATGATGCGGTCTTTCACTGTTTTGAGGTCTTCGGCAAGAAATTCGTTTGCGATCTTCTGGATGTCATTCTGCTCTTTCACGATCACTTTGCCTTTCACGACCTTCTCAAACTTTTTCTTCGGCTTCTCCGGCTTCTGGCCGATGCTGGACTTCGGCATATCTACTTGTGCCATGGTCTACCCCTTTCAAAAACAAAAAAGTAAGAGCCTACGATTTCTCGTAAGCTCTCGCTTCGTCAAACATTACTTTTCTTCACAAGTTTCCTCGTCAGAAGTCACATCTTTCGACTCGACATCAATGACCTCGTCCTTCTTTGCCTTCTTGCTTGCAATCTTCTCCTTGATGTGCTTAAATCCCTTCTTTACCAGCGGAACGCCATACTTCACGCCAACGGCAACGCCAAGCACCACGCCAGTGCCAACCTTGACAATCTCAACCCCGGAGCTGCTTTCGCAGTCGTTGTTATAAGCAGGGTTGCCTGATCCAGAGTTGCATAATAGTCATGATCGTACATAAATATCACTCTCCTTTATTTGTCAGTTTGGATATCTCTTCCATAAGGGAGACTGAAATTTTCGCGTTTACAGGTTCCTTTCCGCAAGCTGACGGCGCACTTCTTCCTGCACCATGTCTTGCAGTTCCTCTTTGCTACGCTGGTCCTCGATCAGGTCGTGGCCAAAGCTCAGGATCGCGCTTGCAGCCATCATGGCAATGGATGCCACCTTCCACCAATTGATCTTTTTCATAAATATCAGTCTCCTTTGCTCTCAGAATGGTAAATCATTTTTCAGTTTTTCGATCGTGCTTTTTGTAACGCTCTCTGCTAACCCTTCGTAAGGATCAAAATTCAAATAATCCTCGATCGGCTCCTCAAAGGCAGTGACATAATATACTTCCAGACCGTCATCTGTTTGTTGCTTTGCATATGGAATTCAATACGCATCTTGCTGTTCAGTACAGTTTCAACGTGTCCTTGAATTCCATTCGCGTACAGCATACGTAAACAGATTCCGAGTTGGCGATCGCTCTTCGCCAGAAAATAATCCATAAGCTCACCTCCTCATAAAAGAGGAAGAAACTTTCGCGCCTAGATCAAACCCCTGTCAAACACAGTCTCCCAGCGTTCCCGTTTGATGGGCTTCATGCGCAACGCCCACATGATCTGTCGGACGGTCACAGTCGGATATTCTCCATTTTGATTTCTCCGCTTGGCGTGACTGTCAAAGTATTCCTTGAAGCCATTTCGCAGATAAATTTTGTCGGTCAGCCAAGGGTCGATGGCACTCCAGTACGTTGCTTTTGTCTTCTCATTGTACCGCTGCTGGATGACACATAGTCCTTTCGAACCCTCTCGGTACAGTGTGCATACGCGGTACACCGGATGATTGCAGCGGTATGATCCTAATCCAATGTTATTCAGGCTGGCGTCCGGGTGAAATGTGTGAGCTGCTCATGAAGGATATCGATCTGGAGCGCGGCTGCATGATGGGCGGATTAAAAACAAAAGCGGGGATCAACCGGACAGTCCCGATTCATCCCCGCATTTTCCATTTGGTGAAAGCCCGCTACGAAAAAGCACTCGCTGCAAACTCACCCTATTTATTTTTTTCGATTCGAATGAAAAGCAATGGCCCGACTCGGCCAAAAGGCGAGCTGATGCAAATGCGCTACTCCGCCTTTCAAGAGCAGCTCGTCGAAGAAATTATTCCTCTTTTGTCTCTCAATCCTGCACATAAGGGACATGACGGCCGCAAGACTTTTGTTACAATGGCAAAGGCCGCTGACGTTGATGACTTTGCTATCAAGCGCATCGCAGGCCACTACATCAAAGACCTGACGGAGCGTGTTTATACAGAGCGTAGCCTGAAATGGCTCAAAAGTGAGATAGAAAAGATCCCCTGATCATATACTCCTCCTCCATCTGCATGAAGGGAATGTATACGAGTGACCCAATCCTCCCTACACTTTATCCAATCCGTATATCACGATTTTTCCGTATCCACGTTCATTTTCTGCTATTTCTCAGATAGAAATAGTATTAGCGACGTCCACCAGCACGGGGTCGAGGCTCTTGGTCATCTCCAGTGCCTCATCCACGGGGTAATCCACCAGATGCTCTCCCTTCATGCCGACGATGCGGTTATACTTCCCCTGCTCCAACAGGCAGACGGCGTGATAACCCATTGCGGAGGCGTTCACGCGGTCACGCAGGGTGGGAGAACCGCCGCGCTGAACATGGCCCAGAATGGTGGCACGGGTGTCGATGCCGGTGCGGGCCTGAATCTCGTTGGCGATCTCCTGCGAGTGGCCGATGCCCTCGGCAACGATCACGATGAAGTGACGCTTACCGGTGCGCTGGGTCTCGGTGATCTTATCGAGGATGTCGTGCTGCATGTCGAATTCCTTCTCCGGCAGCAGGACCGCCATAGCGCCCGAAGCAATGGCGACGTTCAGAGCGATGTAACCCGCGTTGCGGCCCATGACCTCGACGACACTGCAGCGGTCGTGGCTCTGGGTGGTATCCCGGAGCTTATCGATCATTTCCAGTGCGGTGTTCATAGCCGTATCGTAACCGATGGTGTAATCGGTGCAGGCAATATCGTTGTCGATGGTGCCGGGCAGACCGATCATCGGGATGCCGCGGTGTGCCAGCTCGCGGGCACCACGGTAGGAACCGTCGCCGCCGATGACGACCAGCGCATCAATGCCCAGTTCGCGGCACTTGGCCGCGCCCTTATCCTGACCTTCCTTGGTCTTGAACTCCAAGCAGCGGGCCGTGTAAAGGATCGTGCCGCCGGCCTGAATGATGTTGGAGACACTGCGCAGATTCATTTCAAAGCATTCGCCGTTCAGCAAACCATTGTAGCCGCGCTGAATGCCGATCATCCGATAGCCCTTGTGCAGACCTGTACGCACCACCGCACGAACTGCGGCATTCATGCCGGGGGCGTCGCCGCCGCTGGTCAACACACCGATCGTTTTGATTTGCTTTTCCATAAGAGAGATTCCCTCCAATTGTTTCTTCATTCACCTTGGAGCAGCGTTCCCTTCTATCAAACGCCGTTCCTTTGCTTTGCTCATTTTGTATGACTTGCCTTCAAATATTATAGCACAGATTTCCCGTGAATCCAATACCTTTTTGAGACTCTGTTAAACTTTTATTGAAGTCTGCTTTTGAACGTTTCTGCGACTGATTTTAAGTTTTCGCTCTTTGTAAGATTCGTTCCTTGACATGTTATTTTGTTGCAATGTTCTTTTCGCCGACCACGCGCCGCAGCTCCTCAAAGAAGAGCGGATGGCCCGACGTGTACAACCTGCGCGGGGCTGCCAGCTTCTGTTTGGTGTCCTCCAGATAGAAGATGACCGGCATATCACCGTCAAAAATCTCCAGCAGATTGATCACCTTCGCGTACTGCGGGCAGCTGCGGGAAGGCAGCCGGATATACAGCCGCTGGGCCGCGTCCCGCATAGGGTCGGGGCGGTTCGCCTGTGGGTTCTTCGGGTTGTAGTTTTCAATGGGCGAGATCGTCTCGGCCATCAGTTTTGCAGCCTCATCCTCGCGGACGGACAGCCGCCCCTCGATGACGACGACGGCGTTTTCCTTCAGCACATCCCGGAATGCGTCCAGCACTTTGGGGAAGACGATGACCTCCATCGTGCCGGTCAGATCCTCGACGCTGGTAAAGGCCATCATGTTGTTGGACTTGGTGGTCATCATCCGGCTCTTGACGACGGTGCAGACGATGCGGACATGGGCATTGTCCAGCCCATGTGCCTCCTCGCCGGTCAGAGCCTTGATGGAATGAGTGGCAAACTTCGCCGACTGCTCACGGTAAGCGTCCAGCGGGTGCCCGGAAAGGTACAGACCGCTGACCTCCTTTTCCTGCTGGAGCAGTTCGGTGTGGGTATATTCCGGCAGATGCTTGATCTCATACGCCTTCTCGGCGGCGGGCTCTGCACCTCCGCTCGTCAGCGAGAACAGGTCGATCTGGCCTTCCAGATTCCGCTTGGCGTCACTTTCCACGCTCTTGATCACGCCATCCACGGCCTCCACGAGGCTGTGGCGGTTCTCCCCCATGCTGTCGAACGCACCGGCCTTGACGAGGCTTTCCACGGCCCGGCGGTTCATTTCGTTGCCGTACAGCCGCTTGCAGAAATCGTACAGGCTGGTGTAGGGGCGATCCTCGCGCTCGGCCACAACCCGCTCCACGAGGTTGCGGCCGACACTCTTCACCGCGTTCAGGCCGAAACGGATCTGCCCGTTCGCATCGGCGGTAAAACCACCATTGGAAACATTGATATCCGGCGGAAGGACCTTGATGCCAAGGCGGGCGCACTCGCCCGAATACTCGATGACTTTATCGGTATTATCCAGCACGCTGGTCAGCAGCGCCGCCATAAACTCGCTGGGGTAATGGCACTTGAGGTATGCAGTTTGGAATGCCACATAGGCATAGCACGCCGCATGGCTCTTATTGAAGGCGTAAGACGCAAAACTCGACATCTCATCGTAGATCTCATTGGCCACTTTCTCAGAGATGCCGTTGGCAACACAGCCGGGGCATTCGTGGCCCGGCTCGGTGCAGCCGTGGACAAAATGCTCCCGTTCCGCCTCCATCACGGCGTGCTTCTTTTTGCTCATGGCGCGGCGGACATTGTCTGCCTGTCCGAACGAGAAGCCCGCCAGTTCCCGGAAGATCTGCATGACCTGCTCCTGATAGACGATGCAGCCGTTGGTGACGTCCAGAATGTGCGCCAGCTGCGGCGTCTTGTAGCTGATCTTGTCCGGTTCATGGCGGTTGCGCAGGTAGGTCGGGATCGAGTCCATGGGGCCGGGGCGGTACAGGCTGATCAGAGCGATGACATCTTCAAGGTTCTGCGGCTGCAGACCGGCCAGAACCTGCTTCATGCCCGAAGATTCGAGCTGGAACACGCCCTCCGTCTCACCCTGCCCCAGCATCTTGTAAGTGTCCGGGTCGTCGTAATCGAGCTTTGCAACGGAAAAGTCCGGGTCCTTTTTCTGGACAGCCACTTCGGCGTCCCGGATGACGGTCAGGGTGCGCAGACCGAGGAAGTCCATCTTCAGCAGACCCAGCTCCTCGATCTCGGTCATATTGAACTGGGTCACGGGGAGACCGTCGTTGGTGGCCAGCGGCAGATAGTAATCCGTCGGCTCCGGCGTAATGACAACGCCCGCCGCGTGGGTGGAGGCATGGCGCGGCATTCCCTCCACTTTCAGGGCGGTGTCGATCAGCTCCGTCACCTTCGGGTCGGTGTCATACATCCGCTTCAGCTCCGGCGAGACCTCCAACGCGCGTTTCAGCGTCATTTTCAGCTCCATCGGGACCTGCTTTGCCACCACATCCACGTCCTGATACGGCATTCCCATCACGCGGCCCACGTCGCGGATGGCGTTGCGGGCGGCCATGGTGCCAAAGGTGACAATCTGTGCCACATGGTCGGCACCGTATTTGCGGTTGACGTAGTCGATGACCTCCTGCCGGCGCTCGTAGCAGAAGTCCACGTCGAAATCGGGCATACTGACACGTTCCGGGTTCAAGAAGCGCTCGAAGATCAGGTTGTAGCGGATAGGGTCGATGTCGGTGATGCCGACGCTGTAGGCCGCAATGCTGCCCGCGCCGGAACCACGGCCGGGGCCCACCGGAATGCCCTGACTCTTGGCGTAGTTGATATAATCCCAGACGATGAGGTAGTAGTTGGTGTAGCCCATGGTTTTGACCACACCGATCTCGTACGTCAGGCGATCCTTGTTGGCTTGCGGGACATGGGGGCCGTACCGGCGCTCCAAGCCATCCCAGCAGAGCTTTTCAAAGAACTCCTGATTGTCCATCCCATTCGGGGCTTTGTAGTAGGGGATCTTGGTGTGGCCGAACTCGAAATCAAAATTGCACTGATCTGCGATGATCTGGGTGTTGGAGCAAGCCTCCGGCACCATGGCGAACAGATCGTACATCTCATCCGTCGTCTTGACGTAGAATTCGTCGGTCTGGAACTCCATTTTGTCGGCGTCCTGCATGGTCTTGCCGGTCTGGATGCAAAGCAGGATGCTCTGCATCTTGGCATCGTCCCTGCGCAGATAGTGAGCGTCGTTCGTAGCCGCCATGGGGATGCCCGTTTCCCGCGCCAGCTTGATGAGCTGGGGCAGAACGATGGTGTCCTCTTCAAGGCCGTGGTCCTGCAGTTCAATGTAGTAATTGCCCTCGCCGAACAGGTCACGGTACCACAGCGCCGCCGTCTTGGCGCGCTCATAGTCACCTGCGAGGATGGCTTGAGGGATCTCGCCTGCAAGGCACGCCGACAGGCAGATCAGGCCCTCATGGTACTGCTCCAGCAGCTGTTTATCCACACGGGGCTTGGAGTAAAAGCCTTCGGTAAAGGCCGCCGAGACCATTTTGATCAGGTTTTTGTAGCCCGTTTCGTTTTTGCACAGCAGGATCAGGTGATTGTTGCCGTCGATCTTGTTGACCTTATCGAAACGGGTGCGGGTGGCAACGTAGACTTCGCACCCGATGATGGGCTTGATGCCCGCCTTTTTGGCCGCCTTATAAAACTGCACGCAGCCGTACATCACGCCGTGGTCGGTGCAGGCAATGGCGGTCTGGCCGCACTCCTTCACCCGATCCATCAGTTGATCGATGCGGCATGCGCCGTCCAGCAAACTGTATTCCGTATGGATATGGAGGTGAACAAACTCCCGCCCAAGGTGATTGTTTTCGCTGATCTCGGTCAATGCTGTTCCTCCTGTTCCATACGCTCCCGCATCGACTGCGCGAGGGCTTCCAGTTTCTTCATCCGGTGGGAAAGGCCGGATTTGCTCACCGGCGGGTCAAAGCAAGCGCAGAGCGCCGCCAGCGAGAGATCCGGGTTCTCCATCCGTTTGGCAGCCGCTTCCTGCAAGACCTCCGGCAGAGTTTCCAGCGCCTTTTGTTCCTGCAAAAAGCGGATTGCTTTTAAAGTTTGTGCGTTGGCACGCGCCGTTTTACCAAGATTGGCGGTATCGCAATTGGTGTGGCGATTGATCTGGTTGCGCACCTGCTTCATGGCTTTCTGCGCCCCGATCTGCTGCGCCGCCTGTGCCGCGCCCATAAACGCCAGAATGCGCTCCACGTTGGCGCAACTTTTGACGTAAACGAGGTTCACACCGTTGCGGCGGGTGCGGTGGGGCGCAAATTCATGCTCGGCCAAAAGGGCTTCGAAATCCTTGGCAAGGTTGGTGCGGCTCGTCAGAAATTCGAGATTGTATTCTTTCTGTGGGTCGGTCACGGTGCCGCCGCAGAGGAAGGCTGCGCCGATGTAGGCGCTGACGCAGGTCTGGCAGCGGATCAGCTTGGGGTCGATCTGTAAGCTCGTCTCGCTGCCGGTGGTGCCGAACAGCTCATGCAGCCGCACCACCTGTTCCGGCTCCCGGATGCCAAATTCGTACACCACGCCGCTGGGGCGGCTTTTTTCGGTGATGGTTCCCTGCACGCCGCAGCGGGCAAACAGTTGCTCGGCCACACGGGCGGTCAGTTCCTGCTCGGTCTGGAGCACGAGGCCCTTGGCGTCGAAATACTTGGCAAAACAGGCGATGCCGTAAGCCGCCGCGCGGACGCAGCAGTCCTTTTGCAGCTGCAAACTGCGCTGCGCGATCTCTTCCCGCGCTTGGGATGCAAAACTCATGTTTCTTTCCTTCTTTTTCTGCCGGTCAGCGGGAAGCGTCACGGTGCTGGACGCCGGGCTGGTAGCCGAGCTTCTCACAGTATTCCGCGATCTTCCGCGCAAAGGTGATGGAGCGGTGCTTGCCGCCGGTACAGCCCACCGCAATGGTCAACTGGCTTTTGCCCTCTTTCACATAGAGCGGCAGGGCATATTCCAAAAATGCCTCGTACCGGCGCAGCAGCTCCTGTGCCTCCGGGTGGCCCATCACAAAATCCACGACCTCCTGATCGAGGCCGGTCTTGAATTTCAGCTCCGGCACATAGAAGGGATTGGGAAGACAACGCACATCCAGCACAAGATCGGAATCCGCCGGGACGCCGAACTTGAACCCGAAGGACATGATGGTGAGCCGCATGGCATTCTTTGCCCCGCCGTTCTGTACAAAGAGTTCGCAGATGCGCTCCTTGTTCTGCGCCGTGGAGAGAAGGGCCGTATCAATGATATAATTTGCGCGCTCCTTGAAAGGGCGGAGGATCTGGTGCTCTTTCTGGAAGGCTTCCCGCGTGGAGATGCCCTCGGCAATGCTGATCGGGTGGCGGCGGCGGGTCTCGCTGTAGCGGCGCATCAGCACATCGTCCGGTGCGTCCAAGAAGAGGATCTCGTAGGAGATGCCCTGCTTGTCCAGCAGACCCAGCGCCTTTTCGATCTCCTCGCTGGAGCGGCAGCCGCGGACGTCCATCGACAGGGCGACCCGCTTGAGCTGATTGTCTCCAGCCATGGAAAAGGCGGTGATGCTCGGCAAAAGCTCCGCAGGAACGTTATCGATGCAGAAAAAGCCGATATCCTCCAGCGCGTTCATTGCCACAGACTTTCCCGCGCCGGAAAGTCCGCTCACGATCAGAAGCTCCATACTTGTTCCCTCTTATGCTTTTACGACACGAATTTCTTTTTCCAGTTCGTACCCGGTCTTTTCCTTTACAATGGCCCGCACCTCATCGCACAGCGCCAGAACGTCGGCGCAGGTCGCGCCGCCCATGTTTACCACAAAGCCGCAGTGCTTCTCGCTGACGGCAGCGCCGCCGTGGCGGTAGCCCCGCAGACCGCACTGGTCGATAAGGGCTGCCGCGAACGCACCCGCCGGGCGCTTGAAGGTGCTGCCCGCGCTGGGTTTGTCCAGAGGCTGCTTTTCCACCCGCTTGGCCATCAGCTCGTTCATCCGGGCACGGATGGCTTCCGGGTCGCCCCGTTTCAGGTGGAACTGTGCACTCAGGATACAGCCGCCGTTTTCCTCAAAGATGCTGTGCCGGTAGGCAAGGTCCAGCTTCGCGGCCTCCTCCGTCACGATCTGGCCATCTTGGGTCAGATAGATCACCTTATCCAGCACGTCCTTCATCTCGCCGCCGTAGGCACCGGCGTTCATGTAGACGGCTCCGCCGACGGTGCCGGGGATGCCGTAGGCAAATTCCAGCCCGGTCAGGCCGTTTTCCAGCGCCGCAGCGCACAGAGCCGAAAGCTTCAGCCCCGCACCGGCTGCCACGGCATCGTAGACCTCGCCCGGCGCGGCACCCGGATGACAGACGTTTTCCAAAATGCCGATTCCCATTTTCAGGGCGGTGGTGTCAATGACAACACCGCGGTATCCGGCATCTTCAAACAGGATGTTGCTGCCGTTGCCCAGCAGATAATACTTCACGCCGCATTCCCTGCACAAGGCGATGATACGGCAAAGCTGGTCTTCGGTCTCCGGCCGGGCGAATACATCCGCCGGGCCGCCGATCTTAAAGGTGCAGTGGGCGGCCAGCGGCTCATTTTCCCGATACGCGATGCCCTCAGCCCGCAGCTGTTGTTTCAGTTGTTCCATAAACTCGTTGTTCCTCTTTCCGGGTGTTATTCCATGGTGCCTTCCAAGCCCAGCCGGATGAGCAGCTCCTTCGCGGCGTTATAGCCCATCTTCTTCTGGCGGTTGTTGATGGCTGCCGTCTCCAGCACAACGGCAAGGTTGCGTCCCGGCGAAACAGGGATGCTGGTGCTGGGGATGTTGACGCCCAGAATTTCGTAGTATTCGCTCTCAAGGCCGGTACGCTGGTAATTCTTGGTGGGGTCCCAAGCCTCCAACTGAACGACCAGATCGAGGCTTTCGCTCACCTTGACCGCGCCCACACCGAACACGCGGGCCACATTGACGATGCCGATGCCGCGCAGTTCGATGAAGTGGCGGATGTTCTCCGGAGCCGTGCCCATGATCTGCCGGTTGGAGACTTTGCGCAGCTCCACAGCGTCGTCGGCCACAAGGCGGTGGCCGCGCTTGACCAGCTCAATGGCCAGCTCGCTCTTGCCGATACCGCTGTCGCCGAGGATGAGGATGCCTTCGCCGTACACTTCCACCAGCACGCCGTGGCGGGTGATGCGGGGGGCCAGCTCCAAGTTCAGCACGCTGATCAGGCTGCCCATCAGGGTGCAGGTCGTCTCATTGGAGCGCAACAGGGCCACGCCGTGCTTCTTGGCCAGTTCCTGCATCTCCGGGAAGGGTTTCAGCTCCTCGCTGCGGCCGACGATCACGGCCGGCGGCTGCTGGCGGAACAGCTGGTCCAGCGCTTCATAGCGCTTTTCCGGGGAAAGGCCGGACAGAAAATTCATCTCGGCCAGACCCATGATCTGCAGCCGAAGCTTATCAAAATAATCGTAGTAGCCCGCCAGAAACAAACCCGGACGGTTGACTTCCGCGATCTGAACGCTGATGTTTTCGAGGTCCTGCGGCGCATAGACCACATCCATGCTGACTTTTTCGGTCAGCTTCTTGAGCGAAACGGTAAAATTCGCCATCGTTCTTCCTCCTGCGTAGTTTCCTCTCTGCGGGTCACACATCTGCCCGCAGACACTCCTTATTTTATTATAAGCGAAATGGTTTCGGATTACAATGTTTCTTTTGAGAAAAGTCCTATGGTTCCACCTTGCATCCTCCCGGATTTTCTTTATAATAGGAAGTAGCACCCCGTAGGCGGAAAAAGTCCGTCATTTTACATGAGTTTTACATTTCCCCGATTTCCGATTTTACATTCCGTGCTTATACTCACAAATAGGAGAATTTCACGTCAACTAAAAGTGAGGAAAACACATATGACAGTCTTCAACCTCTTTTCGCTTCTGGGTGGCCTTGCTCTGTTCTTGTTCGGTATGGACATCATGGGCAAGGCACTGGAAAAACAGGCGGGCGGTCAGCTCCAGAAAATTCTGAGCAAGCTGACCGATAACCCCATCAAGGGCTTTTTCCTTGGCCTCGGCGTCACCGCCGTGATCCAGTCCTCCAGCGCCACCACCGTTATGGTGGTCGGCTTTGTCAACAGTGGCATCATGGAGCTGCATCAGGCCATCGGCATCATCATGGGCAGCAACGTGGGCACCACCGTCACCAGTTGGATCCTGAGCCTTTCCGGCTTGCAGGGTGACGGCTTCTGGATCACAATGCTCAAGCCCACCTCCTTCAGCCCGATCCTCGCCTTCATCGGCATCCTGCTCTACATGGGCAAGAACGAAAAGCGGAAAGGCATCGGCACGATCCTGATCGGCTTTGCCGTTCTGATGACCGGCATGACCACCATGTCCAGCGCAGTGGCTCCGCTGCAGAACGAGACATGGTTCACCAACCTCTTCGTCCGTTTCTCCAACCCTCTGCTGGGCGTTCTGGTGGGTGCCATCGTCACCGGCATCATCCAGAGTTCCAGTGCCAGCGTCGGCATCCTGCAGGCCCTCAGTTCTACGGGCGTTATCACCTACGGCAGCGCCATCCCCATCATCATGGGCCAGAACATCGGCACCTGCGTCACCGCGCTGATCTCCTCGGTGGGTGCCAACAAGAACGCCCGCCGCGCTGCCATGGTGCACCTGTACTTCAACATCATCGGCGTGACCCTCTTCCTTGCCGTGTTCTACGGCCTGAATCTGGTGCTGGACTTCTCCTTCATCAGCGAAACGGTGACCCCGTGGGGTATCGCCGTGGTCCACTCCATCTTCAACCTGACGGCCACCGCTGTGCTGCTGCCCTTCGCAAACGGGCTGGAAAAGCTGGCGATCCTGACCATCCCCGACGATGCCGAGAAGGAGAGCTTTGCTCTGCTGGATGAGCGTCTGCTCAAGACCCCCGCCGTTGCCGTGGAGCGCGCCCGCGCCGCCACCGCCGAAATGGCCGAGCTGGCCCGCGTCGGCGTCGTTCAGGCCATGAGCCTGACCCATACGTGGGATGACACCCTCGCCCAGAAGGTCCGGGATGAGGAGCAGAAGGTGGACCAGTACGAGGATGCCCTCGGTACCTACCTCGTCAAGCTGTCCAGCCGGGAGCTGAGCCACGCCGACAGCCAGAGCGTGAACACCCTGCTCCACACCATCAGCGATTTCGAGCGCATCAGTGATCACTCCGTGAATCTGCTGAGCTCGGCCGAGGAGATCCACTCCAAGAATATTGAATTTTCCAAGGACGCCCGCGAGGAACTGCAGGTGCTGGAAGGTGCGGTGCAGGATGTGCTGAGCCGCACCACCGACGCCTTCCGCAAAGACGACCTGCACCTTGCTGGGAAAGTCGAACCCATGGAGACCGTTGTGGATGAGCTGGTGCGTGCCATCAAGGCGCGGCATGTGGCCCGTCTGCAGGCAGGCAGCTGCTCCATCGAATACGGCTTCGTGCTTGAAGACCTGCTCACCAACTACGAGCGCGTCTGCGACCATTGCAGCAACGTCGCCGTGGCCCAGATCGAGGTGGCGCAGGACAGCTTTGACACCCACGCTTACCTGAACGATCTCCGCTATGGCAACGACACCAAGGAGAGCGAGCAGTTCCGCCGCCGTCTGGACCGCTACCGCGAGCGCTATCTCTTCCCGGACGGCGAGCCCGCTGTGGCCAGTGAAAAGGAGGAACCCAACAAATGATCTATATCGTAGAGGATGATGCAGCGATCCGGGAGCTGGAGCAGTACGCGCTCCAGTCCAGCGGATACGAGGTGCAGAGCTTTGAATCTTCCGAAGGCTTCTGGCAGGCTATGCACGCCGCCGAACCGGAGCTGGTGATCCTTGACGTGATGCTCCCCGGTGAGGATGGCTTTTCCATCCTGAAAAAGCTGCGCAACACCCCTTCCCTGCGTCGGCTGCCCATCATCATGGTCACCGCAAAGTCCAGCGAGCTGGACACCGTGCGCGGGCTGGACTGCGGCGCCGATGATTACATCACCAAGCCCTTCGGCATCATGGAGTTTCTGAGCCGGGTGCGGGCTGCGCTGCGCCGCTCGGCTCCGGAGGAAAAGACGAACGTTTACGCCTTCCATGAGATCTTGCTGGACAACGCCCGCCACAGCGTGACTGTGAACGGGACCCATGTGGACCTGACCTACAAAGAGTACAGTCTGCTTCGGCTGCTGCTGGAAAACACGAACCTCGTCGTGACCCGCGAGACCATTTTGCAGGTGGTGTGGGGCACCGACATTTCGGTGGAGAGCCGCACCGTGGATATGCACATCCGCACCCTGCGCAAAAAACTGGGCGATGCCGGGAAGTACATCTGCACCGTGCGCAAGGTCGGCTATAAGCTGGCCGACAGCGAGGAGGAGACCGAAGAATGAAACCACGGAGCATGGAAGAAAAAATCAGCTACCGGCTTTTCCTGATGGGCTTTGTCGGGCTCGTCTGCACCGCCGCGCTCTGCATCTTCGTGTTCCATAAGGCATTCCGGGAACAGGCATGGGCCGCGCTAGAAAATGAAGCGGATCTGGTTGCTGCCGGGTGTGAGCAGATCGACACACCGAGCCAGCTTTCCTCCTACGTCAACTCCAATCTGCGCATCACGCTGATTGCATCGGACGGCACGGTGCTGTTTGAGTCCGCAACGAGTCAGCAGATGGAAAACCACCTTTCCCGCCCGGAGATCCAAGCCGCTATGCAAAACGGCGTGGGCCGCAACCGCCGCGACTCGCAGACGCTGGGCTACGAGACCTATTACTACGCCATGCTCCTGCCGGACGGCAACATCCTCCGGGTGGCGCAGGACTCCGAGACCATCTGGTCCATCTACGATGCGGCTCTGCCCGCCATCATCCTGAGCTGTATGCTGATGATGGGAGCCGCCGCCATCATGGCCGGGCTTCTGACCCGCAGCCTTGTGCAGCCGATTTTGAAGATGACGGACGACCTCGAACACATTCAGGAAAATGTTCCTTACAAGGAGCTGATCCCCTTTGCAGAGAGCATCCATTCCGACCGGCTGCTGCGTGAAAACAACGAGAAGATGCGGCAGGAGTTCACCGCCAATGTCAGCCACGAGCTGAAAACGCCGCTGACGAGCATTTCCGGCTACGCAGAACTAATCGAGACCGGCATCGCGAAGCCCGCCGATGTGCCGGAGTTTGGCCGGAAGATCCATGTAGAAGCCAGCCGGATGATCCAACTGGTCAACGATATTCTGCAATTGTCCCATCTGGACAACGTCTCCGAAAGCCACGATTCGCCCCAGATGGAGACGGTCGATCTGCTGGACGTTGCCAAGGAATGCGTCGAACGCCAGAAGGTCAACGCGCAGAAGTCCTTCATCTCCCTGACCTACATCGGCGAAAGCGCCCCGATCCTTGGCAGCCGCAGCTTGCTGGATGAGTTGTGCCAGAACCTGTGCGACAACGCCATCCGCTACAATCACCCCGGCGGCAAGGTTCAGCTCATCACCGCGTGCGCGCGGGACGGCCACTGTTCCCTGACCGTGAAGGACAACGGCATCGGCATTCCAAAAGAAGCCCAGTCCAGCGTTTTTGAACGGTTCTACCGCGTGGACAAAAGCCGAAGCAAGGCGACCGGCGGCACCGGTCTGGGGCTGGCCATCGTCAAGCACATTGCCCGCATTCACAATGCCCGCATCAAGCTGGAAAGCGAAGTGGACGTCGGCACGACCATTACCGTAATCTTCGAGACCGCACACTGAACCCTTAAAATTCCAGCATTTCAACGCTTACCCGTACAGCCGGGTAGGCGTTTTTTGTTGTCAGCTTCTCCCCGCTCCCCTGCTTCAGGGCCCGGACGGCCCCCAAATACAGAAGGTCCAGCCCGTTTTCCCAGCAGCGGGCAAGGGTCTGGGTACAAAGTGCTTCCAGTTGGCGGCACTGCACCTCCGAAACAGGCGGAGTGCCCGCTTTCCGCTGGCCCGTCAGTGCCACCGCAAAGCCGTCCCCTTCTGCCTCTACCGACACCACGCAGCGCCGGAGCGTGATCGTGCTTTCTTCCAGCTCGAAGGAGACGGGCAGCTTCTCCTGCAAAAGCTGCGCCATGGCGGTTTCTTCCGAGGAAAGCGGCGCGCTTCCCTGCGCCGTCAGCAATCGGCTTTCTTTTGAAAGAGCCGCCGTCTCTTCTTCCAGCCGCACCACCGGGAGGATCATTTCCCCGGCGGCTTCGTACAAATGCGGCGCACCGGCTGCGTGATCCTCCGCGCACTGCAAAAGCGGCTCTGCCTGTTGCTGCAAGGGCGCTGTCTGCTCCACCAAAAACGCCCGCGCCGATAAGCGGCCGACCGGTTTTGTTTGTAGAAACTCCTGCACTTCCAGCAGTTCTGTTTGCGACGCAGCTTCGTCAAAGAGAAGGTATTCGCAGAGGCGGTAATTTGCAGTTTTGGGCAGAGCCTGTTCTGCCGTTTGGATGGCTCGCTCCAGCGTTTCGCCTTCAGCCGTACAGGCTCGGATCTCCGCCTCTGCATCCGAGGCATCGGCGGCGGCTTCCGGGAACTGATACAGCAAGCTCACCGTCCAGCCTTGCCCTCCCTGCCAGAGAAAAAGCGCCCGCACCATGCTCTTTTCCGTGGTCTCGGCCCGCAGAAAGGCCACACACCAGAGGGCCAGCAAGCACCCGGCCATCCAGCGGACGGTTCGTGAAGGATGTTTCATTCCGGCACCTCCTGTTCCCCGCAGCCAAATGCCCGGCAGAGCAGCACCCGCAGGGTGCACACGAGCATCCCGCACCGGAAGAGCGCCGCTGCAAGCCAAACGAGGAGAAAGGCCGCATCGAACCGCGCAATGCCTCCAATGCTCCCCGCCCGCAGCAATTCAAGGCCCTGCAAGCCATGGGCCGGGCCAAACACAGCCTCTCGGCCAAAGGCAAAGAGCGTCTGCACCAAAAGGGCCGCAAAAGGAAGGACCCAGCGCCTTTGAGGTTTCTGCCCATCGGTTTCAAAAAAGAGCGGCAGAACAAAGAATTCCGCGTAAATCGGCAGCTGCATTTGTCCGGTCATTTCCGGTTCCGGAAACAGGTTCTCCCAGTGGAGCTGGCCGCTCAGGCTGAAAAAGCAGATGGCCGCCGCCAGAACCACAGCCCACCACAAAATTCCGGCACTTCGGGAGAAAACACCCGGTTCCAGCGTCCATCCGGCCCAGAGTAGAAGCGGCAGGATACCGACCAGCGCCATGGACGAAAACTGCTCCCAGCAGAGCGTCTGTATCTGGCCCAGTGTTTCCGCCAGTTCCGCACCAAACCAGAGCGTCGCCAGCAGACAGAAGAGCTTTGAGCAGAAGGTGTTTCCGGAAAAGGTGCCCTGTTCCACTTCTGCAAGAGCCAACAGCCGCGAGATCACCGCCAGTGCCAAGGCCATCGGGAGCCCCTGCAACAGCAGCGCCCGCGCAGAGACTGCTTCGCCGGACAGGATGCACTGCCCCATCACGGTGGTCAGAACGCTGAGGGAAACGGCCGCACCGGAAAAGTTCAGCTTTCTCATGGCGCTTTCCTCCGTTTCTGCCAAATGGTAAAGGGGCGGGCTGACAGGGTGCGGTAGGTGCGCCGGGTCACGCCGTCCTGCGAGATCCCCGCCTTGGGGAACGGAAGCGGCGCGCAGTAGGGCACTCCCAGCGCTGAGACCCGTGTCAGCGCCAGCAATACCGCCAGCGCCGCCGTCACAAAGCCCACCGGCCCGGCGATACCTGCCGCCAGCAGGACCAAAAGCCGGAAGATCGTAGCCGCCTCGTACAGCGACGGCACCACGAACACTGCGATAGACGCCACTGCCGCGATCAGGATGACCGGGGTGCTCATCAAGCCGGTGGCGATGGCGGCGTCTCCGATGATGATGGCGGCCACTAAGCTGACCGAATGGCCCAGCGTCTGCGGCATCCTCAGCCCGGCCTCCCGGATGACTTCCAGCAGCAGGATGACCACCACCATCTCGGCAAACAGCGGCAGCGGGGTCGCCCGCTCCGCCGCTTCGATCTTAAAAAGCAGTTGCGGCGGCATCAGCTCCGGCAGATAGACCGCAAGGCAGACAAAGGCTCCCGGCAGAAAGATGCTCAGGTAGAACGCCCCATACTTTAGCACCCGCAGAAAGGATGCGAAAAAGGCGGGCTGGGCATAATCGTCAAGACACTCAAAGTTTTCGCAAAAGAGGGTCGGCAGAATCATCGCCGACGGGCTTCCGTTGACTAGGATCAGAATTTTCCCCTCGCAGAGCTTTGCAGCGGCCACAGCAGGGCGCTCGGTGTAGCCCACAGGCGAAGCCGTCCGCACCCGGCATGGGAAAAGCCACGGCACGAAATAGCTGGAATCCAACAGCATCTGCGGCCGGGCGCGGCGAAGGGTCTCTTTCACTCGCTCGACGGCGGCGGGCGATGCCTTCCCCTTACAGTAACAGACCGCATACTCCGTTTTCATCTCGCAGTCCCCTTGCCGCACCTCCATGACCAACGCCTCGGTGCGGATGAGCCGCCGCAGCAAACTCAGGTTGACCCGCAGCAGATCGCAGAAGCCCTCCCGCGAACCCCGGATGTTCCCTTCTCCGGAGGGTTCTTCCACCGAACGATATTTCAGGCTCTGCACCGAAAAAGCAATCCCCTTGGCACAGCCGTCCAAAAGCAGCACCGCCATCCCAGCAGTCAGCCGCTGCATCAGGCTCTCCCAGTCCTCTACCGGGGCACTCTCGGCAGGAAGAGCTGAGTGCTCCCAGAGGAGTTGATATACCCGCTCGCCGCCGGGCGCAGCCTGACCGGAGAGGAGAGGCGGCGTCTGGCGGCTGGCCGCGTCCAGCAGAAGTTCCCACAGGGACTCCAAGCTCGCCATCCCGTCAAAGAGCAAAATTGCGCCCCGGCAGCGGTACAACTCGATCCGCTTCGCATAAAAATCGACGGAACTGCCCAATCTAGCGTTGAGCGCCGTGAGATTCGTTTCCAGATGTTCGGAAAGCTGCATGGTTCCATCCCCCTTTTGCCCTAGGGTGCCCGCAGCGGCGGCGGTTATTCCCGCAGGAGGTGTTCGCCTTTGAAATTACTGATCTTTCGCACGATTTTGATCTATCTCTGCGTCCTGTTCGCCATGCGGCTGATGGGCAAGCGGCAGTTGGGAGAATTGCAGCCGGAGGAGCTGGTCTCCACCATCCTTATCTCCAATCTGGCGTCCATCTCCATCGAAAGCGAGGAAGTCCCGGTGACCGCCAGCCTGATCCCGCTCTTCCTGATCGCGGCACTGGAGCTTCTGGGCTCGATTTTGAGCTTCCGGAGCCAAAAATTCTTCAACCTGATGTCCGGGCGGCCCAAGACCGTCATCCTGAATGGCGAGATCGACCAAGACGCCCTGCGCACTCTGCGGCTGACCACCGCCGACCTGATGGAGGCCCTGCGCGGCAAGGATGTCTTCGACCCGCGGGATGTCTCCTACGCCGTCGTGGAGACGAACGGGAACCTTTCGGTGGCGCTCCGGCCCGAAAAGGAAACGACCACCCTCGCGGACCTCCGCCTGAACGCCGAACGAACACAGGCCACCATCCCCTTTGTGCTGGACGGGCAGATACTGGACGACAACCTCCACTGGTGCGGCAAGGACCGCGCGTGGCTGGAGCGGACCGTCGAGGCAAACACCCTGTTGGTGGAAGAGATCCTGCTGCTCATCGGCAACGACACCGAGGACTATTTTCTTTTGAAAAAGCAGCCGCGCCGCCCGGCGGGAAAGGAGAAGCCATGAAACGCATCTACGCCTGTCTCGCCATCGTGGCGGCGCTGCTCGTCATCGCCTTTTACAGCAGCTTCCGGGTGCAGCAATTCGCCGAGGAGATCTCGGAGGATCTGGACAACGCCATGGAGGCCATCCGGGACGAAGATCTGACCGGTGCGCGGCAAGCCCTTGCCGAAGGGGCAGAGCTGTGCGATCGGATGCGGGAAGGGATGAACCACCTTCTCCGCACCGAGGACTTCACCGAGCTGGAAGCCGCCCTCCGCGCGGCGGACGGCCACTTGGAGTGGAATGCTCCGGAGGAAGCCTTCGGTGAGCTGCGCCGCGCACAGGTTCAGGTCGAAACGCTGGCGTGGCTGGCCCAACGCATCATCTGAACGCAAAAAAGCGCACCGCCCACCCGCTTGGAAAACCAAACGGAGGCAGTGCGCTTTTGCCTATTCAATGATCACTTGCTGCGGTTGCCCATCAGCTTTTTCAGTTCATTGAAAAAGCTTTCGACATCCGCAAACTGCTGGTAAACCGAGGCGAAGCGGACATAGGCCACCTCGTCGATCTGCTTCAGTTCCTGCATGGTCAGCTCGCCGATCCGGACGCTGGTCACCTCACGGTCATAAGAACTCATGAGGGTCTGCTCGATGCTGCTGACGGCCCGCTCCAGCGTTTCGAAGCTGACGGGGCGCTTGGCACAGGCGCGAAGCATGGCATTGAGGAGCTTCTGCCGATCGAAGGGCTCGCGGGAGTTGTCCTTTTTAATGACGATCAGCGGGACGGTCTCCACCACCTCGTAGGTCGTGAACCGCATATGGCAGCGCAGACACTCCCGGCGGCGGCGGATGCGCTCGCCGTCTTCGGTCGGGCGGGAATCAATGACCTTGGATTCCTCATCGCCGCAATAGGGACATTTCATGGTTTGTTCCTCCTGATGTTGGTCACGGTCAAGTTCGGGCGAAGATCATACGTTCTTCTTGCCCTTGCGCTCGCTCCACAGCACCCACGCGGAGGTGGAAACGCACAGCGAAGTGTACACGCCGCTGACCATACCCATCATCAGCGGGAAAGCAAAGGTGAAGATACTGTCCAGACCATAGAGCTTGGAGATGACGCACATTACACCCAGCGCCATCACGGTGGTGATGGTGGTGATGAGGGTGCGGCGGGCCGACTGGTTGACCGAGTGGTTGACCAGCTCCTCGAAGGAAGTCTTCTTGCCCATCAGCGCGCGATTCTCACGGATACGGTCATAGACAACGACGGTATCGTTGATGGAGTAGCCCAGAATGGTCAGCATGGCCGCAATGAAGTTGCCGTCCAGCGGGGTGCGCAGGAGCACGAAGGTGCCGAACACCACCATCAGGTCGTTCAGCAGGGCCAGAACGGCCATCATGCCGCCGGTGAGGCCGCCGATCTTCTTGAAGCGGATGCCGATGTACAGCAGGATCAGGATCAGCGCAAAGACCACCGCGACCAGACTCTTCTGCAGGAACTTGGTGCCCATGGCGGCGCTGACGTTGCTGAGCGAGAGCTGGGCAAAGGCGTTGTCCGGGTAGGTCTCGTTCAGGGAGCCCAGCAGGTTTTCCACCTGATCGGTGGTCACGGTCTCGTTGCCGGGCATCGAGATCTTCAGGGTCTGCTCGCCCGTGGCGACGTTCTCGCCGCTCTGCAAGGTCAGGTCATTGCTGCCCAGCGCAGCGGAAGCGGTCTTCTGCACCTCGGAGGTGGTGAACTCGCCCTCATAGCTCAGGGTGATCATGGCACCACCGGTGAACTCGGTATCCAGACGGACGCCGAATACCACGGCACAGAGCAGGATAGCCGCCATCAGGCAGGCGGAAATGGTCAGGAAACGCTTGCGCAGCGCCACAAAGTTGATGGGCTTCTTCTCTGCGGGCTCCTTGCCGGGCTTGTCCGCACCATAGAGCCACGGGTTCCGCAGAGCCTTGAGGGCCGCCGCACCGCGGATCATCACGCGGGTCGCAAAAACGCCGAAGACGAAGTTCAGCAGCACGCCGGTGAGCAGCGTGTAGCCGAAGGCGTAGATCGTACCCGCCGTGGACGGACCAAAGGCAAAGAACACAAAGTGCAGGGCCTTGGCGAAGAAACCATCCGACGGGCCGAAGGCACCCATCAGGACGATGGCGACGATGACGATGGTCACGTTGCCGTCAATGATGGGGGTCAAACCGCGGGCAAAGCCGCTCTTGAGGGCACCGTCCAGCGATTTGCCGCTGCGAAGCTCTTCCTTGATGCGCTCGGCTGTGATGACGTTGGCGTCAACGCCCATGCCGATGGCAAGGATGATGCCCGCGATGCCGGGCAGCGTCAGGGTGAAGCTCTCAAACACGGAGAAGTAACCGGAGACAAAGGCCAGCGTAGCAGCCACCTGACCGGCCAGCGCGATGCACGCAAGGAAGCCGGGCAGACGGTACAGCACCGTCATCAGGGCCACGATGAGGGCAAAGGCGATGAGGCCGGCCAGCACCATGGCGCTCAGGCTGTTCTCACCGAGGCTGGGGCTGATGGTCGAATAGCTGTCCACCGTCAGCGCAAAAGGCAGCGAGCCGGAGTTGATCTGGCGCGCCATCTTGACCACATCCTCCTGCGTGAAGGGGTTGGCCGCGGAGCTGGTGATGATGGCGGAGCCATCGGTGATGGCCGCGTTGACGGATGCCGTGCTCACGTTCTCATCGTCCAGCCAGATGCTGATGGTGCCGCTGCTCTGGTAGAGCTTGGTGGCGGCATCACCAAAGGCTTTGGCACCTTCATCGGTGAACTTGAGGGCGACGTAGTATTCCGACGAACTGCCGTTCACCGGGCCATACTGCGCCGCAGCGCTCTCGACCATGGAGCCGTCCAAGATCAGCTCGCCGTCCGCACTGCTTCCCTCCCGGAAGGTCAGATAGGCGGTGGTGCCGATCTCTTCGATGGCCGCTTCGGGGTCGAAATCCGTCTCGCCGGACTGCCACGGGAATTCGAGGATCAGCCGGTCGGAGTCATAGTCCACATACAGCTCGTAGTCGGTCACATTCAGGGCAACCAGACGGTTCTCAATGACGAGCTGCGCGGCGTCCAGCTGGTCGTCGGTGGCATCATAGCCGTCCGAGGGTCCAAACGTCACGTTGACGCCGCCTTTGATATCCACGCCGAAGCGGATATCCTGCGCGCCCTTGATGTAGGTCTTGGTCACATCGCCATACTTGACCGCAACGCCAAAGAACGCCGTGTAGACGAACGCCGCGATCAGGAGCACCGTGACAACAAGCTGCCATGCTTTGCCTTTAGTCTTCATAAAAATCGGGAAACCTCCAAATATAATAAACCTCCGCCGTGCGGCAACGGCTGCCGCGCGGGGAGATTTTCAACAACGGGAATGCTTACGCCTTTTCCGCCAGCAGCTTTTCCACCGTAGCCAGCTTCACGCAGACACACAGCAGGTCGGAAGCGGTCTCCACTTCATCCAAGCTGGGATAAGTCGGCGCAATGCGCAGGTGGGAGTCCTCCGGGTCCTTGTGGTAGGGGTAAGCGGAACCGGCACCGGTCAGGGTCAGGCCGCACTCTTTGCAGAGGGCCGCCACCCGCTTTGCGCAGCCGGGCATGACGTACAGGCTGATAAAGTAGCCACCCTTGGGGTTGGTCCAGTGGGCGATGTTGCCGCAGGGCGTCAATTCCTCGGTGAAAGCAGTCTTCACGGCGTCAAAGCAGGGCACCAGACGGCGGCGGTGCTTTGCCATATGGGCCAGAACGCCTTCCTTGTTTTTCAGGAAGCGGACATGGCGCAGCTGGTTCATCTTGTCGTAGCTGATGATCATCACCGAGAAGCGCTTGCACATGTACTTCATGGAGTTCTCGCTGCAGGCAATGGCGGAGACGCCCGCACCGGGGAAGGTGATCTTACTGGTGGACGTGAACATGAAAACGCGATCCTGCGTGCCGTACTTCTTGCACTCGTTCAGCAGAACAGGCGTCTCGATGATCTCGTCGGTCAGGTGATGGACGATGTATGCCTCATCCCAGAAGATCTTGAAATCGGGGGCGGCGGTCTTCATCTTCGCAAAACGCTCGATGGTCTCATCGCTGTAGGTGTAGCCATCGGGGTTGGAATACTGGGGCACGCACCAGATGCCCTTGATGGTGTCATCCTTGGCCACCAGATCTTCCACGATGTCCATATCCGGGCCATCGGGGGTCATGGGGACGCTGATGAGCTCAAAACCGAACTCCTCGGTAATCGCAAAATGGCGGTCATAGCCGGGCACCGGGCAGAGGAACTTGCGCTTCTCCACCTGAGACCACGGGCAGGGAGACTCCGGGAAGCCGAACACATAGCCGATGTTGATGAGGTTATACATCAGCTGCAGGCTGGAGTTGCCGCCCACGAAGACCTCTTCGGGCTTGACGCCGAAGATATCCGCGAACAGAACGCGGGCTTCGTGCAGACCCTCCAGATCACCGTAGTTGCGGGCATCGGTGCCGGCGTCGGTGGTGTAATCGGTCATCTGCAGCAGACCCATAGCCAGATCCATCTGGTGAGGGCCGGGCTTGCCGCGGGCCATGTTCAGCTTCAGCTGCATATCCTGAAACTTCTTGTACTGCTCTTTCAGCTTTTCCTGCTCAGCTACGAGCTCGTCGCGGTTCATCTCAAAATAATTTGCCATTGAAAACACACTCCTTTATCGTACTTCCTGTTCCCACAGTGTCCGGGAGAGCGGCTTACCGGGAAGTCCTGCCAGAGAGCGTTCCCACCGCAGCCGTCCAGACCTTAATATTATAGCTCATATCCCGCATGAAAACAAGCATATCTCAAAAAAAGCCCTGCTAAAAGCCGAAGCTCTCAGCAGGGCGTCCACCCCAAGCGGGCTGCAAAGGCAGTGCTCAGCTCAGGGAGGTCAGGTTCTTATAGCGTTTGCGGACCGCACCGTATTCCAGCTTCGGCTCGCCGCCGTTCACGGTGTCCTCGTCGATGGTCACACGGATGATGGTGGCATCGCTGGGGACTTTGTACATGATGGGCATCAGGATGCTCTCCATCACGCTACGCAGACCACGGGCACCGGTCTTCCGCTCGATGGTCTTGCGGGCGATGGCATGGAGGGCCTCGTCGGTGATCTCCAGCTCCACGTTGTCCATATTCAGCAGCTCTTTGTACTGCTTGACCAGACTGTTGCGGGGCTCCTTCAGCACGCGGACCAGTGCATCCTCGTCCAGATCGTCCAGCACGGTGATGACCGGCAGACGGCCGATCAGCTCCGGGATGAGGCCGAACTTGACCAGATCGTGCGGCTCCACCTTGCGCAGCAGGGCCTTCTGGAAATCGTCGGAGTTGTCCTTCAGGGAGCTGCCGAAGCCCAGCGCGGACTTATCGGTGCGGCGCTGAATGTACTTGTCCAGTCCATCAAAGGCACCGCCGCAGATGAAGAGGATGTTGGTGGTATCGATCTGGATGAACTCCTGCTGCGGGTGCTTGCGGCCACCCTGCGGCGGGACATTGCTGACCGTGCCTTCCAAGATCTTCAGCAGCGCCTGCTGCACGCCCTCGCCGCCCACATCGCGGGTGATGGAAGGGTTCTCGCTTTTGCGGGTGATCTTGTCGATCTCATCGATATAGATGATGCCGATCTGAGCCTTCTGCACGTCGAAATCCGCTGCCTGCAAGAGCTTGAGCAGGATGTTCTCCACGTCCTCGCCAACATAACCGGCCTCGGTGAGGGTGGTGGCGTCCGCGATGGCGAAGGGCACGCCCAGCATCTTAGCCAGCGTCTGTGCCAGCAGCGTCTTGCCGACGCCGGAGGGGCCGAGGAGCAGGACGTTGGACTTCTGCAGTTCCACGTCCGAGCCCTTGCCGCTCAGGATGCGCTTGTAATGGTTGTAGACGGAGACCGCCAGCACACGCTTGGCCTCGTCCTGCCCGATGACGTACTGATCCAGACCGTCCTTGATCTCCTCCGGGGTCAGGATGTTGACCGAGAGACCGTCCGTCGCCTGTACGCGGGCACGGCTCGCGCCGCCGCGGTTCGGGCGGTTTGCGCCCGGATGCTCCGGCTTGTCCGAGAGCAGGTCATAGCACAGGCCGATGCACTCGCTGCAGATGTTGACACCGGGGCCAATGATCATCCGCTCCACTTCGTCCTGATGCTTGCCGCAGAAACTGCAAACCAGATCTTTTTCGTTTTTATCTCTGCCGGAATTGTTGTTTGCCATAGCCGTTTTTCCTTATTCTGGGTCGTTTGACGCAGCAAGGGTCTCCCCCGCTGCGCCGATTGGTTTCAGCGATTCCTTAGCGGTGGGTGATGACCTCATCGATCAGGCCGTATTCCTTTGCCTGCTGGGCGGACATATAGTTGTCGCGCTCCGTATCCAGCTGCAGCTTTTCCAGCGGCTGACCGGTGTACTCGCTGAGCATCCGGTTCATCTTGTCGCGGATATAGACCATGTGCTCGGCATGGATCTTGATGTCCGTGGTCTGGCCGGAAAGGCCGCCGTTCTGGCCGCCTGCAATGAGCGGCTGGTGGATCATGATCTCTGCGTTGGGCAGCGCAAAGCGCTTGCCCTTGGTGCCGCTGGCCAGCAGGAAGGCACCCATGGAAGCAGCCATGCCCATGCAGATGGTGGAAACATCGCACTTGATATACCGCATGGTGTCATGGATGGCCATGCCCGCGCTGATGGAGCCGCCGGGGCTGTTGATATACAGGCTGATATCCTTATCCGGGTCCTGCCCTTCCAGATACAGCAGCTGCGCCACAACAAGGCTGGCCGTGGTATCGTTGACATCCTCGCTCAGCACGATGATGCGGTCGTTCAGCAGACGGGAGAAAATGTCATAGGACCGCTCGCCGTGTGCTGACTGTTCAACAACATAAGGAACAAAACTCATAAAGTTCGCCTCCTAGAAATCGAAATAATGGTATCTGCAAAATTGACCGATACGGCAAAAGAAACAGGGCCGTACCGGTCAATTTTAACAACCTTTGCTTACAAAACAGCGTGCTGCCGTTTCATAACTGCGGCCTTGGAAGCTGAGATCACTCAGCGTCCTCGGTCTTCTCGGCCTCAGCAGCCTTCTCCACGATGTTGGCGTGGCTCTTGATGAAGTCGATGGCCTTGTTGACGGCCAGATCCTTCTTCAGATCCTCGACGTTGACCAGCTCACGGACCTTGTCCTCTTCCATCTTGTACTGGTCAGCGATGCGCTTGATCTCAGCGGAAACTTCCTCCTCGGAAGCCTCGATGTTCTCAGCGGCAGCAACCGCCTCCAGAGCCAGACGGATCTTGACCTGCTTCTCAGCCTGCGGCATGAAGGAAGCGCGGAACTGATCGACGGTCTGGCCCATATACTTCAGGTAGTCTTCCAGACGCAGACCCTGCTGCTCCACACGGAAAGCGAAGTCGTTGACCATCTCGTCCATGCGGGCATCGTACATAGCCTGAGGGATCTCAGCTTCCATGCCGTCGATGACCTGATCGACCAGAGCGTTCTCAACAGCCAGATCGTCCTGCTTGTCGAGCTGCTCCTGATTGTTCTTGCGGATGGACTCCTTGAAAGCGTCCAGCGTGTCGTACTCGGAGACGTCCTTTGCCAGCTCGTCGTCCAGAGCGGGCAGCTCCTTGTACTTGACCTCGTGCAGCTTGATCTTGAAGACAGCTTCCTTGCCAGCCAGCTCAGCAGCCTGATACTCGGTGGGGAAGGTCACGTTGACATCGAACTCCTCGCCAGCGGAGTGGCCGACGATCTGATCCTCGAAGCCGGGGATGAAGGAGCCGCTGCCCAGAGTCAGGCTGTAGTGCTCTGCCTTGCCGCCATCGAAAGCAACGCCATCGACGAAGCCCTCGAAGTCGATATCGGTGATGTCGCCGTTCTGTGCAGCACCCTCACGGGTCAGCTCACGGGCATTGCGCTCCTGCACACGCTTCAGCTCAGCGTCCACAGCCTCATCGGTAACAGTATGGACCGTCTTCTCCACGGTCAGACCGGAATAATTGCCGATCTTGACTTCGGGCTTGACAGCGACCTTCACGGTCAGGGTAGCACCCTCGGTCTCGCTTGCGGAATCAACGGTGACCTCCGGGCGGCCAACAGGCTCAACGCCAGCTTCCTTGACGGCTGCCTCGTAAGCTTCGGGGAACAGCTCGTTGATGGCGTCATAGGTAAAGACATCAGCGCCGTACATCTTCTCGATCAGAGCACGGGGAGCCTTGCCCTTACGGAAGCCGGGCACAGAGTACTTCTTGCCCTCCTTCTTGAAGACGTCGGCAACTGCAGCCTTGAAGGCCTCAGCGTCAACAGAGAACTGCAGCTCTGCCATGCTCTTTTCGAGCTTTTCGCACTTGATGAAATTCATTTGTGTATCCTCCACTCAAAAATTCTATTGCGTTGGGGCGGGTGGACCCGCCTCCTGCAACCGCGCACCGCGTCCTAGCTGTTTGCGAAATGCGGGGACGCGCGCGCTCAATTGGGTGCAACAATCGCGTCAAAACTTATTATAGCACGTTCCAGACACAATTGCCAGCCCAAATTTTGACTTTTTGTTCTTTTTGCCCGCGCGGTCCGCCTTTAATTGATGCGGTACGGGCAGAAACGCAGCCCATCCGCGCTGACGAGCTTGTATTGGATGCCGTCCACATTCCCCTGCACTGCATACCGGATGGCGTTGCCGTGCAGATGACCGTAGAAACAGCGCTTGATGCCGTATTCCTTCAGCGTCGCCACAATCTCCGGGGCGCTGGTGCCGGTGTAGACCGGCGGATAATGCAGAAACACGAGCTTTTCAAGGCCCGGCTCTGCGGCATCCAAGCTCATTTTCAGCCGCCCGATCTCCCGGTTCATCACCTTTTCGTCGTGGGGTTCCCCCACATCGAACAGCCAGCCCCGCGTGCCGCACAGAGCGTACCCTTCCACGGTGTAGGAGTTGTTGTGCAGGATATGCAGGGTATCGAAGCCTTCCGCTTTTAAGTAAGCGTTCATCTTGTTGGCCGTAGTCCACCAGTAATCGTGGTTGCCCTTCATGATGAGCTTCTGACCCGGAAGCTGCTGCAGAAATTCAAAATCCTTGCGGGTATCGGTCAGGCGCATGGCCCAGCTGATA